>Ga0131853_10007802_pt1 | contig 19414 bp, 14 predicted proteins | sample TergutLab28metaG_FD_92764 | JGI IMG/M metagenome (GOLD analysis project Ga0131853, IMG submission 92764) | Labiotermes labralis P1 segment gut microbial communities from Petit-Saut dam, French Guiana - Lab288 P1 (version 2) (version 2) | ecosystem: Host-associated > Arthropoda: Insects >... | reverse complement strand
AAGATGCACCAAAGCCGTCGATAACTTGATGTTTTTTGCTGTTGTCGGTAGAGATTGTGACTGTTGCGCCGCCCTTTGGGGCTAAGTCGGATAGTTGAGTTTGCACGAAAAGGTTGTTTTCGTTTGTGGATAGGAATAGTTTCATACTCATGGTAATTACCCTCTCTGTGATTATTTAATTTTCTATGCTGCGTTTCGGAAAAAGACGTTCGAATATGTCTTCTATCCATTCGCTATGTGCTTGGCTTACCGAATGCACACTAACCGTTACATCACTTGCCCGTTGTGTACGATAGATGTTTCCTCGTGAATAAATATGAAGCATCATATGATTTGCAATTTGCTCCTCTCTGATGGTGTGGTTACTTCCAATATTGTTAAGCATTGTTTCCCGTTGTGCTTCAAAACCTTCTCTTGCTCTAACATGCCCCCAAAACTCTGTAAATTCTATAAAACCATCGCCGCTGTTAGTGTCTCGGAAGTATGCTCTTGCCCTACGCCTTGTGCCGGGAATATCTTCGACATCAATAGTTATAACTGTTAAACCTTCCCTTTGCATGAGCCGAGTAAATTCGTCAACCGTAGGAGGGGTGCGTCCCAAAAACCAAGAAATGTCCGTTTGGAAATATCGATGGATTATATCCTCGATGCCCCACCATGCGGCTACATATGAATCAAAACTGCCATCTGCATTGTATAGTGCGGAAAATGAGCTTGAAAGAACATCAAATTCACCCGATGCGTACCGGATTATTACGGCTAAACCATCCGGAGCGTTTGGTCGTCCGGCAACATGTTCGAAAAAAGATTCGCCATCAATGGCAGCTAAAAAACTTTCGGCTTGTGCGGCGTTTAAATGCTCAAGGGTTTGAGCCAGGCTACTGTCAAAGTTTTGATAGCGTCCGCGACCTAATGCAAACCCCAGAAAATTGCGAGCAAACCCAACGCCAGGGTTGTCGTAGTGGATTAATTCGATGCCTACAACATTGTCTCTTAATTCAAATGAATTGGCATAACTACAGGCTGTAAACATAAGCAGTAGCATTATGGGTAATGCTGCAATGCGTATTCGTTTTAAAACCATTTCATTCTTCATCTCCTATGAAAAAAGGGACAGTATAAAACTGCCCCTCGGGGTTTATTTTCCTTTGGCAGCTCACATATCTTGCTATCACCATGGCTTAATTATTACCCAAAATAAAAGCATGTATTTGTAGGATTTGTCAAGAGTGTACACCTTGCGAGCAACATCTTGCATCAGAACCACGATTTGAAGAATGAGTTGACGGGATTGTATGCAGAAACGTATAATTTGCACAAATAAAATGTCTTTAAAACGAATGTGTTTATATAAACGCACAAAACACAATGCCTTTTGGAAGGGCTTTTTTGCTGTGGAAAATGGAGGTTAGTTTGATGAACATCATTATCTGTGACGATTACGATGATATGAGCGAAGCTGCTTGCGGTTTGGTTATAGATGCGTTGCGGGCAAACCCGGAAGGGTTAATTAGTTTCCCCGGTGGCGATACACCGCTTGGAATGTTTGAGGCGTTTGTAGATGCTGTTAATTCTCGTGAGGTTAATATTTCTCGTGCCAGTTATGTTTCGCTGGATGAATGGGTAGGGCTTAGCGCAGAGGATGAGGGTTCTTGCGGGCATTTTAATAAAGTGAATTTGGTGGATGAGCTGGATTATACTTTTGCTAATTTGCACATTATCAATGGTGCGGCGGCAGATATTGAGCAAGAAAAAAATCGTCTAAACGATTTTATAAACACCCATGGTCCGCTGGAAGTTAGCGTGTTGGGCATTGGTTTAAATGGTCACCTTGGCTTTAACGAAGAGGGCGTTAGCTTTGAAAGCGACGCACATATTACCCCGCTTGCCACCACCACTAAAACTGTAATGACCAAATACTTTGGCGACAAGTTTAAACCCGAGCACGGCTTAACCCAAGGCATAGGGCAAATTATGCAGGCAAAAACAGTAATATTGCTTGCAAATGGGGCGCATAAAGCAAAAATAATTAAACAAGCAATAGAGGGCGAAGTTACAAACAGCTTGCCTGCGAGTGTATTACAGCAACATCCCAATTGCTATATTGTAATAGATAGGGAAGCGGCTAAAGAGTTAGCATAGCAGCAAGGCGGGCTACCTTGGGAAGAGAAATTGCCCTGCACTATGTTGATATGATAATCGGGAAAATCACCCGATTCTAATACAACAACCGCTTAGGTCAAATTCCCTTTCCAAGATAGCCCCATACAGCCGTTAAGTCTAAAATCTTAGTAACCTATCATCGTACCGTATTCGCTTAATTTAACCAATATTTTCGATAGTATTGAATCGCCTCTACGCCGCACTACAAGCTGGGTTGAAAGCTTTTGACCAAAAAAACAAGGTAACCGGTTACATTATGGTACGGCGGTTTTCGTAATAGAACTTGACCTAAGCGGTTGTTGTATAGGAAGGCGTTTTGTGAAGCAAACGCCGATTTCAGAATCGGGTGATTTTCCCGATTATCATATCAACATAGCGCAGGGCAATTTCTATTACGAAGACCGCACCCCAACTCATGCAAAATTCCAAAAGGAGCATTTTATGAAAAAGTTAATAGTAGGTTTTGACGGCTTTGTAGATATAATGGTGCGCCCCGTAAAGGAAAAGGGCGATACTACCCAATATTTCGACACTATAGGCAACTTTGGCAGGTACATAACAGGGCAAGAAGGCAAGAGTTGCAGCATAGAAATGGATATAAGCATACGCAAGCATGGTGGCAATGCACCGCTGCTTTCTACAGCGGCTTCACGTTTGGGCATGGATGTGACCTGTATCGGTATGATGGGTTACCCCACGCTTGACCCTGTGTTTGAGCATTTGCCGTTTGAAAAAATATCGTACATGCCGCCCGGTGAATCTACTGCATTGGAATTTAATGACGGCAAAGTGTTTTTTGCTCCGGGAATATCTGCAACCGACCCATGGGGCAAAGTAACTGAAGCGATGCAAGGCAAAATCAGTTTTAACGATGCAGATGCTATTGCACTGGTTAACTGGAGCGAAATTTCTTTTGCAAAAGAGCTGTGGCAAAACGTGTTGGATGCGCTTACCGAAAAAAAAGACCGCCATGTTTTGTTCGACCTATGCGACACCACACGCAAACCGACTGAAGATGTTGACGAGATATTAGAACTCATGGGCGCATTCACTGCAAAGGCAAGCGTGACGCTTAGCCTAAATGAAAACGAATGTTTGGACATAGGAAGAAAAATTTTTGACAACCACGATGCAAAGCAAATTGCAAAATTGCTGCAAGATAAATACGGAATAACAGAAGTTATTGTTCATGCAACAAAGTGGAGTTACATGCTGGCGCAGGATGCAGAAGTTTTTGCAAATACCATATATGTAGAAAAGCCTGCAATTTCCACCGGTGCAGGGGATAATTTTAACGGGTCATACATCGTTGCCCGTTCGCAGGGTTTAGACCCGCAACAATGTATAGCGTTTTGTCACAGGTTTGTACATGATTATATTTCCGGCAAGTAAGGAAAGGGGCAACTGATCTTGGATACTTTTAAAGAGAACAAGATATCGATTATCGTAATATGTATTTTGCTACTGGGCTTTTTGGCATTTTTGGTGTTGCGTAACGATACCGCACCACCGGCTTTAGGCATTGGGCAGCAACAGCATACCTTTAGGGATGGCACTTACGGTGCATTTTTGCAAAACCATGCCGCTACTCCAAGAGGGACAGAAGTTATTGATGTAGATATCTTTGCTCCGCTTGCGGGCGAAGGTTTTTCTGTTCTTTCCGGCTTTGAAGGTGCAGTGCAAGTTTTACGTACAGAGGAAGAATCGTATGTAGAGCTGCGTGTAAACGTGCCAACCGCCGGAATGTACAATATTTTTATGGAATACATGCCGGTGCCGGCACGTGGTATAGACATCGTGCGTGCGCTGCAAATCAATGGCGAATTACCTTTTGCAGGTGCAGACCAGCTTACGTTTAGCCGTATTTGGGGCGACTCCGATATTGGCGTGCGTGTAGACAACCGTGGTAACCAAGTTCGCCCGCCGCAAGTAGAACTGCCACGCTGGGACGCTGCTTTGTTTCGTGACCGTTTAGGCTACTTTGCCGAGCCTTATCAATTCTTTTTTGAAGCAGGCGAAAATATCATACGCCTTGTTGGTGTAAACGAACCGCTTGTACTTCGTAGTTTGCAGCTTGTGCCTATTACATATCTGCCAACACATGCAGAATTTTTGCAAACAACAGATTTGCGCCCGTCACAGGGTTTTAGTTATCGTATACAGGGCGAGCATTCTACCGTGCGTTCGTCGCCGTCGTTGTTCCCGCTGTTCGATTCCTCCTCCGGTATTACCGACCCGCCAAGTGCGTCGCTTATCGTGTTAAACATGATTGGTGGTCAGCCATGGCGTATTCCCGGGCAGTGGATAGAGTGGGAAGTGTACGCCCCTGCGGATGCTTTGTATCACATTTCCGTTTCTGCCCGCCAAAATTATAACCGTGGTTTTGTTTCCAGCCGCACGCTGTACATCAATGGAGAAATCCCGTTCCAAGAGGTGACGGCAATCCCGTTCCGTTTTAATAATAGCTGGGAGCTTATAACGTTATCCGACGCAAACGGCGAAGCGATGCTTTTCCCGCTTAACGCAGGTATAAACACCATAAGAATGGAAGTAACGCTGGGTGATATGGGGCAAGCCATCAACAGGCTGTTGGACAGCGTTAGCCGTTTAAACGAAATTTACCGTGCGGTCATGGTTGTAACCGGTCCCGAACCGGATCCGTTGCGTGACTATCGCATTCATTATCACTTACCGCATGTAATGGATATGATTTTTGACGAAATAGCAACGTTAACAGCAATTTCCAACGACATCGCCTACCTTATTGGCGAGCGTAACGAGCATACCGGCATGATAGACGCAATGGTTACATTGCTGACTACATTCTACGCAAGACCCGACCGTATTCCGGTGCGCCTTGTAAACTTTAGGCAAAATATTTCCGCCCTTGCAGATTCTGCCCGTGTTTTAACGGAAGGGCAGTTGGACATAGACTTTATTATCGTATCCAGCCCCGGCGAAGCATTGCCTCGTGTACGTGAAACATTCTTTGGGCGTGCAGTACACGAGCTACGCTCGTTTTGGCATAGCTTTTTTATGGATTTCGATTCCCTTGGCGACGTGCATGAGGGCGAAAGCGTTATAGATGTTTGGATTACCACCGGGCGTGACCAAGCGACCGTTCTAAAGGGCATGATAGACGACACCTTTGTGCCGGACTTTGGCACGGGTGTAAACCTGCGCCTTGTAGCACCGCAAGCGGTAATGCCTGCCATTGTTGCGGGCATTGGACCGGATGTTGTGCTTAGTGTGCCGCTTAACAACCCGATGGATTTTGCTATACGTAATGCGGCGGTAGACCTTAGCCAATTCCCGGACTTCAATTATGTAACGTCCCGCTTTGCCGAAAGTGCAATGGTGCCGTTCGAATTCCAAGGCGGTTACTTTGCTCTGCCGGAAACTCAAAACTTTAGCTTAATGTTCTATCGTACAGATATTTTTGAAGAGTTGGGCTTGACCGCCCCCACCACCTGGGACGATGTTTTTGCAATTATGCCAACTTTACAACGCAACAACATGCAAGTGGGCATTCCGCCGATAGGCGACCCAATGAACCAAGACCTTAGCGGGCTTTTGACACAAATTTACCAACGTGGCGGTTTCCTTTACAACGAGGATAATTCCCGCACGGCACTGGATAGCGAAGCTGCCATTGCGGGTTTTGATGCATTCACTCGTTTCTTTACCCATTTTGGTGCGCCGCAGTTTTACAATTTTCTAAACCGTTTTAGAAGCGGCGAAATGCCGGTAGGTTTTGCAGACTTTACTACCTTTAATACGCTTGCCGTGTTTGCGCCGGAGATACAGGGTTCATGGGACTTTGCACTCATGCCGGGTTATGTACGCCCGGACGGCACAATAGACCATACCGTTCCGGCATGGGGTACGGCAGCGGTTATGTTTGCCGATAGTGTTCACCAAGACGCAGCATGGGAATTTTTAAAATGGTGGACACATGCCGACACGCAAGTGCGCTTTGGGCGGGAAATGGAAAGCCTAATGGGCGCAGCAGCCCGCCACCCGACCGCCAACGTAGAAGCATTTAACCGCCTGCCATGGAGCAGTGCACAGTTGGAAGTGTTAAACGCCCAGCGTGACTGGACACTGGGCACGCCGGAAGTACCGGGCGGTTACTATGTGCAGCGCAGCTTAGTTTTTGCTGCTCGCCGTGTAATTGGCGACAATTTAGACACAAGGGAAACCTTGCTGGACTTTGTCATACGTATCAACCGAGAGCTCATTAACAAACGTCGTGAATTTGGATTGGAATAGAAGGTGATGGCATGAATGTACTTATAGAAAACCGAAAACGTCGGCTGGCGCAGCTTTGGTATGAAATGAAGCAGCACAAGATAATTTACCTCTTCCTTGCACCTTACGCTATATTGTTCACCATATTTACGGTAGGTCCTGTACTCATTTCCATTTTCTACAGCTTCACCTATTTTAACGTTTACGAGCCTGCACGTTTTATAGGCGTGCAAAACTACCTTAACCTGTTTTTATCCGACGATGTATTTTTGATAGCCCTGCGTAACACGTTTATATTAGCACTTATAACCGGACCAATTGGTTATATGATGGCATTTTTGTTCGCTTGGTTTATAAACGAGCTGCCTCGTTATCTAAGGGCGTTTGTAACACTGGTGTTTTATGCGCCAACACTTTCCGGTGCCGTATTCCTTATTTGGCAACTTATTTTTACCGGCGATACCTTGGGTTACGCAAACGCAATATTGCTAAACCTTGGCATTATTAACGAGCCAAACTATTGGCTAACCACCCCAAGCCTTATGATGCCGGTAATAATAATCGTTGTGCTGTGGATGAGCCTTGGCGCAGGTTTCCTTGCGTTTATAGCCGGGCTTTCCACCATAGACCCTGCAATGTATGAAGCCGGGCTTGTAGACGGCGTTAAAAACCGCTGGCAAGAGCTTTGGTTTATTACACTGCCCAACATGAAAGGTATGCTTATGTTTGGCGCGGTTATGGCAATAACGCAAAGTTTTGCCGTTGGTGATGTTACCGCACAGCTTGCGGGCTTCCCGTCCACAGACTATGCTGTACACACCGTTGTAAACCACCTTGCAGACTACGGCGGAATCCGTTTTGAAATGGGTTACGCTTCCGCAATTGCAACAATTTTGTTCCTATCCATGATTTATGCGAACAAAGGCGTACAGTACTTGTTAAGCAAAGTAGGAACGTGAGGTGGCTGCCATGAATATGAAAACAGAAAAGAAGAAAAAAAATAAAATTGCAAAAAATGTACGCAGGCCAAACCGTTCCTTGAGCGGCGATATATTTATCGGGTTTTTGCTGGTTGTATTTGGTGCGTTTTTTGCTTTCCCGCTGGTTTTTGCAATAAACAATGCATTTAAACCGCCAACGGAGCTTTTCCTTTGGCCGCCAAGGCTATGGGTTATTAACCCAACCATGGCAAACTTTCAAGACTTATTCATATTAATGTCTCGCTCTTGGGTACCGTTTTCCCGCTACGTGTTTAACACATTGTTTATAACGGTGGTTGGTACAGCAGGGCATTTGTTTGTGGCTAGTTTGGGTGCGTATGCAATTTCTCGCTATAATTTCCCCGGCAGCAAAATGTTTTTTAGGATTGTTATCGTAAGCTTAATGTTCTCCGGGCATGTTACGGCTATACCAAACTTCTTGGTGTTGTCCAACCTGGGTATGATAGACACTTACTGGGCAATTCTTGTACCGGCTTTTGCAGGGCCGCTTGGCTTCTTCCTGCTAAAGCAGTTTATGGACACTGTACCGGTTTCGCTTTCGGAATCTGCAAAAATTGACGGTGCGGGTGAGTGGCTAATCTATTCCCGTATTGTTATGCCGCTGGTTAAACCGGCGTTGCTTACCGGTATGATCTTCTCCGTGCAATTCCTATGGAACACACAGGCAGGGCATTTGATACATACAGAGCAATTGCGCCCACTGCCGTTTGCATTGCAGCAAATCATAGCCGGCGGCGTAGCCCGTGTGGGCGTTGGTGCTGCCGTAACCATGTTTATGATGATCGTGCCGCTTACGCTGTTTATCGTGGCGCAAAGTAATATCTTGCGCACAATGGCATCGTCGGGCATTAAGGAATAGGAGGATGTATATGAAAAAAATACTTTGCCTCTTACTGGTTTTTATTTTGGCGGCGGGTTCTGTAACTCCTGTTTTCGCCAGTGCATCCGGTCCTACAAACTACACGTATACGTATAACGAATGGGGCGTGCCTGTGCCATCACCCGATGCTTACAGGGTTACAGCGTTTATTTTAGGCGAGGACTTGGGTGTTGGGCATTTTAGCAACCCAAGGGATTTATCCATCCATGGCAATCTCATTTATGTTGCCGATACAGAAAACAACCGTATCGTAGTTATTCGTATAAACGAAGACGGCACGCATGAGGCAATTAACGTGGTGTCAGAAGTGAACTACAACGGTGAAATGTTAACTTTTAACCGGCCGTTTGGCATTTTTGTTTCCGACTGGGCAATGACCCGTGGGCAAAAATGGCTTGCCGATACAGAAAATAACCGCATTCTTCACATAGACGAGGATTGGAATGTTATCACGGTTATTGGCGCACCAACCGAGCTATCCTTGCTGGATGAAACCATGCAAGCATTTTTGCCGGAAAAAATTGCGGTAGATTTTTCGGGTCGTGCATTTGTGCAAGCGAGGCATGTTAACCGTGGCTTGATGGAATTTACACTGGATGGTGTATTTGCAGGTTATATGGGCAGCCCGCCTGTAAATGTTTCGCCCATAGAACAATTTTGGCGCATGATATCAACCCAAGAACAGCGGGAACGCCGTATGTTGCACGTGCCTATGGAATATAACAACGTAACCATAGACCGTGAAGGCTTTTTATTTGTTACCACTTCAAGCCTTGATGTACATCCGGTACGCAGGCTAAACACGCTTGGCAATGACATAATGATACGTAACGGCTTTGCAGAACCTGTTGGCGAACTATGGTATGGCGATGCTGCGCAGCGTCCGGGACCATCCGTATTTATAGATGTTGCAGCAATGCCGAATAACACATTTGTAGCGTTTGACCGTACACGTGGGCGTTTGTTTGCCTACGACCACCAGGGTAACTTGCTATATATTTGGGGCGGCCCGGGCTTTAGAGAAGGTTTCTTTATGTTGCCCGTAGCCCTGGATAATATGGGTTACACACTGTTTGCACTGGATGCGCAAACAGCCGCCATTACCCGTTTCGACCTTACCGAGTATGGCACATTTATAAACGAAGGTTTGGCACTGTATCACCGTGGTTTATACGAAGAAAGTGCTATTGCATGGCAGGAAGTTTTGCGCTTAAACGGCAACTTTAGCCTGGCATATATAGGCATTGCTCGTGCGCTTTTGCGGCAGGGTTACTATCGTGAAGCCATGCGATACTTCCGTTTGCAAAACGACCAGCTAAATTACGGGCGTGCGTTTGGTTTTTACCGCCGCCTATGGGTAGAAGAAAATTTTTGGATATTTGCGGTGGCTATTGGTTCGTTAATACTAGTACCGCCAATTGTTAAAAAAGTAAAAGCAATACGAAGGGAGCTTGCCGAATCATGACACGAGCAGTAACAGGATTCTTTAAAGGGCAAGGCTTCCGGGATTATTTGGGCAGTTTGCGTTTTGCCCTATATACCATGCGCCGCCCGCTGGACGGTTTTTGGGATCTGGTACACGAAAAGCGTGGTAGCATGGCAGCGGCACACACATTTGTTGCACTTGCCGCCATTACAGAAATTTTGCGCCTTGTACTTACCAATTTCCAGTTTATAAACGTTATGATGGAGTTTTTTAGTGCGTGGTTTGTTATTCTGCAAGTGCTTGCGCCAATATTTTTGTGGGTGGTGGCAAACTGGTGCTTGACTACGTTTTTTGATGGCAAGGGCAAGATGTCGCACATTTACATGGGGCTGGCATACGCACTTGTGCCAATGACACTGATTAACCTCATACTTATCCCCATAAGCCACATGATAACCTACGACGAAGGTGCAATTTTCTATGTATTATCTACCGTTGGCGTGTTATGGTTTATATTGCTTCTGCTTTGTGCAATGAAGCAAATTCACGATTATAGCTTTGGCAAAACAATTCTTACAAGCCTTTTAACCATTTTTGCAATCGGTGTTTTGCTATTTATTTTCCTTATGTTTTTTGCGGTTGTAAGTGATGGTGTTGTTTACTTCTTCTCACTTTACCAAGAGCTTGCGTTTAGATAGGAGGGGTGAATCAGATGAAAAAATTTCTACCTATTTTGTTACTGGTCGGTTTGCTTTCTGCTTGTGTGCCTGTTGTGCGTGATGGTGGGTACATTCATATGTTTGGCTACGGTTACGGCGAAACGCCGCCTGCCGTGGCAAGCATCCAAAACGAGCATTTGCGTCTAGACTTTTTAACCGACACCGGACGCATTGAAGTAACCGAACTGGCTACAGGCAATGTATGGCGTTCCACCCCGGACTATACGGAAGAAGAATGGCAGGAAGCTGCTGCAATTACACGCTTTCATATGCAAAGTATGTTTATTCTTGAGCACCAAGACAGACACGGGCGTAGTCAGCCATACGATTCTTACCGCTTTAGCCAACGGCTTAACCGTTTCGAGCATGAGATTCTAAGCCCGACTTTAATGGAATTGCGCTTTACCGTAGGCGATGTCCCCGACACATTCTACATTCCGCCTGCCATTGAAGCCGAAAGGCTATATGCCTTTACCGACCAAATGGTGCGTAACGACCTTATGCTTATTATGAACTCGTACCGCCGTATGGAATATTCACGCTTGCGCCCGGTAGACTTTGAGGATGGCATTTTAGAACGCTTCCCGATGCTGTTGCCGGATGCCGACGGAAACGAGCTTGCAATTTATGTACTTGGCGACAACGTTCAAGCGCAGGTGCAGGAGCGCATTCAAATAGCACTGCAAGGCGTGGGTTACACTATGGAAGACTGGCGTTACGACATGGCGTACTTTGGCACGCCGGTTGAAGATGTTGGCGCAGTGTTTAACGTGGTTATGCAGTTTGAACTGCAAGGCAACGACATGGTCGTTACCGTTCCTTTCGAGCGGTTGACATATAATTCGGAATTTTTGCCTGTTCGCCTTATCGTGCTGCCGTTTTTTGGCGCAGGGCATTTTGGCGACGACGGCTACTTATTCGTGCCGGATGGTAGTGGTGCAATTATGTACTTTAACTCCGTGCGCCACAACCAAGGTATTTACTTTAGTAATGTATTTGGCTGGGACGAAGCGGTGTTGCGTGAAGAGTTGGTACATGACAACCGCTCGCCTTATCCTGTGTTTGGTATCTACCGCAATGGTGCAACGTTCGCAGGTATTATAGAGGAAGGCGCATCTTACGCCGCTATCCGTGCGGAAGTTCCCGGCATGGGCGGACCGTTTGGGCGTGTGCATCCGTCCTTCCGTTTGATACATGGCGCGCCGCTGGATGTTGGCGGACGCAGCCGTGACGCAATTCTTATGCATGAACATGACCTAATGCGGGATGAGCAAATTGTGGTGCGTTATGCCTTTACGCAAAATCCGGGTTATGTTGGCATGGCAGTTGCTTACAGAGAATTTTTACAGGCTCGTTATCCGTGGCTAAATAATCGTGTGGAAGCACCTGTTACCGCTATGGTAGAAATTTTGGGTGCGGCGTTAACCAGCCAACATTTCCTTGGTTTTCCGGTAGATCGCCCGGCCCCGCTTACAACCTATGCCCAAGCGGCAGATATGATGGACGCATTTAACAATTTTGGCTGGCAAAATGTGCATGTAAAAATGCGTGGCGGACACAACGATTCTATAGACCACAGCGTGCCAACCAGCTTTAACACCATTTCGCAACTGGGTAACCGCCGGGCATTTGAAAATATGCTGGCAACCGCAAATGAACATGGCTTTGAATTTTACATGGAAGGCGATTTCATGTTCATGCGCAAAAATCAATTGTTTAACGGTTTTAGAAGCCGCAGAGATGTTGCTCGTCAAGTAACCCGCCAACGTGTAGAGCATACCGGTTTTACACATACGTGGTTTGGTCCAACGCCGGATTGGTCAGTGCTTGCAGACGAAGTTCAGCTTGCTACGCCACAGTTTACTATCAATACCATCAACAATTTCGTAGAAGGTGCAAGCCGCCGTGGGGTAAATAATATTGCGTTCCGTTCTATAGGCAGCGCATTGGCAGGCGATTATCACGAAGATCGCCACGTGAGCCGTGAGGCTTCCATGCTAATGCGGCAAGATTTGCTGAATGACTTGCGCAATAACGGCACAGGTATTTGGCTAAACTATGGTTTCTCATTCGCCATGCCTTTTGCGGATGTTATCACAAGTATGCCGATATCAGACCAAGGATTTACCATTACAGATGCTGCCGTACCGTTTTACCAAATTGCGCTGCATGGGTTAATCCCGTTTGCAGGGCGACCGGTTAATTTGGCAGAAGACTTCTCCTACCACTTGTTAAAATCGGTAGAATCGGGTTCGTCGCTATTCTTTAGCTTTATGTACGTGCCTGCGGCAGATGTAGAAGTGTCTAACTATCGCCGTTACTTTGCAAACGAGTTTGGTCGCTGGGCAGATATTGCAAACGATTTTTACCAACGCCACTTTAACGACTTTGGACATTTGTATAACCAATTAATTGTAGACCATCAAATTTTGCAGCGTGGCGTAACCGTTACAGTGTACGAAGACGGCACACGGGTTTACGTAAACACAAGCATGACAGATTTTGTAACCGCCGGCGGTGTAGAAGTACCCGCAAGCCGTTACGTAGTAAGGAGAGGATAAAATGGCTAAACGACTTCGTTTGACCCATCGCAACAAAAATGCAATAAGCGGCTATTTATTTATCTCTCCGTTTATTATCGGGTTTTTGGCGTTTTTGGCATATCCGCTTTGGCAGTCGTTCCGTATGGTGTTTTCCTATGTAAACTTTCGGGATCAAGAGTGGGGATATTCGCTTGAATGGGTAGGGCTTGAAAACCTGCGCCGTGCCTTGGTTGTAGACCCGGACTTTACAAGAAATGTTATAGAAGCACTTGCCCAAATGGCAATTATGGTACCTGCGATACTGGTGTTTAGCTTGTTTATTGCAACATTGTTGAACAGGCAGTTCCCGGGGCGTGGGTTTGTGCGTGCCGTATTCTTCTTGCCGGTAATTTTGGCAAGCGGCGTGCTGGTGAATATTGCAACCAACAACTCGTTACTTAACATGGTGGCAGACCAAATACAGGAACAAAATGCCATGCGTGCAAATATAACCGGCGTACTGGAAGATTTACTTGTTACCACCACAGGTGCTGCTGTTGTTGGCGATTTTATGGAAATTCTTTTCATGATGATAAACCAAATACATGATATTGCTATGGCAAGCGGCATACAGATACTTATATTCCTTGCGGGCTTGCAAACAATAAACCCAAGCATTTACGAGGCAAGCAGCATAGAAGGCGCAACCGGGTGGGAAAATTTTTGGAAGATTACATTCCCTATGATTTCCCCGATGATACTGGTCGTTGTTGTGTACTCGGTTATCGACTTCCTTGTGCGTACCGACAGCGTAATAATGGAAGAAGTACAAAACGAAATAATGCGACAAATGAACTATGGCTTTGGTTCGGCTATGGCGTGGTTCTACTTTTTGGTAATAGCTGTTGTGCTTGGCATTATAGGCTTTATCATATCAAGGTTGGTGTATTATTATGACTAAAAAACGAGGACGAATAAAACACTACCTAGAACGTAACCGTGCAAGCGAAGGTTACTTATTAAAGCGTGATGTAGGGCGCAAGCTTGGCGGCATTTTAATGATAATTCTGCTGTTTGGGTTATGTTTCCTTATTTTGCAGCCGGTTTTCCATCAAATATCGCAAAGCCTAATGTCCCGTGAGGACTTGTTTGACGCAACCGTAATTTCCATCCCACGCTACCCGACGCTAAACAACTTCCGTGAAGCTATGTATCTTATGGACTACTGGTGGTCGTTGCTGAGGTCGCTGGGTATTACATTTTTGGTAGCGGTGCTGCAAATTACGGCATGTACATTGGTTGCATACGGCTTTGCAAGGTTTGAATTCCCGCTAAAGCGGTTTTGGTTTGGCTGCGTATTGCTAAGCATACTTGTGCCGCCATATGTAATCATGGCTCCTATGTTCTTAAATTTCTTGAACTTTGACATTTTGGGCATTATCACGTTAATCCGTGGAGAGCCGATACAGCTTATCCAAACTTTGCAGGGGTATTTGTTACTTTCAGCAACAGCAATGGGCTTGCGTAACGGCTTGTATATATTCATGTTGCGCCAATATTTCCGCAATATGCCGAAAGAGTTGGAAGAATCTGCTTGGGTAGATGGCTGCGGCAAGTTGCGTACATTTGTGCAAATAATGCTACCGGACGCATTGCCGATGCTTGTATCATGTTTCCTGTTTGCATTCGTGTGGCAGTGGACGGACGGGTTCTACACATCCATGTTCATGCGTGACATGGGCGTAATGGCAGGGCAAATGGCAGGGCTTGGCGACGTATTCAACAACCATTACGTTATGCAGGTAATGGGTACCATTGGCGGACACGGTATACAGCCGCCTCCGGCGTTATTAGAAGCCATGATTTCCACCGGCGTATTGCTGGGCATTGCACCGATAATACTTATTTACCTGGTAGCACAAAGAGGCTTTGTAGAAAGTATTGGGCAAAGCGGCATTAAGATGTAGGTTATACAGCGGCGTTGCCGCTTTGTAATAAATATGAATTAAATGAAGGGAAGAGGACTATGAAAAAAAGTCTAAAACTTTTACTTCCGATTATGTTATTGACACTTGCGTTTGCATTTGTTGCATGTAACAACACAACGGAAGAACCGCCGGCACCTACGGGCGGAGAAGAAGCAGCAACAAACGACCCTGCACCACCGGTGCAGAACGACCCGGTGGTAGAAGAACCTACCGAAGTATTCCGTGACCTTGGCGGCATAGAAATTGTTATCGCCAACTGGTGGAGCGAGTACGACACAGAAACTTTTGACCCAACAACATTTGCGGCACGTGAGCGTTTGGAAGACCGCCGTATGCTGGAAGAGCGTCACAACTTCCGTATTAGAGAAGTGCGCTGGGGCTCTTGGGACGACGTGCGTGACAACCATCCGCTACTGTTTGCTACACGCAACACAGATGTACACGTTTGGGTATTGCAGCCGGACTGGTATGCAACGCTTGCCCTAAACGGTTTGCTTGCTCCAATTCCAATGGAACATTTTACACAAGGCATTGGCGGCACAATGACATGGCATCAAGACACCATGGACTTTGTAGGCATGTATTCATCTGACCCAAGCTACATTACAGGCTTTACACAAGGCTTTGGTGAAACTGCGGGCGGTATCTTCTTTAACATGCGCTTGTTTGAAGAAGCGGGCTTGCCACGTGACTATCCTTTCACACTTCAAGCAGAAGGCAGATGGGACTGGGAAAACTTTACCCGTGTAGCACGTCAATTAACACGCAGCACAACCGGCGATGGTATCAATGATACTTTTGCGCTTGCATCTTTCCACCAAGATTTCTTGCCTCGTGCAATTGCGGCAAATGGTGCGGCGGTAGTGAGCATCGACCCTGTAACAGGCGGATTTATCAACACTTCCCAAACACCTGAGCTTTACGAAGCATTGGCATGGGTAGTTCAATTGCGTGAAGAAGGTCTTGCCATGCATGAAGATGATATTGGCGGCGAATGGAACTTCTTTATTGAAACATTTAACAACGGCGGCGCAGCAATGCGTGCAGGCGGCAGCTATATTGCGGGTGCACAAATTAACCCTAACCTTGCAGACGACTGGGGCTTTGTAGCATTCCCTAAAGGCCCTAATGCAACTGCTCACTACTCTTTCATGTCTCAAAACTTGATGGCAATCCCATCAGCGTTTTCTCCTGAAGAAGTAGACGCTATCATGTATGCATTTATGCTATGGAATCGCCCGCTTGGCATTGACGAAGACGGCGATGATGACGACTGGAAATTTGAGCAAATGCCAAACTTCAGAGACATTCGTTCTATTGAAGAAACAATGGCATTGCACACACGTGTGGTAGAAAACCAACGCACACCTTTCCACGCATTGGTACCGGGCGGTTTCCCACTTGGTGATGGTTTTGCTTTCCGTGTTTGGACAGGAGAGTTTGACGCACAAACCATATTGGAAGAAGTTCAATTGGTATGGAATGAAAGACTTGCAAGGGCGAATGAATCGCTTGGTTTAGATTAATACAACCTGTATATATTGCAGTTAGAGGGTATTGCCCTTTAAAAATAAAAAAATATGGAGGAAACCATAATGAAACGTAATTTAGCAATTTTAACCGTGGCGTTAATGCTTGTATTTTCACTTGCATTTATAGCTGCATGTAGCAATGACGAGCCGGAAGCACCACCGGTGGTAGAAGAAGTTCAGCCGGAACCGGAGCCTCAACCAGAACCACAACCGGAGCCGGAGCCTCAACCGGAACCCGAGCCAGAACCTGAGCCGGAGCCAGAACCGGTAGAATTTGTTCCTGCACCTGCACCACAAGGTTTGGTATGGTCATTGTCTCGTGACTTGGCTGTACAAGGCTTAGCACAAGGCGATATTGGTACAGGCGAAGGTTTGCTGGAAGATACAGACTTTATCCAAGCGGCGGGCAGCCCTGTGTTTACGGTTGTGCCAAGCCCACTTGGCGGCAATGGTTTGGAGCTTAGCTTCCGTACAGAAAACTGGTTTGCGCTAGACCTTACAACTCCTTCCCTAAACATGGATCTTGCAAACAATTCTTACAAAGTTATCGTTCACGGTAGCGTAGCAGAGCCCGACGGTACACAAGTTATCATTGGTGGTGCAGACAACCCATGGGCTTGGTTTATCCACGGCGAGCCTAACGAAGATGGTAGCTTTGTACTAAGCGGTATCTTCTCTGAAGCTGCTGTTGAAGCAACAAACGGTGGCTGGGAGCAATTCGAACGTTGCATCCGTATCCAAACAAACAACCTATCAAACTTTACTGTTTACGAAATTATTATCCTGGAAGTGCCTGTAAACCACGTATGGAGCTTGGCTTTTGATCCCGGCGTACAAGCACACAACGTAGGCGAAATTGGCACAGGCGAAGCAATTTTTGCACACAGCCCATTCATGCAAGCGGCAGGTAGCCCTGTGTTTACCGTTATCGAAAGCCCACTTGGCGGAAATGGTGTATCTCTTGCATTTAGAACCGAAAACTGGTTTGCACTAGACCTTACCACTCCAAACCTGGGCATGGATGTAGATAACAACGAATACATGATTACTATCTCCGGTAGCGTTGCAGATGCTACAGACACTCAAGTGATCCTAGGCGGCGCAGACGGTCCTTGGAACTGGTTCTTGAACACTCCGCCGGAAGATGATGGTAGCTTTAGAATTGAAGGCATCATCTCCCGTGAAGCTTGGGAAGCAACAAGCGGCGGTTCAGAGCAATTTGAACGTTGCATGAGAATTCAAACAAACAATCTTGTAGACTTTAACGTTTACGAAATTTCTATCGTAAGAGTAGGGTAATAAACCCGTTAGCTAAGAGAAAAGCCCCTAACGGGGCTTTCTCTTTTTGAAAGAAGGAAAGCATGAAATTAAAATTAATTTTTGCGCTGGTTGTAGTTTTGTTATTAGCTGTTACCGCCTGTAATGGCGAACAATCTACCGACCCGCAGCCTAATAACGAAATAGTACAGGTAGAAGAACCTGAGCCTATTCCCGAACCGGTAGCAGATTCACAAGAGCCGGAAGAAGAACCCGGAGAAGAGCCTGCGCCCGAACCGCAGCTAAGGGAAACTACCCCCGGCTGGGAGCTAGACCTTCCATCGCTGGCGCAAGTTTTTGAGCCATATTTTTTGTTTGGCAATATTTATTCCAGTACGGGGCGCATGAATGAAGGGCTTACGCAGCAAGCATTTCTGCATCATTTTAATGCTGTAACGGCAGAAAACTGGCATAAAGTAGACCATGTTGCGCCGCAGGGCTTTACCCGCCCAAGTGCAAGTGAATACAACTTTACAAGGGCAGATGCGGTTGTAGATTTTGCCATTGCAAACAACCTTACGCTAATTGGGCATACGCTTGTATGGCATAGCCAGTCGGTTAATTGGCTGTATTTTAGCGCAGCCGATACACCGTTAACCCGTGCAGAAGCACGTGAAAACATGGAATTCCATATCCGCACCGTGGCAGAGCATTTTACTGCGCAGGGTACAATTGATGCATTCCACGCTTGGGATGTTTTAAACGAAGCGATTGCTTCCGGCGGGGGCAACTGGGGTGCGCCGTTGGATGACTGGCACGGGGGTAATTGGCGCAACCAAATGAGAGAAGATTCGCCTTGGTTTAGAGCGTATGCCAACGGCTACAATCCGGAAGCCGGCGAACATCCATCCGATTTTGTGTACGATGCTTTTGTGTTTGCACGCCGTTATTTCCCCAACGCTATTTTGTATTACAACGATTATAATGAAGAAATCCCTGCTAAACGCAATGCCATCGCACAAATGGTTGAGCAGTTGAACGAGCAGTGGGCGTTTGACACGGTTAATAATCCGGAAGCGGTGGCTTACGGCGAAACATACACCGGGCGTTTGCTGATTGAAGGCATTGGAATGCAAAGCCATTATCACCTAGACCAATGGCGGACGAACCTAAACAATGTGCGCCCCGCCATCGAGCGTTTTATTGCCACAGGCGCAAGGCTAAGCATTACAGAGCTTGATATAACGATAGGCGGACAAGGTGGAAACCATCCAAACATGCTGCCACGCCCGCTGGCGTTAGAGCATAGGTTACGCCAGGCAGAAGCTTTTGAGCGGTTGTTTGGTTATTATATCGAATTTGCCGACTATATAGACCGTGTAACCGTGTGGGGCAAAGCCGACCATCAAAGCTGGCGCGCGTGGGGACATCCGCTACTGTTTGACGAGAATTTTAATGCAAAGGAAGCATTTTTTGCGATAATTGGTGTGGTAGATAGGTAATAAAAAAAAGTGCTGCCTCGGAGAGGTAGCACTTTTTTTATATACTTAAAATTAGTCGCGATTATATTTTTTCTTAAACCGCTCAACACGTCCACCAGCTTCTAGAAGAAGTTTTTGACTGCCCGTGTAATAAGGATGGCATTTGCCACAAACCTCTACAACGATACTTTCTT
>Ga0131853_10007801_pt1 | contig 19417 bp, 15 predicted proteins | sample TergutLab28metaG_FD_92764 | JGI IMG/M metagenome (GOLD analysis project Ga0131853, IMG submission 92764) | Labiotermes labralis P1 segment gut microbial communities from Petit-Saut dam, French Guiana - Lab288 P1 (version 2) (version 2) | ecosystem: Host-associated > Arthropoda: Insects >... | reverse complement strand
AATTCAGTGACGAACTACTGGACTATCTACATGCAGTTTCTGCAGCGTGGGGCTCAGAAGCGTAATTTACAGTGTCAAAACATAAGTAAGAATACGTTATGGGGTTAAACATTCAAAGTGTTTAAAACGTCCGGGAACTGGGGGTATTTAAATAAAGGGTCATCTGGTCGGCAATGTGTTAACACAAGGTACACTGGTAATTAGGCTATGATTATAGATCTACACCAGGAATATATATAAAATCGAAGCAAAATGTGTCTGTGAAATACACTATTTTATGTTGTAACGAAAGACATGTTAAACAAATATAAGTCAGTGTTTAATAATCATTCCATATTTTGTTAATATGTGTTTTCCACTAGAATTTGTATAAGTAAGGTCCCTGACGATGGTCCAAATATGTTTCAATAAGAATAATAAATCATGCTATTTCCACCCATATACACGCACTTGGATGGATGGTGTTTATTAACAGCACTGTAACTAAGGCATACAGTGAATCATGAACCAGTTTCAAAAGCATTTCTCTACCGCATGATTGGAGGTTCCTACAATAGTGCTGCTAAGATTCAGATCTTCTAGAATGGTACCCTGTGTTTTTGGGTAAATACTTCAACAATGAAAAGATCTGTGAGACCAACCTGATGCAACAATTATGATTTATTAATCAACCATTAGCTCAACATGTTTCGGGCACCATTATGCCCATCTTCAGGAGTGCAAGGCCGTATATAACTGCATATGGTTTTCAGCACTTAATGTACTGGCTGGAGTCTTGGGAAGCCAGGAGACGGGTCGTGTGCACAGTGTAGAGGTTGTTATTCGAGGTGAATAACAGCCTCTACACCTCTATGACCTGCCTCCCAGCTTCCCAAGACTCCAGCCAGCACATTAAGTGCTGAAAACCATATGCAGTTATATATGGCCTTGCGCTCCTGAAGATGGGCATAATGGTGCCCGAAACATGTTGAGCTAATGGTTGATTAATAAGTCATAATTGTTGCATCAAGTTGGTCTTACAAATCATTTCATATTAAGGATGCACAGTCATACAAACATCAAACTTCAACAATGTTTCGCAGATACAATTAAAAAAAAATGTTTTGAAGGATTTACTGCCTTATCTTCACAGTCAAGCAATCAAAGCAGAGTAACCACACTGCATAGGAGGGAATAATAAGTGTGGAATGGGGACAGTATCATGGCATTCATATGCACTGGGCACAGCCGCAGTGTACTGGCTGAGACGTCTGCAGTACAGGACACAGGTTGAAAATGAAACTTAAGATGGGTGGTCATCATAATGAGACAGGTGGCCAGCACAACCTCCTAAGAGTTTTGAATCACCTTCCTTTTACCAGGAATAATATATGATATGAATGATAATAACCCTTAGAATCTGAAGTGGTAATGGAAGTTGTTTCTGACAGCATCTTCCTAATGGCTTCTGCCTTCTTAAGCCTGTGCATTTGCTCTTCAGCAGAGAGTTCAGGAGCCTGCAACAAATAGTCCATTATAAGTTTTCAGGTTTCCATGGCAGGAACTGTTCACATCACAGCCTTCCTTGTTTGGATACTGTCTAGTTATCTAACAAATGTAATGCTTATGCTTTATAGGATATTACTCTTTTTTTAAGGACCCAAGTTGACACTGAACTTTACAAAATGACAGTGTTCAACTCAGAAGAATAAAATCTGAAAACATGGCTACCAACACAATGAACAAAATAAGAACGAGATGCCTCGACATTGTCCAGCTACTCAGTAATTCCCACAGAAAATGGGTGCTGCTTGCTGTCAGAACTAATTTTTGCATTTAGCAGGAAGAGTATTCAAAATTTCTGCATCCATTAAGAAAAGCAGCTTGGACAATTATGATTTCCACAAATTATCACACTGGTAAGGTAACTCACCTGCTCTGGAATGTAACGTTCAGGTATAAGAATCTTGTTTGGGGTGCCTAAAATGCTGTCTATTGTGTTCTCGTTATATTTGAAGTCTTTGTGGCTCATCGTAGACCTGACAACATCAGGGGCATTGAGTCGAGGGCGCAATGCTCGCTCCATGTCAAGATCATCCCGTGACCTTGCTGAGCCCTGCAATATCATCACAGATCAGCAATACACAATTATTATTATTACTGTGTAATGCAGTTAATGTTTAAATGGTCATATATTTTTTAATGAAAGTTTCCTTCCTCGAATGTTTATAAAGTTCCTTTGGTTTCCAAATTTGTAGGTAAAAAAATTATGTAATTATTGTTACATGACAGTTGTGTTCTACTATATTATTTTGAAACACAAAGTACAATATGCGGAACTTGCAAACAGCTTATTTACATCTTGCTGTATTTCCGTTGCTAACAACAAGGCATTAATGTATTGTCATAAGGTGGACTGATCTTAATACTAAATGGAACAACACACAAAAATCAGAGTTAAAAAATGATTTCTGGGAGAACGATTATTTCTAAGTGGTGAAATTTACACTCAAATCAGACAACACAGCATTCTATCACTTACATATCAGAAAACCTAGCAGCATCTCTATTTCTTTAACTCTTTAATATTATACCAAAAATCCATAGACAGGTGTTCGGTCCAATGGATACAGAAACACTCAAAAAACAAGTAATTCGGCTCTATGTAACAGGGAGCCTGTCATTAAGACAGACTATCAAGAATAACTAATATACCGAGTACAAATTTAGAATAGAATTTCAAATTAAAATAAGCAAACACAAATAATTACAAAATTACAAATACAACTTCAAAATAAAGTATAATATACACACATATAAGCTAAATAAATGTATATGAACTGTGATATAAAATCTATAAATTAATGAAGTCAAAGAACAATGCATAATGAGTAAGTACAGAGAAATTTAATTGTAAAAGTAAGAAGATAGGATAAAATAAACACAATAACAGTCAAATATTGCAGTTTCTTAAAAAAAATAAGTGTGTATGCAGAAAGTGCTTTAGAGTAATTTTAAACTTTTTAGGCTTGATGGAGATGTCTTTAATTGCCTTGTGAAGACTGTTAAAGATTTTGATGCCTGAATAATAAACTTCTTTCTGATGCATGGCCAGAGTTACTTGAGGCAAGTGTAAATCATTTCTTTGCCTGGTATTAATGTTATGATATACACTATTTGAAAAAAAAAATCCCTATTATTAACAACAAACAATAATAAAGAGAATATATATATATACTGTGATGAAAGTGGTAATATTTTTAATTCCTTGGATAATTCTCAGTAAGACTCCCTATTACCACATCCAATTACTATCCTAATTACCCTTTTCTGCCTTTCAAAAATTACAGAACTCTTTGGTGAGTTTCCCCAGAATATTATGCCATAAGACATAATTGAGTGAAAAAGGGAATGATAAATGATCTTCAGTGTAGAAATAGACAAGCATAGTTTAATATTTCAAATTAAGTAACATTGTTCTTAGTTTTTTTGTCAGCAAATCAATATGGTTTATCCATGGAGGTGAACAATCAACAGTAAAACCAAGAAATTTTGTATAAGTAATAGTTGGAATAAATTTATTATTATAATAAATATTTATTTCAATCCTTCAATTTTTAGTTGTGAAATTAGTAAATTGGGTTTTGGAAAAATTTAAGGAAAGGAAGCTTTGTTTAAACCAATCACTTAAAATTTTAAATTCCATGGTCATATTGTTATAAAAGTCAGTAGGATATGAATGGGACAATAAGATGCTAGTGTCATCTGCAAATAGAATAGGAACTAATTTATCCCTTACAAACTTAGTTAAGTCATTTATAAAAATGAGGAAAAGCAAAAGTCCCCAAAACCAAACCCTGGGGGACACAAGGTTCAATTTTAGCCTAAGTTGATGTTGTAATATTATCGTTCTCATTATTCAGGAATGTTCTTTGATATCTGTTGGTCAGATAGGATTTGTGAAGTTTATAATGATTATCAGTTACGCCATAGAATTCAAGTTTAAATAATAGAATTTTGCGAGTAACACACAGTCAAATGCCTGTTCTAAGTCGAAAAAATACTACCTATTAATAAATTATTATTCAATGTATTTATGATTTAATTATTAACTGATATGTAGCATTATCAGTTTTTAGTTCAGTTCTAAAACCAAACGGTTCCTTAATTAAAATATTGTGATCAGTCAGGTGCATCAACAGTCTAGTTGGCATTACTTTTTCAAAACTTTTGGAAACAAGATTAAAATTTATATTTGCCTGTAGTTGTAGATACAGGGTGCATATAAATTATCGGAGGATTTTGCAAAACCATATTTTCACAAATACTGAACAAAAATGCATGATGTTACTACCATTTGAAAGAGGAATGTTTGCAGTTTCATACTGACCTTAAATGCTTTCGATGTGTGCCCCTCATGTGACACGGCAGATGCCCAGACGATACTCCCATTCCCGTCAAACCCTCTCAAGCATGTCTTGTGTGATGTTCCCGATTGCAGTGTTGATGCGCTCTTGCAATTCTGGTAGTGTCTTTGGAAGTGGTGGGATGTAAACATTGTCCTTGACAAAACCCCACAGGAAGAAATCACACACTGTCAGGTCTGGTAACCTGGGTGGCCAGGTGCAGAAGGTGTTGTCTGTGTCCGCTGCACGACCAACCCATCGACCTGGCAGGTGTTCATTTAGGTATTCCCGGACCTCCTTATGCGAATGTGGTGGGGCCCCGTCTTGTTGGTAAATGTACCCTTGTACCTCTTCATCCGCGAGTTGTGGCATTAACCAGTTTTCCAACATGTCCAAACAACACCTTTTGCACCTGGCCACCCCGGTCACCAGACCTGACAGTGTGTGATTTCTTCCGGTGGGGTTTTGTCAAGGACAATGTTTACACCCCATCACTTCCAAAGACACTACCAGAATTGTGAGAGTGTATCAACACCACAATCGGGAACGTCACACAAGACGTACTTGAGAGGGTTTGGCGGGAATGGGAGTATATCTGGACATCTGCTGTGTCACACGAGGGGTGCACATCGAAAGTATTTAAGGTCACTATGAAACTGCAAATCCTCTTTCAAATGGTAGTAACATAATGTATTTCTGTTCAGTATTTGTGAAAATATGGTTTTGCAAAATCCTCCGATAATTTATACGCACCCTGTATAATTTTTATTACCTTTCTTAAATAGAGGTCATATAATTGAAAATTTTAACCTGTTGGAGAAAACTCCAGTAAAAAGAGTTCGGTTGCACATAAAATTTAGTGGTAAGCTAATGAAATGGGAACAAAATTTTAGTATCTTAGTAGGAACTTCATCATAATCAAAAAAATTTTGATGATTTAAAAGACATTATTATATTTTCAATCTCTTTAGTGGCAGTCCAATTACACTTAATACTAGGGAACAAATTTTGGAATGCATGTTTCAAAAAAAAAGGAAAGCTTATGCTGATTATTTACAGAGGTTTTAGTAAGACAGTAATTTGCATTAATGTCTGCATTAATCACATCATGGACAGTTGTAAAATGCTTATTAAAGGCAACAGCAGTAATTTGTTGATTTGCAGTGCACCTACCATCATTATTTACTGATTGCATTCCATGATTTTTATGATCATTCCCTAATTCTTAATTTATTAATTTCCAAGAAGTTCCCATTACATTATTTGAATTAAAAACAAGTCTGTCATATTGCATTCTTTTTGCTTCTTTTATAACCTTTGATAGGATTCAACAACAATCTTTAAAATATTTTCTTAAAGTAGGATTTTTATTGTTTCAAAATTCAATATACAGTTCTCTTTTATGTTTGCATGAAGTTTGTATAGCAGATGTAATCCATAGTTTTGATTTAACAATTTACTGGCTCTAATCACAGGGTAACTAAAATAATAATGCCATAAAAATATATATAAAAAAGGAATTAAGAATCATATTGACAACATTTCCTTCCAAAACAAATCCCAGGCCTCATAGCTGAGTTTGAGTAGGAAGTCAGCTATAGTATACTGATTTATATTTCTTTTAAAATACGTACATCGGTCCTTGCTATTTCTGAACAAACTGTATTGTTAATAGTTGGGCATTTTGATCAAAAAGGCTGTTTATTAAGGGGATGACATCAAATTTGTTTAAATAAGAACTATCAATAATAACATTGTCAATAGTCACAAATGAATTTAGTCCTATTCTAGTAGGAAAATTGACGATGCTACTGCAATCAAGAGCGTAAAATATTGTCAAGTTTATTTTTTTCTTAAACTCTCCACAAGGTAATTAATATTAATGTCTCCACATACGATAAAATTAAATTTGAGATTGAAAAATTTGTTCAAAATCAAATCAAAATTACTTAAGAAAGTGGTGAATTTACCCAAACGAGATCTGTATATAGCTAAAACACACAGTTTATCACAGAAAGAGTTAAGATGAATAGCACACACTTCAAAGTCTCGGTCTAAACAAAAACTATCAATATTTAGAGTAGTAAATTTTAAGCTTTTATGAATAAACATGCAGACACCACCTTTGTGTTTTGTTTTCCTACAATAGTAACCCCCTAATGTTTAATTCTCTATGTGTAATAAGGCTAGGTCATCATGATGTAGGTGGTGTTCATTTAGACATAAGATATGAGGTGGGTCATGATGCTAGTGACATAAAAGTTCATTTGTTTTATTTCTTAAACCCCTAATGTTCTGACGATAAATCTTAATAGATTGTTTATGAGGTAAAATATGTGTTAAGCTCAGACATGATTGTTATGTCCTTCAGTTGTATTATTAATGTTATACTTCATTGCTATATTTCTTTGCCTCACATATTTATCTTCTTTATCTATTACTATTTGAAATTTCTGCACATATATCATTCTGACTGTATTCTTAATTTTGTTAATATCTTACACTATTTCCACTTCTTACACTAACATCCACTACACTGTTTTTGATGTGTTCATTGTCCATAAAAAACCTTCATTCCTGGTTATCAGAGTTTCTTTGGTCTGCTTGATGTCCTAGCTGCATTTTTGTGCAAATCATCAGCATTCTCATTTTCAAATTCCATCTTGGTCTCGTGAGTGGAAGTAGCTGTTGGAACTTCCTTCCATTTTAAATTGAGGGGAGGATTCTTCCTTGTCAAATGATTTGTTATATTGTGTCCAATGATCTCAGCTATCTTCTCTTTACCTGAAGAGTTCATGTGTAGTCCATGTCGTGTGAATTAATTTCTAGTGAGATTCGTGTCTATTATACTGACATGATGAATATCTTTCAACATTTTATGCAGCTTCCCATTATAAACTTTTATTTCTTCATTCACACAAGAGGAATCCTGAAGGTCATACCTGTGTGGAGCTATCACTGCAATGACATACATATGTTTGTTTCGGAGTGCATATTTCCTGATATGTCTGAGACCAGTGTTGGATTCATTTCTGTTAATGTCATTTGTACCTCCCCAAATGATTACAAAATCACAATGTAGCTAACTTAATTGTCTGCGTGCTAAATGCGTTATATGTTCAAGCCTCCAGCAAGGCATCACAGCAACCATAACCTCAAAAGTCTTAACAAGTGAGGTTGAGAGTTCAGCTGCGCAGCCTCATGTGTGACTGTCACCATTGATTAAGATTATTTCTCTGCAGTTTTGAGATGCATTTGTTTTTATTTTCCACAGTTGATGTTTTCTAAACCAAACGTGGAAAATGAAAGGCTTCTTGATTCTAACTGGAGGCTATCTAGTAGCAAGAAACGATTCGCGATTGTTGGTATTGGTTGTGGCTGTTGTGAAACAGGCTGTTTGTTGTATTTTCGTCTGATATAGGAGAATTTTCTCCAGTTGCCTGAAGTATTCTTCTCAAGATCACTGTTAGGAACACTCAAACCATAAGAGGAGTTTCTATGTTGTGTGTTTGCAGTGGTGATCGGTGGAGCACAGTTTGTCTCTTCTTGTAACAATTCTATAATTTGTTTAGCTGCTTTAAGTTCCAGTAACACCATTTCTATTTGTTATGGTTGAAAATATTAACAGCAAAGCTTTTGCTGTTAATATTTTCAATAAAAAATAGAAATTAAAGTCACTATTTACTTTTGTTATATCAGAAATACTTGGAGCCTCTGTTTCTCTGCCACTTATTACTACTGCCATCTTGAGAAGAAACAATAACCAATCTAGTTACATACCATTTTTATAGACGCAAAATTTTTATATGTTATAAAGATGTGATCCTTTTTCTGTGCTCCTTCAGGACTTTACTCCAACAAGACTCATAAACAGAGAGCAGTTGCCCTTACTCAGTATTCTCAGCACTCATTCAGCTTCTGTACAATAATAACACATCTTCTATCTACATACACTTTTCCTCAAAAACCACATTAATACCTATAAAACCATTATGTATTGAAGCTAGCAGTTAAATCCACAACATACTCAACTAATTATAATTCAAGAGAGCAAACAACCTAAAACCACAGCAATCAATTCACACAATTTTAGATGACAAAGGTAAGAAACTGCTACAGAGTGAAACATTTCTCTTGCATTTGCACAACAACAGCACACACAGGAACACTGGTAACCAGGGAAACCATGGCAATGCCAGTAATCAAGGCAGCCATAAAAGTAGGCAGAGTTTTATTTTTGTCCCATCTTAAACAAAACTGGAAGATGCTAATGAATTTAATAAACATCAATACCATTTTTCATGCAGACTGATCTGGTGGCAGTTGAAGTGTTATAAACAGACACACAAAAGAATGGAACCATGCTAAACCTAATAGTCAATTTTTTAATTACTAAGTAACCACAAATAAAAATGCCATTCTAATACTGTGACATTGGTAATAGGCAATTTGACTCACTGTCATTTAAGATTACAGACAAAAATTCTTATTGTTAGCACAAATCACTGCACTACACTGTAATCTGATTTAAAGAAGAACAATTCATTAAGTAGTAGTCGAAGAGACAAGCGGAAAGGAACGGCTTTAAAGCAACATTCTGGAAAGTGGTAGCTAAAGAATTGTGAACAGCACTACTAGTGGAAAGTGACAAGCCTTGCAGTATACCATGATTGGTGACGCAGAAGATTCTATGTCCAGCAGAGGCTGGCTACTTGACACAGTATGATGTCTGCGCTTTTCTTTGGGTACAGCCCGTCTGTGTGGTTGGTGTTCCATGTTCTGCCCTCCTGCATCTCTCATGAATGCCATCTCCATGACAATAGCACGAGCAGCCTCACTCTTAAAGACCGGTGATAACTGAGGTGAAACATCTGAACTCTCAGGACTAGTGATGCCATAGTGGACTGGGACAGGATCATCATGACTCACTCCAAACAGCTGTTCATGAGCTGTCAAAGGACGATTCAAATTCGAGCCTGGGCTTACAGCTCTTTGACTGCTCGTACTCTCGGCGCTACTACTGCTACCACTGCAGCTTTCAAACTGTGCAATGCATAGCAAGGCAGGGACAGAGTAAAATAAAGCATTCCAAATAATACGCATGCAAATAAAACACTGATTGTCATGCAAATATAGGTGAATGAAAGTAAAAAACCATGGCAAAAAATTATTTAAAACACACAAAGAAACTCCTGCAACATGTAAATCTGAATGGAAATTTTATGTTGGCTATTTGTCAGGATATAAAAATTCCAACATTCTGAATTTTTATTAATATTATGACAATTATTCTCAAAATCACTAATGCTGTAGTTAAAGTTTAAGCCACACCTTGGAAAACTAACTGAATATTCAGCAGAATGTATTATTTCATCTCTGTAACTCTCACAAGTCTATCTTTACATCCAAAGAAAATGTGTAGAGATCTTTGCATTGTTGTTATACTAATATGGTAATAAATATCTAATTGGTAATTTTAATTTATCCTTAGAGACAATAAATTCTGTAAAAGGAACAGATACTGGGCCCACATACAGGCCATTAGCTCCATCCACTGTGTAACAGGCACTCACTCACCCGAACTCGATGACGGTTGATCAAGAGGTTCCTGAGAACAGTGACGCTATCACTACGGGGAGATGGTACACGGACCGGTGGCATAGGTGGTACTGCTTGCTGCTGCTGGTAACCTAACTGTTCTCGCTTGCCAAACCCTCGTGGGAGTGACATAGAACGCTGAAAATGTGACAACACTGGCTCATCTTCTGGTACCATCAGTTCCTCTGAGAAGTGTCTGTCCTGAGGCTCCTCTTCCTGTACACAACCCAGCTGTTTCTGAAAAACAAACAATAACTTCCATGTTGCACATGCAGTATGTTCATGGGTTTCATTTGATAATGAGAGCAAACAGTGAACAAGTTTTACATCATAAAAAGGCATGCAGTCATAATTCCCTTTCAAGTAGAGCCCAAATTTTCATCCATCTATCCTACAGCACTAAAGCCCACAGACAAGCCTTGAACTCCCATAGTTTCTGCCTCTTAACTGTTCTATTTTGTGTGTTCAGCTACCAGTTGCAACACTGGAGAAGTCTAGAAGCAGCATCTTTTACAACTTCTTCCCACTTAAACGTGAATCTACCCACTGGTCAATTGCTAGTAACTCAGCTTTCAGGACTTCTTTGGGTTCATGGTCAAGAAGGAGTATTTGTACCTGTACAGTCCATCGTATTCTCTTGAATTTTATGCACAGCACTAGGTTACAAGATATTACATACTCTATAAAGTTCTTCATTATATCTGACCCTCCACATTCCATTTGTTTTCACTGGTCCAACATTCACCTTAAGATATTCCTTTCGAAAGGGCTCAGATCTTCAGTTTTTTGAAGAGTTTACAGGTTTCACAGTCATATGTGAGGACTGTGCAAATCAAGGTCTTGCATAAGCTTATTTTAATAAACTTACATACCATCTGGATTTTAATTTCTGCAATAATTGAAGGGTATGAATTAATTAGCTAGGGTTAGTCTTCTTTGTTGTTCTAAGAGCTCATTACTATCATATGTAATACAGGATCCTAAATATACGAAAGTATTAACCAGTTCAAAGTTGTTCCCACTAATATTTACAAACTGATCTGTATTATTTGTTGTATGCTTTCTTCTGGGTAATTCCCCAGTGTCTGAATTTTATATTCCGACATTTTGAAACACTCTTTCTGTTCCATCTTCATAGGTGGATAGGTACAATTAATGACTAGGTTTGAGAATGTTGGAGTATTTGTACGGGAAAAGGTCTGGCTCGAAAATAGCCTGAGCCAAAAGGAAGGAGTGTGACAGGATAGGGGCAGATCTGAGTACAGAAACAGGTTGTGGAGGGTAACGACCCACATGGAGGCTATGGGCACGTGTCAGGGTGAGCCATGGGATGGTAGAGGTCAGACTATTGTGTTTTAGGTGGCTGTCTCCTTTCCTTAAGCTTGTGTAGAAGGGGATTCCAAGATTTGCTTAAGGTCAGGCCATCTTCTCTGTTGATGTTGTCTGGGTGCATTTCAAGTTCAATAGCTTCCCTGATGAGTTGATCCATGTAACCGGTTTCAGCAGAAAAGAGTTTTGTGTCCTGTAGTTTAATAATGTGGTCATGGTTAATTCTGTGTTCTGCTACTGCTGATTTGTTGGGTTGTGCCACTCTTGTGTGTCTATTGTGCTCTTTGAGATTTGGATGGTTTGGCCACTTTGTCCAATATAAACCCTGCCGCATTCACATGGGATCCTGTATACCCAGTGTTCTTAATCCCAATGCATCCTTGACTGGTGGAAGGTAGCTGAATACTTTTCTAGGTGGTAGGGCAACACTTTTGATGTTGTGTTTGGCCAGCATTCTGCTGAGTCGGCCATATGTTGTTTGGGTGTACAGTATGTATACAGTGGATGTGCGTTTATCATTGGTCTTGGCGGTCCATGTTACCAGTTCCATGGCTCGTCATATATGTTGAGGGCTGTAGCCATTGTCCTTGAAGACGATGGTGAGAAATTCTAGTTCTTTGGTGAGGGAATCCTGGTCACAGAGGGCTTTGGCTCTGTGTATCAGAGAAGCTAGGACTGATTGTTTGTTAGCAGGATGGTGATGTGAATTATGGTGTAGACAGAGATTGGTATGGGTGGGTTTCCGATATACTCTGTGCCCTAGGGAGCTGTCCGTTTTCCTGTAGATGTCGAAGTCCAGGAATGAAAAGTGGCCTTCTTCTTCTTCTTCTTCTTATTCCACTGTTGTGTAGTTCATTGAGGTGGTTCAGAAATTCTGTCAGTTTTTCTTGGCCACGGGCCCAGATGACGAAAGTGTCACCTACATACATGAACCAGCATACAGGCTTGTGTGTCGCTTGTTCTATTGCTTTCTCAAAATTCTCCATGAAGAAATTTGTAATTACCAGAGAAAGTGGTGAGCCCATTGCTACCCCATCAATTTGTTCATAGAACTGTCCATCAAAACAGAAATATGTGGATGTTAGTACAAGCTTGAACAATGCGAGCATATCATCTTCAAATTGATGACTGAGGAGTTCAAGTGAATCCACAATCTGAACTTTGGTAAACAGAGACACCACCTTGAAACTAACCATTAGATCTTCTGGTTGTACTCGCAGAGATTCCAATATCTGGACGGACTGGAATGAGTTTTTCACATGGTGTGCCAAATTCCTGGTGAGTTGGCGGAGATGTGATGATTCACGGACTTCGACATCTACAGAAAAACATACAGCTCCCTAGGGCACAGAGTATATCGGAAACCCACGCATACCAATCTCTATCTACACCATAATTCACATCACCATCCTGCTAACAAACAATCAGTCCTTGCTTCTCTGATACACAGAGCCAAAGCCCTCTGTGACCAGGATTCCCTCACCCAAGAACTAGAATTTCTCACCATCGTCTCCAAGGACAATGGCTACAGCCCTCAACATATATGACGAGCCATGGAACCGGTAACATGGACCGCCAAGACCAATGATAAACGCACATCCACTGCATACATACCATACACTCAAACAACTTATAGCTGACTAAGCAGAATGCTGGCCAAACACAACATCAAAAGTGTTGCCCTACCACCTAGAAAAGTATTCAGTTACCTCCCACCAGTCAAGGATGCATTGGAATTAAGAACACTGGGTATACACAGGACCAAATGTGAATGAGGCAGGGTTTATATTGGAAAAAGCAGTTGATCCTTCCAAATCTGAATCAAAGAGCACAATAGACATATAAGATAGGCTCAACCTGACAAATCAGCAGTAGCGGAACACAGCATTAACCATGACCACATTACTAAACTACGGAACACAAAACTCCTTCCTGCTAAAAACGGGAACATGGATCAACTCATCAGGGAAGCTACTGAACTTGAAATGCACCCAGACAACATCAACAGAGAAGATGGCCTGACCTTAAGCAAATCTTGGAATCCCCTTCTACACACGCTTAAGGAAAGGAGACAGCCATCTAAAACACAATAGTCTGACCTCTATCATCCCATGGCTCACCCCGACATGCGCCCTATCTCCTTCACATATGTGCCATGGCCTCCTTGTGCCTCGCTACCCTCCACATCATGTTCCTGTACTCAGACCCGCCCCTACCCTGTCACCCTCCTTCCTATTGGCTCAGGCTATTTTCAAGCCAAACCTTTTCCCATACAAATACTCCAACATTCTCAAACTTAGTCTTTCTTCATACCTATCTGCCTATGAAGATGGAACAGAAAGAGTGTTATGGCATACAAAATTCAGACACCGGGGAATTCAGAACATGGCAAAAGTTTGAAATCATAATCTGTATTAACTTCAGAGCAAGACACAATCGTGGCTTTCGTTTTGCTGATATTAATGTGAAGCCCAATTTCTGTGGCTGCTTACTTAAGTCAGAGATAGATTTCTTTAATTGTCCTAACATTCCTACTACGGAGACAGACATAATCTGCATAAATTAGAACTTGTGCAGTATGATGTTCTAGGGTTCCCTTAACATTGATAAATTCTAGATGACATATTAGACAGCCAAGTTAAATATATATAAGGCCAGCCAGTCACCTTGTTTAATAGCCTGCCTTATTTTAAATGGTTCAACTGAAACGAAACTTCACTTGGGCTTCCACATCTTTCATTGTGGCTCTAACTAATCTTATTAGTTTACCAGGTATTCCTGCATCACACATTTTCTTACAGAAATTATCACAATTAATGCTGTCATAAGCTTGTTGGAAATCCACATACATTTGGTACACATTAATAATGTTCCCCCAGCATTTCCTCAAGCATTTGTTTAACTGTAAACAGCTGATCTATGGTACATCTTCCCATCCTGAAGCTGGCCTGATATTCCCCAGTTACATTTTCTATGTATGGCTCTAATTTGAGGCATGTTCATTAGCACTTTATAGGCTGTATATAACAAAGCTATTCCTCTGTTGTTCTCACAACTCATTACTACCCTTCTTATGGACGGGACAAATTATAATTTTCTTCTATTCACCAAGTATTTGCTCTGGTCCCAAATACGAGTTATTCAGTTATAGAGAGCATGAATGAATTTAATACCACAGCACTTAAGAACAAATATTCATGCTACACCTTCATAAACTCCTAAGAGTGAAGCAGAAAATTTTCCCAAATTTCCAAAGAAAATGTTTCTTTATAAGACTGAATATGAATTCATAACAAGGACTGCTAAAATGAGGCTAGCTAATTATAAAACACAATTAATTTTAACATAAATATGAAAACATCAGAATACAGCAGCAGATTGGCCATTGCAAGTGAGCATTCTTAGACAGATTTTGGCTATTTGTGAATACAACCATGTGGGATAATTTAGAAACAGACGTTCTGAATTACTAAGATCACTACACTCTGATCAGACATAGGTTTAGGTTTCTAAGAACTTGCCAGATACCCCAAACCAGTGCAACAACATGAGGAATGACCAACATAGGTTATAAAGGAAATCACTACAATGCAAGTTGAAAAACTGATTCTGACATGTATCACTGCTGGGGATGGTGGTTATGCATATTAAGGTGTGTGTGTGTGTGTGTGTGTGTGGGGGGGGGGGGTCATAATGCCATGCTTCAGGTGGTTAGTTCCTAGCCTATCACTATGAGGGATGGGTTTCATCTCATTCCAGTCCACATGGAATTTGTAGTGGACAAAGTGGCAGTGGGACAAGTTCCTCTTCACGTACTTTGAGTTTCCCCTGCCAGAACCATTATGCAAATACATTACATTAACATCTCATTCTTCTACCACCAAAGTATAGAATCTTAGAAACTGCTGGCATCTCTTAGTGGACTAGTACCTTGAGAGTGAAATGGCAATTGAAAAAATGAAAGGATACCAATCGCCAGGTATCAATTAAATTCAAGTACAACTTATACAAGCAGGAGGTATGGTCGTATGTTCTGAGACGTACAAGGTGAGAACGTAAAATCAGGGATTTTCTATAATTCTATTTGAAATAAGAAGACACACACAAACACTGGAAATGGCCAATCGAGTAACCTATTTATAAGAACTATGATCAAATTGAGAGTAGTCATTAGTGAGGCACAGTAATGTTGCAGACTAAATACAAAATTTCATCCAACATACTTCCATCAAGGTTGGACTTCATATGCACACAAAACTATTGAGGCTTGTAGTGTGGATGCTGACATAAGAGATCACCTACTGATCATATATTCTGTGATCATCAGACACTTGAGACAAAAAAAAAAAAGGAATACAACAGGGCAGTATATAGGGCATTTATAGACTCAAACAAAGCCTGTGATTCAGTTAAGTGGGGTTTCATATAACATTATCAATATGTTTAGTATACACACACAACTAACTAGGTTAATTAAAATGTGTTTAAATTAAACTACGATACAGTCTGGGTGAGCACATACTTTGTATGAAACATTTCCTATTCTGAATGCACTGAAAAAAGGAGATTTTTATGACCAATATTTTTCAACTTTGCTTTAGAATATAGCATTAGGAATGTCCAAGTAAATACAGACAGACTGAAATGAAATGAAATGGGACACATCAGCTTCTGATCAATGCTGATAATGGTAATTAAATGGGTGAAGACATATACACAACAATGAGAAACAAAGAAGTTTTATCAGGGCTAATAGGGAGGTTCGTAGAGAAATAAATGTTAAGACAAGAATATGCTTAAGTCCCACCAAAAAAAAGGGGGGGGGGGGGCTAACAAATCGTTAAAAATGTGGCAAACTTCAAACATTTGCAAACAATATTAAAAAAACAAAATTACATGCATGAAGAAATTAAGACCAGATTAAATTCAGGAAACACTTGTTACTATTCAGTCCAGAATCTTTGTTCTTCTGTTCACTATGTAGCAATGTTACAATATAAAGAATTATAATTTTGTGTTGTTTTATGCAGGTGTATAACTTTGTCTCTCACATTAACCCTATAACTCTTGTTGATGCATAAGGTCTGTGGCATCTTGGATCACTGTTTCATTATGACACACAGTACTCACAAAGAGCATGCCTTACAAATATACTTTGGCGTGATATTCCATGAAACAAGGCACCACACACAGGCCCACATCACATCTGGCGCACTTATACACAACACCCTTTCTTTTGCCACAAGAATAACACACACAGCAGCGCTGTTGGGTTGATGATTTTGCTAGCCAGTGTTTGTTATGGTGACTCTCGAGTCGTAAAACACTTTTTACGCCCACACTTGGTCTTACAACCAATCTGGGGATGGGGTGATCTTGGCTCTTTCCAGTTTCTTCAATCAAATTCTTCACCAGAAGGAGCTTGAAATCTCGGTGGGTATATTTAGCCCCACATGAAGATAATAGTATCCAATTGTTGAGTACTGTTAGATCTAGAAGGTGGAAAAACAATTTCGTGGTGCACTTGCAAGGTACGTCGACTTACTGAATAGCTGTTAGCCATACAATCAGACATGTCGATGTAATCCATGTGCCAATTGTACCGTTCCACGATGTGATGTTTCATGGGGCAGTTGTTAACGTCATAAAAATTTCCTTCCACTGGTGGTTATGTTAGTCAGCATGTAAACTTCTCATCTGTCCTTCCAAACTAATGTGGTCTAACCTCCCCTAGTCCTCACCTTTAGGTCACACCTTTTCAATTTCAGTTGTTTTGTTCCAAACTCACGGGGCATGTCTTGTCTGTTGGGCCGTACAGTCCTGCATGAATTTACTTTATGTCTGTCCAAGTCATCAAAAAGTCTTGGGAATGAAAAGAAATTGTCCATAAATATTTTGTGTCCTAAGCCTTCAACTCTGCCAGTCAAATATCTAACAGTTGCGTGTGTTGCAGTCATGTCGTCAGCGGCGGAGTGTGAGGCTCTACCCAAGTACACTCTCCTGTCATATGTATACCCTGATTCATCACAGAGTTTGTAAATTTTGTTGCCGAAACTTTTCCTTTGGATGTACTGCCTGAAGATAACCCTGTTCTTGAATTTTACAATTACCTCGTCCACTGCCAAATGCTCTGAAGGGTTACAGAATTTAGCATAAGCCTCATTCAGTTTGTCAAAGACGGCCCTTAGTTTCAATAGTCATTCGTATTCTTCACCTTCACTGGGTTTCTGTGAATTGTCTGAAAAATGCAGAAAACACAGTATGTGTAAAAATCTGTCTTGTGCCATGGTCTCGCCGTAAAACACTGAGTCTTGACCAATAGTTGTGTAGTGTGTCCTTCAACACGTGTCCCATGTGCAGAGCCTAGGCAACGAAGTAATCATGTCTGGCAACATAATGTCAGGCAGCTGGCAGCTAGGTCCGGCTTGTGTGTCTAAGTGTTGCTGTTAGAATACATCTGCTGTTCAACCAGCAGATGAAAAATTTCTGTGAAAAACGTCAACACAGACAGTGGCGAGCTATCTTTGTTGATGTGTGGAGACTCACTTTTTTTCACACCTTTTGCTGGACTGATAAAAGGACGAATATTTGTGTTCTTTCCTTGAGGGGGTCCCCAGGTTGGTAATCCGGCACTTGTTGCACCCTGTGGTTCAACCTCTGATGAGGCTTCTTGTCGTCATCATTGCCGCCGCCATGTCCTCCTCCTCCTCCTCCTCCTCAAAACAGTCTTCAACATTGCTAGCCTCAGCACCTGATTCTGAGTCAGTGTCAGCAACCAGAATTTCACTGATGGCTTGGTTTGATTTTCTTCCCAGCCACTGCTAACAACTACAAGAGTCTTCCTTATTTAGTTTCCTCTGCATGACCGGCACAGTTTCAGAAATCTGATACCACTAAGATATGAACGTCTTCTACAGTGATGGCACACCAGATCTAAAGCTACAATGTGACTACTGTATAAAATTCTAGCTATTCAAGGTTTCCCAAGACATTTTTAGTACACTGACAGCAGTGTGTTGCATGTTACTACCCCGAAACCCCTACAGATTACCCCAGCACTAAAAGAGGCACATCTATGGGCCCTCCTGTAGCTGTAAACATTGATTTTTGTAGGTACCTCTGATTTTTGAGCATGAGTTTTGTCTGAATTATATGGGTACAGTACACCACTGACAACCTTTCTGGTCAACAAAGCTTGTTTATTTCATAGGCTGGTGTTGCTATTTCAACTCACAGTGAACTAACTCCAGTGCAAGCTATAAACAAAGCTAGCATTGTCTGAACCTTATTGATCAGCTGGGACAAAATGTGTAGTTACTATGCGTTGACTTATAAATCAGGGTTTGTGGAGGGGTTTAGGAGGTGGAGGGGGTACATTCTGGCTCCACAAAGAAAGCCTGACCTTCAAGGGTCCTGCAGCATAGCAAACCACTGTTGTTTATCAGATAGGAGTGAATAAAATTCCTCCAAACTTCAACACACTGTTTGCAAAATCTTTGTAAGTCATCTGGCAATTTAAAGGGTTCACTGCATGACGTCTTTAGAAGCTGTTCAGCTTCAAAGGGTTAAGGTAATAACAAAGGCTGAGGGCATAAAAGAATAGGCTGCTGAGTACCTATTTGGACCTAAGAGGAAGGAAATAACAAGAGAATGGAGGGAAAAACATAGTGAGAAGCTTCACGATTTGTGCTCCTCATCAAATATTATCATAGTGACTAACTAAAGAATAAAAATAGAGAGACAAGCAACATGCATTGGAAGAAGGTATGTATACAGAGACTTGGCAGGTAAACTTGAAAGAAAAGAACAATTGCATAGGTGGAAAGATACTACTACAGTGGATGGGAGGGTATGGACTGGATTCATTTGGCTCAAGACAGGGTCAAGTGGTGAGCTCCTGTAAATATGGAAATAAACTTCCAGGTTTCTTCACTAGCTAAGGGACTATCAGCTCCTCAGGGACGACTCTGTTCCACTGAGTGAATGAGTGAGTGAGCAAGTGAGTCAGCTTTGGTCGGTCGGTCAGTCGGTCAATTGGTTGGTTGGTTGGTCTGTCTTTTGGTCAGTAAGTAAAGTAGTTTGGTTCAGTCCAGTTTGGTTCACTT
>Ga0131853_10007800_pt1 | contig 19417 bp, 12 predicted proteins | sample TergutLab28metaG_FD_92764 | JGI IMG/M metagenome (GOLD analysis project Ga0131853, IMG submission 92764) | Labiotermes labralis P1 segment gut microbial communities from Petit-Saut dam, French Guiana - Lab288 P1 (version 2) (version 2) | ecosystem: Host-associated > Arthropoda: Insects >... | reverse complement strand
TTTTGAAAAAATAAAGTTAAACATATGCAAAAAGCAAAATTTTAATTCGTTATACTGAAAGTTCTAAATTCGTTAAAATGAAATGTTTTAACACACATTAAATAGGGAAAAGGGAAGGGGCCTGAAAATAATTTCGCAAATCTGAACATTTCGTTATACTGGTGTTCGTTACAGCGACATTTTACTGTATATGACACCATCTGCCATACTTCACAGCTCAAATGATCATGATCTTGGCATTTACCACTGCCAGGAAATTAGATTTTGCAAATGACTCTTTATAGGTATTGTTGGTAGTGTACCTGTTCTACAAGTTCAGCTCTGACTTCATGTGGTTGAAGCTGTGCACACAGATCCAAGACAAGAGACTTCAGCCTCTGCTTAGACTCATGGTAAAAGTAACCACATTCATTTCTGGAAACACTGTGATGTCTGGAAGCTACTGCAACTGCAACTTTGTTGACATTTAATGAACAAAATATATGGCCAAGCAATTGTGCTGCAGCAAGACGGACCCACTCATGAGGATGCGATAACAGACCCTGGACATTTTCTGCACACACAAATAAGAATATAATGGTAACTATAAATATTAATATAGAGTGATTCTGGAGAAGTCTGACAAACTTTAAAAGTACACTGATGGGTGATTTTATGTTAAAAACTCTTACCAACAAGTAACTATTCTGTAAGTTCAAGGAGGCAGAACAGTTGGAAAGTAAATATCAAAACATGCAAGAAATACGGGTTCTAATGAAAAACTGGCTACAGCATTTCCTATTTAATAGTGAAATACCCTGAAAAGTTGTTCAAAATATCTGTCAGTGTACATACACTTTTGCTAGCCACTTAAACCACGTAATTAACATTCATTATTACATAACACACATTTCAGTTTTATGCTGAAATTACTTGGAATCTCTTCAATAAAAACTCCTATGTATTTACCCACATGTAAGATGAGATTTTTTTTTCATAATTCATCATCTGCAAAATGGAGGGACTGCCTTATAGACATGCCCGAAGTTAAAACATGTTATTTATAGCAACTTTTCTGAAAATTAGTGAGTGAAGGGAGTCATCCTATATTCATGTAAATACAGTATTGCTAGTATGACTGTATCTCACTTTCAAACTGCTTGGACCTCTTTAACCTTTTAAAGCAAAATGGTAACAATACATACCACCTACAGTAAGAAACAATACATTTTGCTACCCAGTGTATTAACCCAAATATAGGGTTACTTGGTTACTTTGCTGACTAGAGAAGAGTGAACCAGAGGACGTGGGACTCCTGCAGTTAATGGGCTTGTCTGGTAAACAGATGGGTCAAGGATGCAGGAACCAGGGCTGCAGTCTTGGGGATGAAGGCTCAGCACCTCTCTAGGAAAGTATGCTATAGTTTCCAGGCCAAGATATATGCTTTCTTGGCCTGTGCTCAGGAAATTCAAACAAATGCTAGGCCAGAGAAATATGTTAGTATTTGCTCTGAGAGTCAGGTGGCTCTGAAAGCCCTTCAGACTGCCAAAACATCTCCATTGATGTGACAGTGCCAAAAAACAATGAATGACATTTCCACGTGGCATAATAGAGGCTGTTTTGGGTCCATGGACATTCTGGGGTATGAGGAAATGAAATTGCAAGCTCACAAGAGACAGTACTGTTCAAAAGTATGTTGGACCTGGATTGACCCTGGAGGTCTCTAGGGAGACCATACGAAAAAAGATAAAAAGCTGGACAGACAACCAGCATATGGCAATGTGACGGGGGTCTTATCAGCACCCAGAGACAAGCTCAAAAACTGATTTTGGGCACTAGTCCGATTGCAAAGACCAGACTTATGTCCCTCAACAAAACACAATCCAAGAGTTGTTACTGGCATGCTGACTGGACAGAACACCCTGATAAGACATCTTTACTTAATGGGGCTGACCAACAATCCCTTATGTAAGAGGTGCGGAGCACAGGAAGAAACCTCAGCCCAATGTTTTGTGTGAGTGCGAAGCTCTGGCTTCACTCAGACATACATACAGTCATGTGCCACATAACGTCTCAGTCAACGACAGACTGCATATATGACGATGGTAAGAATTTTTGGAAACTCTAGATAAGCTGATTGTGGAGGAAAATTACTTGCCAGAACAAATATTCAATATGGATGGAACCTCCCTTTCTGGGAATGGATTCCCAAAAGGACTTTCATCCATAAGAAGGCCAAGTCAATGCCAGGTTTCAAGGTTTGTGCAAGTACACTTTGACGTTCTCACAATGACGAAATCCCCTAATGACACATTTCTCAGAATGTATCCCCATTGTTAAGCGACACGACTGTATTTGGGTACTTTTTTCTTGGACCCAGAGAAAGTGTGGGGGCCATCTGGAACTTCAGTAAAGGAACAGAATTCCCATGACTTGGCATTAGATTTTGGGGAACAAAGGGCCTGTCTAAGGGCCTAGGTGTATCGGGACCAAAAGGGCTGGAACCCAATTGCTAATCTAATTTACTCAAAGTATTTATGTGTTGTGGTTCTGGAAATTTTTACTTCTTATGGTTGGTATTTACTGTATCCAGTTTATTTTTGCCACATGCAATCCCACTGTGTGGGACACGCTGGGCTGCTTTGGAAGTCCTTGTCTCAATTACTGAGTTTTGCAGGGACTGCATGACAACTCACTTGTCACACCACTGCTTCATTATCCTTTATGGACAATTAGGATGGCTCATTTCATAACATGACAGACTAGCATCTGTCTCAATCAGAAAGCTTTGTAAGGAACAGATGTGTATCACCTAGACACTGTAATTTACAACTACAATGAAACCTGTATTAAACAGAACCTGGGCATAACAGAAACCTGTTTTTAGCAGAAAATTTGTTACAGTTCCCAAGGATCTGGAATCCCAAGGATCCAAACTTCAAGTATCTACATTAAATAGAACCTACCTGCAAGAAAAAAAAATTGTAAGTCCATTGTGGTTCTGTCATAGGCAGGTTTCACTGCACTAATATTCTGTATTAATTGTGAAGTTTGGTCTTTCAAGTCATTGTATTGGTGTTATGTTCAATGTAAACTAACTAATGAACAAGGTATTTCCAATCATATGACACTTAATAGTTAATGCCAGTTGAAATGATCATCATCTTTTCTATGCAGTCTGCGTCATGGCCAGTCATACTTTGGGACTTATTTGTATCTACACAATTAAGGCTCATCCATGGCTCCTACAAACAGTGCAACTGGGAAAGTCTGAACTGGTGCCCATTTGTCATCAAGTCTTGTGACTATATATGAAGTGTTGCTGTTCACTTGGCTGTTGGAATGTGCTGTCAGCCCAATTAAATCAATTAACCACTGTCATGCTACCATACGATTCTCACAAACATTGATTATTTGCCTGTACAGCAGTAACTAATTAGCCTGATGGGACTGTGCTCTCTATGAGGTACAGCTGATTTTTTGTATAATTTAGATTACGGCCAGCCTCCAAAAATGGCTGTATCATGGCTCTGGAAATTAGGTGCTGGCTTCCCACTAAGAAGGTATGTGCAAATCCATATGAATTTGTGGTGGGAAAAGTGGCACTGGGTCAGGTATCTTTCCAAGTACTATGATTTCATCTTGTCCGTATCCTACCACCAATGCTCCACACTCATCTTCATCTTAAAATACTCTTATACTCTTAGCAGAAAGAAAAGTCAGCATACCTTGCAGCCTTCAAAGCAATACCTTTGGATACGGGAAAGCGATGGACAGAGAACTACTATCACTTTGTCAGTCATCAAAGCATTAAACTTTACAAAGTCATCCCCATCTTTCTTACTCAAAATCACTTGATTAATATGCCCTTCTTCCAGACTCACCTTGTATACTGAATATTATCACAGTATCATGGCTAATACCTCTGTTTCATATTGTCTAGTGTTGGAATCTTAGCCTGCAGGCCAGGTATTGTGGATGGAATTCCCTACTTTCCTAGGTCTTTCCAGGCAAATAATAGGATAGTATCATATTAAATTGCAAATGCTCCCATGTTTATCACTTATTTATTATTTACAAATTAAACTGTCATTCTATGACATACAATCCATGCGGATGAAAAAAAAAACCATTACTGCACTGTTATCTGTATGGGTTGAGTGGTACTGGTGCAGGAGGAAAGGTGGGCAGATATAAGAAGTCATACCAAAAGCATGTAAGTAAATATTCCATCATAACTGTCACCCAATGTATGCTCTACCAAGAAGCTGTTATGATCAAGATCTTGTCACAGTATTTACTGTTAAGATTTACGAAGATGAAAATGTGGATGACTGAATATATTCTATGCACATTGCTCAATGCTGGTTGAGACATATTTCACCATTATTACAATGGAACTAAGGTAGCTGACTTGGTCAGTAACACTTTAGACTTGTATCTGGAGATGACAGGTTAAAAATTTGACCAGGACACTGATTATCCTGACACACTGCTTGTGATTTCACTGTCAAGGAACATTCTCACTTACACTATGAATGCTTCCTTCCAACATCTTCTGCAATTGATTATTCACTAATCACTCTAGCATTTCACACTGTGCATGAGATACAGGAAGTGTCATTAACAAACCATAAGTAAATTAATTAATTAATTAATTAATCTAGACTGAACCTACCACCTCATACTATACCTGCAACAGTTTCCAAATCATCCTGCCACTTCAATTCAGTGAGAATATGTGGACAGAAAGTACAGATTTTCAGCAACAACTGGAGCACTTGGAAAAGAAGGTGGTCTCCCATTTGTTCATCTTTATGCAATTCAGCTTGACTGCCAACATTTGATTGTGCAATTCTCACGTATCTACCTGGCTGATTATCATCAATAAAATCTGAATTGAATTGCTGCACAAGAAGTGAGAATAATTTTGGAAGACGGTTTTCAAAGTCTGACTTTTCAACAGTGACGAAGATTCCGCATAGCTGTGCGGCCAACTGACTATGCTCCACCTAATGAATAACAATACAATTAATATAATCATATGACATTATTACAGCTCAGCTGGTACAGTTATTAAGCCATGGGTTGGAAAACCAAATAATTGGGGTTTGATCCTTTTCTTAGTGTCCAGAATGGCTCTGGGGCTCACCCAGTCTCCTATTTAATGTGTACAAAAGGCTCTTCCTAAGCATAATGCAGCAGAGGTACAAAGGTGACCACTCATCATCATCATCTGGTGATGTTAAGTATGTGAGCAGGTATATCCCAACACCCCCATACACCTTAATCACATAGCACTTCATTAAACACTGGGACAATTCAATCCATACATCAAGTTCTTAACACCTTTAACAAACCATACTGAATTGCCGTAATTAAAGAACAGCTACAACATGCTCCCTTCAATACCTGGGACCTGCACAACCTCCATCTCCCACATGGCCACCTACCATTTATACCATGCACTGCACTCCTATAATTTTTCCTGCACTATAATTGCACTGCCTTGACCCAGACATGGAGGATAGAACACTACCAAAGATGAAATGCCCACCCTAGAGACATTACCTGCGTATTATACTGCATCAAGAGTCACTTACTGGTGACAGAAAAACATAACCCCATCATTGTATTTTCTTTACTGCGTCAGTGTGAGAAAACCTCTCGTTCTTGATAAGCCCAAGTGTGACAAGAAGTTATCTTTCACTGGGCAAACAAGGTACAATATACATCAGAATTCTACATTTTTAGGAAGCATTCTATCAAATAAAACACAATACATACCTTTTTATCTTTCAACCATACAATAACTACATCAAAGAGGTGACTGCGAGCATCTCTATTTAGTCTCTCTAACATAGTTTTGAGGCAATGTGCAACCATTTTCTTGCATTCTGGTGAATCATCATTTACTAGCTGAGCCCCAAGAGTAATAAACAGAAGACCTGAGTGGATAGTCAAGACATCCTGTGGGAAAACAAAGCAAATATATTTGTACCTAGAGCACAAGCTGTATCTGAGTCTGTGATAAGAAAAAATTTTCTCAACTGAAATTCAGAAATATTTCATCTGGCTGAAAAAAAAAACATTGACAATTTAATGCTAACATCACAATGTGTAATGAATAAGAAAAAAGTACAAGATTTCTAGGATGTGAAGGTCAGTGCAAATTAAAACTAAACACATCTGGCACCATGAATTTTCAGTCACCAGGTACACATTCTCATTCATACCAATTCTTTTGTTCACAAATATATACAGTAGAACCTCCAATTAAGATTTTTTTAAACCTTAATTTAAAAATACATCCTAAATAGGGGTTGTGTCAAAAACAAATTTAAAATTTCTGACTGTGGTTACAAAAATTGTATTCACTGTAAATTGAAACCTAATTATACTTTCTTGCCATTCATTTTACATGTATATTTTTCATTCATTTCATGGGATATTCAAGAGAAAAAAATTTGAAAAATAAACAAAACTGGGGGTTTTAACTACACGAAATATGCCGAGTCCAATCTTTTGTCAGCATGGTGTACAAAAATGATTTATAAGATAGCTTACATACATGATTCACAATAAATAAACAGCTTGAGCTAAAACATGCTCATATGTAAATGGCTCATGCCACAAGCTTTTAGACCAATCAACTAACTCCTAAAAACTGACAGTACTCTGCTGCGATTACTCACAATCAATTCTGACATTGATTCATTACACACAGTCATGGTGTTATTTACACAACTCAAATCCAGACACTGTACACATGAACCCTAAACTGAGATTCCAAAATGGCATAGGGACCTAGATTTTGTGTCCTAAATGGGGTAACACCCTAAAATCAAGAAAACATAAATTCTGTAAAACTATACATCATTTATGTGGAGTTTTGGCTGGGATCACAAGAACCTGCAAAGTACAACGTGGGAAAATCTTAAATCAAATAATCTTAAGTTTGGATTCTACTGAACTGCTGGTCTTAATACTAGAATCATTATGAAAATTACTTTGCATAATTCTTTCCCCATTTACGAGTTACAACATGGAGATGGAAGTTGCAATTATACAAGGAAATATGGTACATGAAACATCCTTCTTTCAAGAAATCTGAAAGGAAAATGTAGTTTTACTACAAAACCTGCATCTGTCTCTGTCTGCTATTAAAAAATTACCTAAATTTAGCAACTATACACTGCAGTTACAAGTTGTCCATCAATATATAACAATTTCAGAACTGCTGAATAAACATTCGTGAAATTTTATACTGGGGAAGTTTTACTGAACTCTACGGATTCATTCCAGTTTTATTGAAGACTGTGTAACTATGAACACTTGACATGAAAATCTATGTGCTTTACACTAAATATTATGGGCAGCTAACAATGCTCAAAGTTTAACCCTTATTCTATACATACGAGGTGCTACCCAATTTGAATATGCTGCGCAAACCATTAGCACTACGAACTTGTGCCGCTAGGTGCCTCTTGCTGTATCTTTCAACCCTCAGTCAGCAAACTTGTGTCTTTATAAGTACATGTGTTTCCAAATTTTGGCTGTTTTCTCGACACCATTTTCATTTTCATGTGTGTCTGCTAATATCGAACTGGCGATGTTATGGAGCAAAGAATTTGCATTAAATTTTTCTTCAAGCTGAACCAAACTGCAGCTGAAACCCACTGAATGCTAAACAAGGCCTTTGGTGAGCAAGCTTTAAGCCAAGCAAGAACATTTGAGTGGTTTAAGCGTTTCAAAGATGGCCAGGAATCTGTGGAAGATCGTAAACATTCTGGTCAACCATCCACCTGCACAATTCCAGAAATGACTGCGAAAGTGCGTGAATTTATCCTAGAAGACAGACTATCCGCGATGTTTGTAATCAGGTTGGACTGTCATACAGGTCATGTCAACGCACTCTAGCAGATGAACTGAACATGAGACGAATTGCAGCAAAGTTTGTTCCTCGTCTCTCGAACAATGACCATCGGGTTCAGTTGTGCACTGAGCTGCAAAAATCAGTTAGACATGATCCTAACTTCCTGTCCAGGGTCATAACTGGTGATGAATCATGAATGTACAATTATGACCTGGAAACAAAGCAGCAGTCTTCGCAATGGAAGACGCCATCCTCTCTGCGACCGAAAAAAGCACACCAAGTTCGCAGCAACATCAAGTCAATGCTGATAGTTTTTTTGACATTCGAGGAATTGTGCATAAGGAGTTTGTTCCACCTGGTCAGACTGTCAATGGGAATTTTTTACTGGAAGATTTTGAGAGGAGTGAGGGAAAATGTGAGGTGCAAATGGCCTGAGATGTGGAAGAACAGAGACTGGTTGTTGCACCATGACAATGTACCTGCACACACCTCGCTTGTTGTAAGGAAATTCCTGACAAAATATAACATGACCACTGCTCCCCACCCCGCCTACTCACCTGACCTGGCCCCCTGCAATTTCTACGTGTTCCCTAAAATGAAACTCCGGTTGAAAGGGCAGCGTTTTGTATCCATTGAAGAGATCCAAGCAGAATCTTCAAACTTCACTTAACCTATAGTGGGTGGGTTTAAATGCCAACTGTATCTCACGTTGGCTGGAGTTTTTCTTGTTAGCATGCACACTTAAATTTCCAAAATTCAGTGCTCTAGAAATAAATCTTGTAAATTACTGATCTAACGTCAGAAGGTCCAAACAAAAACTGATTTATGAATGTGTGATCACTCAGTTGGTATCACTATCTATTACACTGCATCTTTACACATATTCTTCTGTTGTTGTCTACCCCTTCCTTCAGTCTGCACAAGAAGTTACTTTGTTTTCTTCAAAATGTGCCAGACATTCCTCCTCATAAAATTTTAGCCTTATGGATCAGATTTTATAACCTTATGCATCAAGAGAACAAGAATTTTTCCCTTCACAAATTCTTCTGAATGCTAGGTTCTTTGTGAAAAGGAAACCACTTCTCTCCTTGCTGTTACTTCAACAGGTCCCTGTTTCTGTTTGCCCTGCTACAAGTGTCCACAAACATTTATGAAGATATGGCTTTTAATTCAAAATGACAGACTAAACAGACGATACTGTTGAATTGATGTGACAAAGATTCTGACTGTGAGTTACTGTGTTTGACCAATCTGACAGTGGCATTTATGATAACTAATATATGATCAGAAAGAACAGCCAGTAACATTCCATCAAAGGGTTTACAAGTGGGGTTCAACAGAGAAACAGAGAGAGAAGGGTGTCCAACACTACAATAAAGACAAAAGTCCTGAGAGTTATGACACTACTTCCACGTGTCTCCAGGCAATTTGGCTTCGAGAAAACAGATGAGTGGTAAAAACACCATGATATATCAGTTAACTGGTGATAAAACTGGCAATAGATGAAACATTTTTGCTTCTTAAACATTACAGTTCTCAATAGCTTCCTCCTCTGGACTGCATGTGGGACCAAAATGACACACAGTTTCATTTCTCACTCTTGCTGAATTTACTTTAAACTGAGACTGGTGTATCACCTAGTGATGGCAAGCTTTCAAAATCACAAATATCTCAATAAACAAGCATGTAACAAAAAGGACCTACACTGCTAAGTTTTTCAGAGCATACTACCAAGTAAACTCACAGAGACCAGTATATGGCATGCTAGGCCATTCACAGGTATTTTCAGAGACCAGCACATGGTCCCATAGGACAGTAAAGGTTAATTATTACTCTACAATTTCCGTATCACTTACTATCATATTAATTATATCCTTTATTTCAACTCCATATCCACCATTAAAAACAGTCCTTAACCTATGAACCACAAACTCGCTCTATAGATATTCTATAATTCAATCTGTCTACACTCAGGGGAAAGAATGACTTAAAACTGGAACTACTCTACAAAGTCTCCTAAAAATAAAACGATATACTATAACTGCATACTCAAAACAAAATAACCTTAAATTAGGTAAAAACTAGAACTTTGAAGGCAATATTCTTGCACACCTTTAGGATAACTAGAATATATACAATTTCAAAATTACAATGATAACATGTATCCTTATGAATTTTTACCCTTTATGTAAAAATGAGATCTTATTTCTTTTTATACAAATTATTGTTGCAAATAACCTCCCAAGTACAGATATGCATCACTTAACGATGGGGATACATTCTGAGAAATGCGTCGTTAGGTGATTTCGTCATTGTGCGAATGTTATAGAGCATACATATACAAACCTAGATAGTATAGCCTACTACACACCTAGTCTATATCGCTCATTTGCGACAAGAGTGTCACAACTCAAAATTTGGAATTTTTTAATTACTGGTATAGAAAGAAACATTTGCAGATGCACTTTTAACAGGTATAGTGTCATAACGTGGTTTGCCAAACTCACTGCTGGAGAGCAGGTGTGTCGTCATTGCACTCATACAAAATTATAGCGCTTCAAAACCTTTAAAAGCTTCTCCTGAAAAATCACAGATTTTGAGTTGTGACACTCTTGTTGCAAATGAGCGATATGGTAAAGCTTAATGCGCCTAAGCTACAAACCTGTACAGCATATTACTGTACTGAATACTGTAGGCAGTTGTAACATAATGGTATTATAATATTATATTTTTTATTGACATAATCCTTCTGGCTGCACTATGGCCCTGGGGTTGACTCAGCCTATAACAGAAATGAGTATCAGGAATATTTTCTGAGGGGTAAAGACGGCCAGTGGATAGGGATGACAACCTACCCACCTCCATGTGCCAACTGTCTTGAAAACTGGGAGCCTCAACCTCCTGGAACTGTCAGGGCCCATCCAGGCTGGTAATGGGATTGCTTTACCTTTTATTATAATATTATAATCTTATGAGACTACCGTTGTACATGTGGTTCATCACTGACTGAAAGGTCGTTACGTGGCGCATTACTGTATGTTATTTTTCTGTAGAGCCTGAAGATGGCCAAGTCAGGTGAAACATGTTGTAATGAATGATAAGTTCTGACAAATTTTAGTTGTGAATTTACTGTCATGTTTAATTTAGTTGAAAATGTGTCACGATGAATGAAACACTTTACAGCCAATAAGCTCTTCCCATAAATCTTATGACTTTTACAATCGACATGCAATAACATAGAGAACATGATAAAATTGTTTGAAAAGAGTTGAAGTAAAGATTCAAGCCTTCTGGGATGTTATGCTGTGTCAACTGGTAAATAGTTACTGATGTAGCACAGGATTGTATTGTCTTCAAAAATCAGTAATTACTTATCAGAAGACACAGCATAACATCCTGGAAGACCTGTACCATCAGCAACACTGCTGCTGCATACTAATGCAAGAGCACACACCACTGCTCCATACTAACATATGTTGTCACAATAGTGGCTGTATAATTAAAGATGATCATGATGAAATACATACAATTGGAAATGATGTAATAACAGAGAGCATCATCTCCAGAGCAGACTCTCGTCCCGACTGGACTCCATAGCTCAGCTGAGAAATGTAGAAAGCCAGGTGATGCTCCAGCTTCTTGCCTAGAGGGTAGTTCAGAAGGAACTGATGGAATACCTACAAGCAATACAAGAAACAATGTAGCATTGTTTCTTCAAAGCACAAATAAAGCAGTTGTTTGAGATAAAACCACTAAAGGCTAAAAATAATGTTAAGTCAATAAAATGGCTTGCAACTGCAAATGCAGTGGCTAATTTCACAAGCAGCTGGAAGCTGCATAAGGTCTGCTTAGAAGACCAAGTAAGAAAATGTAGAGCCTAGGTGCATGAAGTAAAAGATGGAAGGTGAAATATGACTTCAACTTAAGTCGCATATGAATGAAAGTTCTGTACATGAATTTTACTTCAAGAAGCAACCACCCACTCTGAGTTTGCTCCTGGCAGCTTTGCATAATGTTTCTAGTCACCCAGATTTCAAAAGGACCACTTATACAATTTGCTGAAAGAGCTAGGCTTTGTTTACTGGAAGAAAGAAAATAAAGCCATTATGACTGGAAGTAATGATGCCAGTGAACAATAAACATCTTGTTTGTATCACGAAACTGTGAAATGGGCTGAATCACTGGTGAGGAATAACTGTTTGTAAGGAGATTACAATTACAGCACAAATACAGGCTTTTGTTGCAGTACTTTCTTGAAGTAATGTTTTCTCTTATATTGCAACCATCATATTTCACATGCTTGTGAATTTCAAAGTTACCTGTCGTGCCTGCAGACGGATGTGGGCAAATTCTGAAGTGATACTAAGTTTTGCCACCTTGTTCATAACATCATGTATTTCAGGGGCCACAAGCTTGCGGGCTAACACAGCCTTGAGCAGGGAAAATGCAGTTGCTTGGCGGGTGAAGTCATACATATCCTGTTCTGCATATAACAAAAGAGTCTTCACTTGTTCAGCCCCTATAACATGATATTTGACATCTCTCACCAGCACCGCTACCACCTGAAATTCATATGCAATCTCATTACATACATTATGCATTTATTTATAACTATTATAAATAACAAACATAAAATATATAAAAGTACTAAATCAAAAGAGCTTTTTATTCTGTCAATTTGATCAAAACTACTTCTTTATTCTGTTAACAAAACTTAGTACTAAACAATCCTTCAATGTTGACAATTAATTTAGCTATATGTTTTGGCTTTGTAGAAAAGCCATCCTCAGGCTAACCACTGTAACAAAAGGTACAAATACAGAGCGATTGTACAAGGTAAGTCGTGCTGTATAGGTTTAGAATTTTATACTCCCTTTAGTAATCTTCATGTTGAGTTGAGCAGCTTTGGTTAATGTTATTTGGACAAATTTCTTTTTATATTACAATTCTAAAAGTTTCGCACTGTACTGGGTTTTAGCGAAGGTTAGAGAAGGCAATTACGTTGATCAAATGGTACAACTTTGGCATTTATTTTAAATTTGTAAACTTGTGTATTAATTGTAAATTGTATATTTTGCCAAAAGCTTAACCCTGTAACAAGATAGCTATTCTAAATTAGACTGTACCATTAGCAGTAGATTTCTTACTCAGCAATAAAAAATAAAACACCTGTATTACAATGACCAGTTCCCAGCTAGCTACATGAATTGATAGAATTTTGGCCAGACTGAAGTTTGCCTACAGGCAACTGTCTCTCCAGAGGCAGTAACAATAATTAGATCTGAAGTAGTTGTCAGTAATCTGATATGAAAAACCCGCAACTGAATGGTGGCAGCAATATCAAAACAGTGAAAACCTAGCTGACATGAGCAGCTGTCGAAGTTACACTATGTATAGTGTCTCCTTGGGTAAGGCAGAGTTTGAGTCAGAACTATCACCAGGTGGAACTACACTATATACACAGCATAAAGTTTTTAAGTGTTTTATTATTTAATTATCTTCAACTATGGGCAAACACACCACCATCAAAGTGTTTTAGTGACTTTGGAAACGCCACATCCACATGTGACTGTGGGTTTTAACTATTACTCATCATAAGTGACATTTGCAAAATCTTGAAAAACAATGCATCAGTGAGAAGACCGTATTTTACCAATGCATTTTCACAAGTGTTTACAGCCAGTTGATGCACCAAAACTGAACAGTAAAATACGAGATCCCCTTCAGATGGCACTGACATACGCTGAAATGTGTACAATAAAATGTAACGTAATATGTACAATAGGTGCATTAAGTGTTGATTTAGACACAGAGAATTAATATGGACATGATGCATGGTATACGCAATATTAAGATAATCTATGTAACAGGTTAGCAAAAGCAATGATACACCTAAACATAATTCTTGACTTTTGTCACTTAGTGATAGTGATTTCAGATCTCCCAGTGCTATGAGGATGGCAGCCACACAGTAATTATAGAGTTACATTTAACTGTCCAGGAATTAAAAAACTGTAAATTTCTTCATTCTAAAGGGATGGTGGCCACATTTTACCTTGGAGAAAAGGGCATTAGCCTAAAAAATTCTTGGCCTGCTGGACTTCAAGCATACATAATCGTAATGAAATGTAAGGCTGATAAAAATTGAGGTAATGAGTCCCAGTCCACAAATATTATCCTCAGGCTTCTGCAGTTGCTCAGTTCTTCAATGTGAATAGTGAATTGGTACTTTTAAATATACTACAGCTGCCTCCTTCTTACTCCTTTTTAGTCTACAATAGACAATCATCACATGATCTCTTTTATCATTACATAATTTACACATGACTGATAAATCTATTTTGCAACCCACAACATACATCCAATTCTGGTGAAATGTAAGCTAATATAAGAAGTTCAGCTTGCGAGATTTCAGGCTTCTTCTATGGTGTAGATAAAGTTTGCTTGACCTGTTGAGAGGACCAATATGCTGTCCCAAAATGCTGATAAACAACTCCAACACATGCTGCATAACAACCCAGAATTACAAAGACCTTAAGTTAACCTTGTTTTTGAACAGTAAGTGTTTTGCTGAAAAATCTGAGTAAAACTTACTTTGAAAGCTGCTACAACTAAATCAAAGTTGTCTCCTTTGCTAAGACCAGCTGCTGCATATTTATGTAGGAACTTAAATATTACTGCAGTAATATTCTGTATGTTCTCCCGAAGGGCAGGAAGATCCATTCTTAGAATCCAGCCCATGCAATGAAGTGCTATGGTAGTAACCTGAAAACAAAATACACTGTATAGCTGATACAAGGAAGCCATACAGGTGTGTAAACGATCATGTGAACTAAGGGTAACATGTAAGAAGTAACTATTTTATAATGTATTATTAACACACTGTGTACGGGTTACACACAAGCCATTAATGTCTAGCCCATACAGTCATGTAGTCTGATATGTTCTTAGACTGTATCATTGAGACCCATATGACTGTTCATCTGGTTCAGATATTACATAAGGGTTGTTAGCAGCTGGAAGTAAGAAGTTTATGCCTCCAAGCAGCAAACACAAACCCTTACAGACAGAATGGAACCTATGCACTGCAATTACCTAAACAATACCAAAAATTCCAGACTACCAGTCTGCACGTCACTTTCGTTTATTATAAAATATGCTGTTGCAAATGACAGTTGCAGCTGATGAAAGAATTTTGTTTGAATTTAGAAAACTACAGTAATATGTTCTACTGATGTGTCTCACAGTGAAGCAATACAAATTTAATCATCTTACATATGTAAGGATACAAATTTCTTGTCAGTTTTCTGTTTCCTGTTTCCAACCATAAACCTCACACAAAATATATTAAACACTTATTCAATGTTTGAATAAAGGTTGACCAACTAGATGACACTTGCTTTATTATCTACTGCTCATCATGTTTCAGACGTTAATACGTCCATCTTCAGGAGCTATCGACTACTTGTTGCATCGTGTAGGCTGATTTGAGGCGTGCTGGTGCTATGTAGCGGGATTGTCTGTTGGATACCACATCACCAACAGACAATCCTGCTACATAGCACCAGCATGCCTCAAGTCAGCCTACACGACGCAACAAGTAGTCGATAGCTCCTGAAGATGGATGTATTAACGTCTGAAACATGTTGAGCAGTAGATGCAAAGCAAGTGTCATCTAGTTGGTCAACCTTTATTCAAATATCAAGATGATGCATGGTCCAATATGCATAAGATTCACTTATTCAATGCTTTTGCTAATATGAGGCACACAGAACTGTAACCCATTCACAGCTCTGCTGTGGTAATGTAAATGGCACAGCTGCATGTTTGACTCAGTAACAGACTGGCAGACACTTGTGCAGAACAGTACAATTGACTAGGTGAACCGACAGGACACATGGCATTGCAGCATAACTTAGATATTACGAGAGGTGGTGAATCTATCCAAACAGGACCAAAGGGCACTGATAAAGTTTCTTGGAATGGAAGTATGTCAACCTGCCCAAATTCATAGGCAAATTTTACCATCTGTGGTACAGCATGTGTATCAAAGACATCTGTGACGGATTAGATCTGTATATTTTGAATAAGGCAGGCAGCGAACAATGGACATATTATGACCAGGAAAGGCTCACAGTGTCACTAATTCAGATAATGTGCAAGTTCAGAATGTTGTGCACAAGGAAAGATGTCATTCATTCATTTCCCATCAAATGGAAATGAACATAAGCATCAGCAGACCATGCAACTGTATGGGATCTTGAATATCACAATGTCTATTCCCAGTGAGTGCCCAGTGTTGTAACATTTGCAGTAGTACCCTACTGAGGATGATGCATCTGTTGAGGATTGTTGAGAACAATGCGATGTGGTTTCACCTTGAACACAGGAAAACCAGCAGGCATGTAAACAGAGACATTCCATTTCACCTCAACCACAGAAATTCAAGTCACAGCAATCTGCTGGTAAAGTGCTGCTGACTATGTTCTTTGACACTGAGCTATCTCTGTTTTTGGACTTAAAACCATGTAACAACACAGTCGATGCACATCATTACTGTCATACACTTTAACAGCTATATACCATAATCTGTAACAAATATCTGGTTAAACATAATGAAGGCATCAACTGTTGCATAACAATGTTCAACCCCATGTGGCCCACACAGTTCAGGGCTGACTGCATGCCATGCTATGGGAGGTACTCATACATCCTGTAGAGCCCAGACTTACTGCCATAGTTTTCACATTTTCACACCAATGAATAAAGTGTTCTGAGATCACACATTCAAGGTGAATGTTGTGGGGGGTGGCCACGGTACAGTGGGGTAGGCAGCAGCCTGAGGAATTCTTTGCAGACATGATATGCCAACTTGTGCATATGAGGGTCCTGTCAAAATGTCTGTGATGAATTTTGTATCTGTTGCAATACCTCCATCTGTGAGCATCCTTGAATGGGTTTCAGTTGTACATACCTCATACTGGAGGTTGCTGCAGTTGTTCAAGTCATGCGTAAGTACTGTGGTACTTCTGGCTAACGATAACAACCTAATTCCCAGTATTACTTTAATAACACGAGTGCACAAATTCTTAATCTGAGGGTTATTCGTTCTTTGCAGTTTTGGATACTACAGAGTGCATCTTTAATAGAAATGAGTACCAGGAATATTTCCTGGGGGATAAAGGTAGCCATTGCATAAGGCTAACAATCTTATCACTTTCCTCTCCCGACAGTCTAGAAATCTGGGAGTCTCAAACTCATGGGAACTTATGGGCATGTAATAGGCCTGTAAAGGGATTGCTTTACACTTTATAGAGAGTATCTTAAATCTTTCCGAGCATGGCAGCTGTTGCACGAGCTTTAGCACGTACAAAACCTGCCTTCATTAGGAATTTAGGGTCCGCTTTTCCCTTGCAGTTCAAATTACTTTATCTTACAAAAGGGTCTTAAAGTGCCAACCTTCAGCTTCTTTGGAGCAATGAATGAAATTGTGTACTCCACTGAAGTATTGAAAATAAATATTTTTCTTTCTATAGGCAACATTTTGAAAATGCACTTGACTGTTCCGCATGAAACACACCAGGTAAATGGATGTGTGTCGCACTCTATAGTTGCTACGATGATGCGATAGTTGTCACGCATATACCAGTTTGCATTTCCTTGCATTCAGTGAATGAATTAAAGACACACTCTATATGTAACATGATAACGACAAGGAAGCAATGAGAGCCTAGGCGAAGAAAAGATATTCTGGCTTGTCCTAAACATTTAGATTGACTTCTTGTATAATATGCACCATTAGCTATGTTTTATTTAACAATTTCCTTACTTTAATGTGTTGAGCCTTGAAGCAGTCACAAAGGATTGGCACCATGGGGTCAACATATGGCCGAAAATCTCCTGTACGTAGTTTCTCCCTTTTAAGAACAATATGAAAGAGACGGAGGCCAAATTCAACCAATACATGTGCATTAGTTCGAGTTGATGTTCTGGCAGTAATATTGGAACCTGAACGGTTCTTTGGAGCTTGAGGAATAATGAAACTGTCTGGACGCTGCCTGGAGAGTAGCTCTTTTTGAACAGGTGTAATTTCTTCTTTCTTCAGCCCCAGTGATAAGTCTGGAATGCTCTCAGATGCTATTCCATACATGAATACAAGAAGGGACTCAACAGGCACAAAAGTGTTATCAGCCAGGCCCAATACAACCCGACGGAGACACTCAGAACATTTGTGAATGACTTTGAATGAATGTGAGTGTGATAAAACCTGGAAAATACAGTGTAACAACATGTAATTATGCTAATAAATCACAGTTACTTTACAAATGAGGAGACACATATACTGGAGTTTTCCCAACATCATCTTATTTCTAATGAACAAAGTCTATGAAAGTACAGAGCAACAAAAATACACTTGAAGATATTATGCAGTCTCCAAATTGATGCCACAGCCATCATACCACTGACCAAAATATGAGGCTTATTCAGAAAGTAAGTAACATTTCGCTGCAAAAAAAAAAAACCAATAAGGTTTCGTATAAAATTTTATTGTTATCATATTCTACATTCTTCAAACTATTTTTCCACATATTCGCCGCCATTATTGAGGCACTTATCGTAGCAGGGCACAAGTTTTTGTATACCGTGCTCATAGAATGTGGCTGCCTGCGATGTTAGCCACTTCTGCACTGCATCTTTCAGGTCATCGTCATCAAATCGCTTGCCACCCAGGAACTTCTTTAGGTGTAGGAAAAAGTGATAATCACTTGGTGCCAAATCAATTTGTTCCCACTTAAATGAGGTGATGAGGTCTTGAGTCTGGACTGCAGACTGCGGCCAAGCGTTACTGTGAAGCAAAAGAATGGTGGCACTCAGCATTCCACACCTTTTGTTTTGAATTGCACTCCTCAGCTTCTTCAGCGTTTCACAATAAACAGCAGAGTTTATTGTTGTCCCTTGGGGCAAAAATTCTACCAAGAGAACACCTTGTCTGTTCCAGAATATGGTGCACATGATCTTCCTTGTTGAAAACGTCTGATTGAACTTTTTCCTTTTCGGCAAGCCAGTATGCTTCCAGTGCAAGGACTGCTGTTTTGATTCAGGTGTGATATGGGACACCCATGTCTTGTCTCCTGTCACAATATGGCTCAACATGCCATCTCCTTCCTTGTGATAGCGCATCAGAAATGTCAAAGCACACGCAACAGGCTGTTTTTTGGTGCTCCTCTATGAGAATCTTGGACACCCCTCGTGCACACACTTTCCAGTAACCCAAATGACTACTGACAATGTCATGGAGTAGTCCTTGAAATCTGAGGAAAGTGCAGGGACAGATCAGAAATTGTGAAATGTCTGTTGTCACGCACTCTTTCGTTGACCTTACGCACCAAATCATCATTCACTAAAGATGGACACCCACTTCGTGCCTCATCGTGCACATTCTCTCATCCTTCATTGAACATCCGAACCCATTTCCTAACCATGCCATCACTCATCGCATTGTCACCATACACTTGACAGATCTGGTGATGAATCTCACTTGGTAGCACATTCCTAGCATTC
>Ga0131853_10007798_pt1 | contig 19419 bp, 19 predicted proteins | sample TergutLab28metaG_FD_92764 | JGI IMG/M metagenome (GOLD analysis project Ga0131853, IMG submission 92764) | Labiotermes labralis P1 segment gut microbial communities from Petit-Saut dam, French Guiana - Lab288 P1 (version 2) (version 2) | ecosystem: Host-associated > Arthropoda: Insects >... | reverse complement strand
TACCTATCGGACGGGAAGCAGATCAGCATCGAACTCCCGACGGTCAACCGTCAGTTCTGACGGCACGAACCCGATCTGAGGAGCAGCCGGAAGCAAATCGGAGCGAACCAGGCCCGGTAAAGGGATTCGCCGGCAACCGGACGATCCGGGGCAAAGGCTTGTGTTTGAACCGGGCTAGGGCCGGACCATGCCGGGATCGCAGAAGGTGTCAGAAAGCGTCTTCTGATATCGCATCGGGACTCCCGGAGGGCAATGCCCGGGGAAAGAGTCTGCCCAGGTGAAAGGCTGGGCCGCAGGCGCCTGAGAAGGGTGCCCCCGGTAGGATTCGAACCTACGCACCCGGCTCCGGAGGCCGGTGCTCTATCCCCTGAGCTACGGGGGCTCGGTGGAGACTTTGAAACAATACCAGCCTCCGGAGGTCCTTTGGACAAACCTCGGTGGCCTACGCACGCCGGTGCCAAACGCGATAACCTCGCCGGCGTGACGCAAGGTTTGGGACGGGTGCTCGTTGTTGACGACGACGAGGTGATCCGGCAGCTTATCGCCGTGAACCTCACGCTTGAGGGGTTTGATGTCTCCACGGCGGTAGACGGTCAGGACTGTCTCGACAAAGTGACGGTGATGGCGCCGGACGTGATCACGCTGGACGTGATGATGCCGCGCCTGGACGGCTGGGAGACCGCGGTCCAGCTCCGGAAGAGTCCCGACACGTCGCACATCAAGGTCGTCCTGATCACGGCCCGGGCCCAGGAAGACGACGTGGCCCACGGCACGAACGTCGGCGCGGACGCGTACCTGACCAAGCCCTTCGACCCGGGCGAGATGATCCGCGTCGTCCGCGAACTGGCCGGCGTCCCGCCGGCGTAGGCACGCCCGCGATGGTGGCGTCGCTGTCACGGGATCGGGCCCGCGACAACGCCATCGGTGTCGCTATAACGACAGCGATGGCGTCAGTGCTGTCGCTACCGCTGTCGGTGGTCGCGGCGTGATCACGCGGGATCTGCGGGAGGCGATCGGCCGGGCCGTCGCCGCCGAGGGGCACGATATCGAGCCGGATCCGGGGCTGAGGCCGGGGCGGGAACCCGGGCAGTACGCGTCAAGCGTCGCCTTTTCCTTCGGGCCGGGGGCCGCGGAGCGGATCGCGGCCCGGCTCGGCGACGCGGAATCCTGGATCGAGACGGCCGAAGTCACCGGGCCGGGATTCATCACGGTCACGGTTACCCCCGAAGCCCTTCACGGCGTCGCGGACCGCATGACCGCCGACTGCGCCCGCAGTAATGCCCTGAAAGGCCGGGTATTTCCGGAACACCCGCCGGAACACCCGCCGGAACACCCGATAGGGGAGTGGGAATCCGCTTCCACCTGGGAACAGGCGCGGAAACTTCTGGCTGCCGAGGTGACGGCCCGGCTGGCGGAAGCCGCGGGGGCGGAAGTCACCGGGGGCGGGGAAACCGCCGGGGGCGAGGAAGTCACCAGGGGCGAGGAAACCGCCGGGGGCGGGGGAGGAACGAAGGCCCGTTGGGAAGAAAAAGGGGCCGGACTGGCCGAGAGCGTGGCCTTCGCCGGGCGGGATGCCGTGCGGTTTTCCCTGATAAGGACGGTGCCCGGGAGCAGGATAAGGCTCGACCGGCGGAAAATGGCGCGCCATCACCTGGGTAACCCCGCTTATGCTGTGAGGTATGCGCACGCCCGCGCCGCGTCCGGGGTGCGCTGGGCAGCCGTCGCCGACCCGGTTCAGGCGGTCCCGCAGCGGCCGTCCGCCGACCCGGGGGAGCAGGTGCTGCTCGACGTGCTGTCCTGGCTGCCCGAACGGGTCGCCACCGCGGCGCGCCGTGGCCGGCCAGACGAGTTCGCCCGCTACCTGGAACGAGTGGCCGAAGTCACCCTGGACGCCTTGACCCGCCCGCCGGGCGCTAAGGCGCCCGGAAGTGACAGACTTGCCCTGGCCAGGGCGGCGCGGACCGGCCTCGCCGCAGGCCTTGAGCTGCTCGGGATCCACGCTCCCGAGCGTCTGTTACCCAACCGACCGGAGAAGATCAACGCCATGAGCCGAGTCGCTCACCCGGCAGGCCCGCGCTACGCGGACGTCCTGCCCGCGGACCACCCGCCCGCGCCCCCGGCCGACCTCAACGCCCTGGACCAGGGCATCTGGCCGCGGAACGCGACGAGGGACAAGGTAACGGGCGCGCTCACGATCGGCGGCCTGGACGTCCGGGACCTCGCGCGGGACTTCGGCACCCCGGTGTTCCTGGCCGACGAGGAGGACGTGCGGGAACGGTGCCGGGAGTACATGGGCGCGTTCGGCGACGGCGGCTCCGTGTACTACGCGGCCAAGGCATTCTGCTCGCGGGCGGTGCTGCGCTGGGTGACCGAGGAGGGCCTGGGCGTCGACGTCTGCACCGGCGGCGAGCTCGAGGTCGCGCTGTCGGCCGGAGTCGACCCGGCCCGGATCACCCTGCACGGCAACAACAAGCTGCCGAGCGAGATCGAGCGCGCGATTACGGCCGGGGTCGGGCACATCGTCGTCGACTCCTTCGAGGAGATCGCGCGGATCGCCTTCTACGCCGAGGCCCACGGCAAGCGCCCCAGCGTCCTGGTCCGGGTCACCACGGGCGTGGAGGCGCACACCCATGAGTTCATGGCCACCGCTCACGACGACCAGAAGTTCGGATTCTCGCTGATGTCCGGGGCGGCCGACGAGGCCGTCCGGAGGATCGTCGCCCTGAAGAACCTGGACTTCAAGGGCCTGCACAGCCACATCGGCTCGCAGATCTTCGACGCCGCCGGCTTCGAGGTGGCCGCCCACCGGGTGGCCGAACTGGCCGCCCGCATCTACAACGAGCACGACATCGCGATCGAGGAACTGGACCTCGGCGGCGGCTTCGGGATCGCCTATACGCCGGAGGACGATCCGCCGGACGTCCCCGTGCTGGCGAAGAGCCTGCGCTCTATCGTCGCCGCCCAGTGCGCTGCCGCCGGCCTGCGCGAGACGCCCCGGCTGACGATTGAACCGGGTCGCGCGATCATCGGTCCGGCGGGAGTGACCCTGTACGAGGTCGGCACGATCAAGGACGTGGACGGGCTGCGCACGTACGTGAGCGTGGACGGCGGGATGAGCGACAACGTCCGCACCGCCCTGTACGACGCGGAATACACCGTCACGCTGGCCTCCCGCACGTCGGACGCCAAGCCCATGCTGTCCCGCGTCGTCGGACGGCACTGCGAGAGCGGCGACATCGTGGTCCGGCACTGCTACCTGCCCGAGGACCTGGCGCCCGGCGACCTGCTCGCCGTCGCGGCCACCGGAGCGTACTGCTGGTCGCTGTCGTCCAACTACAACCACCTGGCCCGGCCCGGCGTGGTCGCCGTCCGCGACGGCGCCGCGCGCGAGATCGTGCGCCGCGAGACCCTGGACGACCTGCTTGCCCTGGACGTCGGATGAGCGGGGCGAAACAGGCGCTGAAGATCGCCCTGCTCGGCTGCGGCACCGTCGGCACCCAGGTCGCCCGGCTGCTGTCGGAACAGGCGGACGACCTTGAGAAACGGGCCGGGGCCCGGCTGGAACTCGGCGGCATCGCCGTGCGCCGGCCCGGCCACGACCGGCCCGGCATCGACCCGGCCCTGCTGACCACGGACGCCGAGGCCCTGGTGACCCGGCCCGACATCGACATCGTGGTGGAGGTCATCGGCGGCATCGAGCCCGCGCGCTCGCTGATCCTGTCCGCGATGAAGGCGGGCAAGCCGGTAGTCACCGCCAACAAGGCGCTGCTGGCCGAGAACGGCGAGGAAATCCACGGCGCGGCCGCCGAGAACCAGGCCGACCTCTACTACGAGGCCAGCGTCGCCGGCGCGATCCCGCTGCTGCGCCCGCTGCGCGAGTCGCTGGCCGGCGACACGGTGCACCGGGTGCTCGGCATCGTCAACGGCACGACCAACTTCATCCTCGACCAGATGGACACCTCCGGAGCGGGGTTCGCCGAGTCCCTCGAGGAGGCGCAGGCGCTCGGGTACGCCGAGCCCGACCCGACCGCGGACGTGGAAGGGTTCGACGCGGCCGCCAAGGCGTGCATCCTGGCCCGGCTGGCCTTCCACACGGAAGTCACCGCCTCCGACGTCCACCGCGAGGGCGTCACCGAGATCACCGCGGCCGACATCGTGTCGGCGCGCAAGCTCGGCCGCACCGTCAAGCTGCTGGCGATCTGCGAGCGCTTCCCGTCGGGGGTCAGCGTGCGCGTCCACCCCGCGATGATCCCCCGCAGCCACCCGCTGGCGTCGGTCGGCGGCGCCTACAACGCGGTGTTCGTCGAGGCGGAGTCGGCCGGCCAGCTGATGTTCTACGGGGCCGGCGCGGGGGGTACCCCCACGGCCAGCGCCATGCTGGGCGACATCGTCGCCGTCGCCCGCAACCGCATGTCCGGGGCCCGGGGATTCGAGCCCTCTAATTACGCCGGGCTGCCGGTGCTGCCCATGGGCGATACGCTAACCCGGTACCACGTGTCGCTCGACGTCGACGACCGCCCGGGCGTGCTGGCACCGGTCGCGGAAGGATTCGCACGGCACGGCGTCTCCATCCAGCAGGTACGGCAGGCGAGCCGCGGCAACGCCGCGGAACTGGTCATCGTGACGCACGAGGCGACCGATGCCGCGCTCGCGGCGACCATATCCGAACTTCAGGCCCTGCCCATCGTCCGGGCCGTGGCCAGCGTGATGCGTGTAGAAGGGGAAGGCGACCCGTCATGACCGTCCAGACCGGTGCGCGAGCTCCATGGCGGGGCATTATCACCGAATATGCCGAACGGATGCCAGTGGCACCGGACGGGCCAGTGGTTACCCTCCAGGAGGGGGGAACCCCGCTGGTTCCGGCGCCTTCCCTGTCCGCCCGGACCGGCTGCGACGTGTACCTGAAGGTCGAGGGGCTCAACCCCACCGGCTCGTTCAAGGACCGCGGCATGACCGTCGCCATCTCGATGGCGGCGGCCGAGGGCGCCAAGGCGGTCATCTGCGCGTCCACCGGCAACACGTCGGCGTCGGCGGCGGCCTACGCCTCGCGGGCCGGGATGACGTGCGCGGTGCTGGTGCCCGCGGGCAAGATCGCTATCGGGAAGATGGCGCAGGCCCTCGTGCACGGGGCCAAGCTGCTGCAGCTTGACGGGTCGTTCGACGACTGCCTGGAACTGGCGCGCAAGCTGGCGATCGACTACCCGGTCGCGCTGGTCAACTCGGTGAACCCGCACCGCATCCAGGGGCAGAAGACCGCGGCGTTCGAGATCGTGGACTCCCTGGGGGAGGCCCCGGACATCCACTGCCTGCCGGTCGGCAACGCCGGCAACATCACCGCGTACTGGATGGGGTACAAGGAGTACTTCTCCGACGGGCTGGCGACGAAGAAGCCGCGGATGTTCGGGTTCCAGGCGTCCGGCGCGGCCCCGATCGTGAACAAGGCCCCGGTGCCGCACCCGCAGACGATCGCGACCGCCATCCGGATCGGGAACCCGGCGTCGTGGACGATGGCCGAGTCCGCCCGGGACGAGTCCGGCGGGCTCATCGACTCGGTGACCGACCGGGAGATCCTGGCCGCGTACCGGATCATCGCCCGGGAAGAGGCGGTGTTCGGCGAACTCGGGTCGTCGTCCTCGGTGGCGGGCCTGCTCAAGGCGTCGGCCGCCGGGCTGATCCCGGCCGGGTCCCGCGTGGTGTGCACCATCACCGGAAACGGCCTCAAGGACCCCGACTGGGCCCTGTCCGGCGCCCCGGCGCCGATCACCGTCGAGGCTGACGCGGCCGCCGCCGCGGCGGCGCTCGGGCTGTTATATGGCGGCAGAGAAGGCGGCAGAGAAGCCTTATGTTCGCGGTTTCCGTCGTGATGGCGACGCGAACTGCGAACATAACGCTGTCGAAGTGACGGTTCCGGCGACCAGCGCGAACCTGGGGCCTGGCTACGACACGCTCGGGCTGGCCCTGGGGCTTCACGACACGGTGTCCGCGCGGGTAGTGCCGTCCGGGCCGTCGCTGTCGCTGTCCGTTTCGGGCGAGGGGGCCTCCGAGGTAGCCGACGCGGGGGAGAAGCACCTGATCGTCCGCGCGATGCGGGCGACCTTCGATGACCTGGGGATCGCCCAGCCGCCGGGACTCCAACTGCGCTGCGTGAACCGCATCCCGCATGGCCGGGGCCTCGGCTCGTCGGCCGCCGCGATCTGCGCCGGGATCCTGGCCGCCCGGGCCCTGGCGGGCGCCCCCGCGGGGCCGGACGACGCCCTGCCGCTGGCCAGCGGCCTGGAGGGCCACCCCGACAACGTGGCCCCCTGCCTGTACGGCGGCCTGACCGTGGCCTGGCTCGCCGGCGAGTCCGCGCGAGCGGTACGGGTAGAGCCGCTGGAAACGATCAAGCCGGTGCTGCTAATTCCGGACTCGCCGGTTTCGACGGAGGTGGCGCGCGGACTCCTCCCGGAGAAGGTCACGCACGCCGACGCCGCCGCGAACGCCGGCCGGGCCGCTCTCCTGATCGCCGCGCTGACTGCCCGGCCCGGGGTTCTCCTGGACGCCACGGAAGATCGCCTGCATCAGGACTACCGTCAGCCGGCGATGCCGGCCACAATTGATCTGGTACGGCGGCTGCGGGAAGCGGAAGTGCCCGCCGTAGTCTCGGGGGCGGGCCCGTCGGTTTTGTGTTTTCTCCGGGGGGAAAATTCCTCCCAAGAAGTACACCCCCGGGAGGGAAATTACCCTCAAGCCCCTCCCGCCATTGGGGTACCCACCCCCTTGGGCCGGCCCGCGGAGTCCTCGACGCTTTCCGCTGCCGACCTTGGCAAACTGGATTCAACCGCGAAGGGAACGGGTATTGATTGGCGCATAACCCCGCTGGACGTCGATCGACAGGGTGCCGCGGTATCCCCTGCCGCCTCGGGCGCCTGGTGAGGGCCGGGCGGCCGTCGGCTGGCCGCCTAGAACCCCTTTTCCCCAAGATTTGGCTGACTGCAAAGGAATGCAGTGACCTCTGCCGGTGTTAGGCTAGATACAGCATCAACGGTCCCTCTCTGGGGCGGGTGCTGGTCATCCCATGTCGCTCGGGGGGTAACGTGTACCTGCCCGCAGCAGTGGGCTCTCGGCTTTAAGCAACGGAAGCATCCCGCTTCCCTGCGAGTTACCCCGCTTCACATCTTGATGCCGTGGACCCGGACGCGGGACCCGGGATGCGGCCAGTCGCGAGGTGACAGGGCGGATGCCGACCTTGGATGCGAGCGAATCGTGCATAACAAGCGAGTCTCGCGGGCCACGCGATGTCGGGCCAGGCTCAGGTGAACCCCAGTGAGAACAAGACACCTAGGCGGCCGATGATCATAATGGAAGGACCATTAGTGAGCGACACCACCGAACTCCTCAACGGCGCGGCGTCCGCGTCTGAGGAAGCCCCCACCGGTCAGCCGGCCGCAGGGTCCGAGGGCGCAGCCGCCGCGTCACGGCCGCGCGGCCGGGCTGCGAGTGGTGATGACCTTTCCAAGCTGCTCGTTGCCGACCTGCAGCGGATCGCTCAGGAACTCGGTGTTACCGGGACTGGCCGCATGCGGAAGGGGGACCTTGTCGCCGCCATCAAGGAGCGGCAGGGTAGTCGCTCCAGTTCCGCTCGTGAACAATCCGCCACGCGGGGAGCGTCTGCGGGAGCCGGCGCGCCTCGCCCCGTGAATCAGGACGCTATGGAAGCAGACACAGCCGCCCGGTCAGACATCGGCGAGAAGGCCAAGGCTGCCGACGCGGACGCCCCCGGCGCCGCCGCCAAGTCGCCGGCCGCCGCTTCCGGCACCGAGTCCCAGAAGGGCTCTGGGGCCGACTCCCAGCGGGGATCTGGCTCCGACACCCAGCGCGGTTCCGGCAACGACTCCCAGCGCGGCTCGGACGCCGCCGACGGCGGGAAGTCCGGTTCTGACTCCCAGGGAGGCCAGGGCCAGGGCGGCGAAGGCCGCCCGCGCGGTGACCGCCGCCGGAACAGCAACAGCGGACGCCGGGACGACCAGCAGTCCGGAGGAGGCGGCCGCGACCGCCAGTCCGGCAACCGGGGCGGGAACGCGCAGTCCGGCCAGGGCCAGAACAACAACGACGGGGGCCGGGACTCCGACGACGACGGCCAGGGCCGCCGCCGCAACCGCGACCGCTTCCGCAACCGGAACCGCCGCCGGGGTGACCGCCAGGGCGGCGACGTCGAGCCCGCGATCACCGAGGACGACGTCCTGATCCCGATCGCCGGGATCCTCGACGTCCTGGACAACTACGCGTTCGTCCGCACCACCGGCTACCTTCCGGGGCCCAACGACGTGTACGTCTCCCTCTCCCAGGTCCGCAAGCACGGGCTGAAGAAGGGCGACGTGGTCGAGGGCGCGGTCCGCCAGCCCCGCGAGGGCGAGCGCCGCGAGAAGTTCAACGCCCTGGTCCGCCTGGACAAGGTCAACGGCCTGGACCCGGAGGCCTCCGCGCGCCGCCCGGACTTCTCCAAGCTGGTTCCCCTCTACCCGCAGCAGCGGCTGCGCCTGGAGTCGGACCCGACCAACCTGGCGACCCGGATCATTGACCTGATCAGCCCGATCGGCAAGGGGCAGCGCGGCCTGATCGTGTCGCCGCCGAAGGCCGGCAAGACGATGATCCTGCAGGCCATCGCCAACGCGATCACCAAGAACAACCCCGAGTGCCACCTCATGGTCGTCCTCGTCGACGAGCGGCCCGAAGAGGTCACCGACATGCAGCGGACGGTCAAGGGCGAGGTCATCCACTCGACCTTCGACCACCCGGCCGACGACCACACCACGGTCGCGGAACTGGCGATCGAGCGGGCCAAGCGCCTGGTCGAGATGGGGCACGACGTCGTCGTGCTGCTCGACTCGATCACCCGGCTTGGCCGCGCCTACAACCAGTCGGCGCCGGCCAGCGGCCGCATCCTGTCCGGTGGTGTCGACTCGACGGCGCTGTACCCGCCGAAGCGGTTCTTCGGCGCGGCGCGCAACATCGAGAACGGCGGCTCGCTGACGATCCTGGCCACGGCCCTGATCGAGACCGGCTCCCGGATGGACGAGGTCATCTTCGAGGAGTTCAAGGGCACCGGCAACATGGAACTGCGCCTGCGCCGCGAACTCGCGGACAAGCGCCTCTTCCCGGCGGTGGACGTGGACGCGTCCAGCACCCGTAAGGAAGAGATCCTGCTGGCCGCCGATGAGCTCAAGATCATCTGGCAGCTCCGCCGCGTGCTGCACGCGCTGGAACCGCAGCAGGCCCTCGAACTGCTGATGGAGCAGATGCGCAAGACCAAGAGCAACGCGGAGTTCCTGCTCCAGGTCCAGAAGACCACTCTCGGCCAGGATCGGTAGCTGCGCTAATCCGGAGGGGTACCCCCGGAATTTCTGGTGTGCCAGGCACGTTAGCGCGTCTGGCACACTGGATATCTCGACTAGACGGTTCCGGTTCACGTCCTTATGCGCCTGGTGCGCGGACGACCCGGCGGCCGCGGAGGCAAGGAGCCATCAATGAAGCCTGAGATTCACCCGACCTACGAGGTCACCACCGTGAGCTGCGGTTGCGGCAACACGTTCACCACCCGGTCGACCGCCCCCAGCGGCGTGATCCACACGGACGTCTGCTCCAACTGCCACCCGTTCTACACGGGCAAGCAGAAGATCCTCGACACCGGTGGCCGCGTCGCCCGGTTCGAGGCCCGCTTCGGCAAGGGGAAGACGGCCGCGAAGAAGTAGTAACTCCCGGCATTTCGGACGGGTGTGTGCCTGAAGTGGCGTCGTAGCACCCAATCAGACACACACCCCCCGATGGGGATTCGCCCCACGGGGATCGGCCTTGGGAGGTACTGGCTTGTTCGACAAGCTCGGAGAGCTGGTGGGGGAGCACGCTGAACTGGAGCGGGCCCTCGCTGATCCAGACGTACACGCGGACGCCGATCAGGCCCGCACGCTCGCGAAGCGGTACTCGGAACTGACGCCCGTCGTCAACGCCTACCGCGAGTACAAGCAGGCCGGCGAGGACGAGGAAGCCGCCCGCGAGCTGGCGTCGGAGGATGCCGCGTTCGCGGAGGAGGCCGAGCAGCTGGCCAAGCAGCGAGGCGAACTGGAAGACCGGCTCCGGATCCTGCTCGTTCCCAAGGACCCGAACGACGACCGCGACACCATCATCGAGGTCAAGGCCGGGGAAGGCGGGGACGAGTCCGCGCTGTTCGCGGGAGACCTGCTCCGCATGTACCAGCGGTACGCCGAGCGGCAGGGCTGGAAGACCGAGATCATCGACTCCACTCTCACCGGGCTCGGAGGCGTCAAGGACGCCACCCTGGCCGTCAAGGCCGGCCGCGGCGGCGACGGCGCCTGGTCGAAGCTGAAGTACGAGGGCGGCGTCCACCGGGTGCAGCGAGTGCCGGTGACCGAATCGCAGGGCCGCATCCACACCTCGGCGGCGGGCGTCATGGTCATGCCCGAGGCCGAGCAGGTGGACATCAAGATCAATGAGAACGACCTGAAGATCGACGTCTACCGTTCGTCCGGTCCCGGCGGGCAGTCGGTGAACACCACCGACTCGGCGGTCCGCATCACTCACCTGCCCACCGGCGTCGTGGTGTCCTGCCAGAACGAGAAAAGCCAGCTGCAGAACAAGGAGCAGGCGATGCGCGTGCTCCGCGCGCGGCTGCTGCAGGCGGCGGAGGAAGAGGCCGCGGCGGCCGCCTCGGCCGACCGCAAGGCGCAGGTTCGCACCGTGGACCGGTCCGAGCGGGTCCGCACCTACAACTTCCCGGAGAACCGGATCTCCGACCACCGGGTGGGCTACAAGGCCTACAACCTGGACCAGGTGATCGACGGAGACCTGGACGGCGTCATCAACGCCCTGTCCTCCGCCGAACTGGAAGCGAAGCTCGCCGAACAGTAATGGCCCTTCTCCTTGATGAGATCGCGCTCGCCACGGCCCGGCTGGCGGAGGCCGGCGTGGAATCGCCGCGCGCCGACGCCGAACTGATCGCCGCGCACGTCCACAAGGTCAAGCGGGGGGAACTGCACCTGGTGCCGGATTCGGCGTTCGACGCGCAGTTCTGGGCCGACATCGGGAGACGGGCCAACCGGGAGCCGCTGCAGCACATCACCGGCCGGGCCTATTTCCGGTACCTGGACCTGGATGTCGGGCCGGGCGTCTTCGTGCCCCGCCCGGAGACCGAGGTCCTGGCCGGATGGGCGATCGACCGGCTGCGCGAGATGGACGTGGCCAATCCCGTGGCGGTCGACCTCGGCACCGGTTCGGCGGCGATAGCGCTGTCGCTCGCCCAGGAAGTCCCGAGGGCCACCGTGCACGCGGTGGAGGCCGACCCGCTGGCCCGCTCGTGGGCGGAACGGAACATCACCCGGTACGTGGACTCCTACACCGCCGGACGCGTGCTGCTGCACGCCGGCGATTTCGTGGCGGGATCGCTGGCCGAGCTGGACAGCCTGGCCGGCTCCGTTGACCTGGTGGTCACCAACCCGCCTTACATCCCGGTGGGGTCCGTGGTCGCGCCCGAGGCGGCCGAGTACGATCCGCCGGCGGCTCTGTGGAGCGGCGCCGACGGGCTGGACGCCATCCGCGCCGTGGAACGCGTGGCCCGCTGGCTGCTGCGGCCGGACGGCCTGCTGGCCGTGGAGCACAGCGACCTGCAGGGCACGGACGTGTACTGGGTCTTCAACGAGCAGGCGGGATGGCGGGACACCCGCAACCACAAGGATCTGACTGGCCGGGATCGTTTCGTGACCGCCACCTGGCCGGGGATCGCCGCATAGACTGCGAAGCGAGATGGAACCGATGAGCTCACGGTACGACTGCGCCGACGCGCAGCAGAAGGAAGCCGGCCTCGTCGCCGCGGTCACCGCTGTTCAGCACGGCGAACTGGTCGTGCTGCCCACGGACACGGTGTACGGGATCGGAGCGGACGCCTTCACGCCGTCCGCCGTCGCCGCGCTGCTCGCGGCCAAGGGACGAGGCCGCAACGTGCCTCCTCCGGTGCTGGTCGGCAGCGTGCGGGCGGCCTCCGCGCTGACCGAGTCGCTCGGGGCGTTCGGCCAGGACCTGATCGACGAGTTCTGGCCGGGACCGCTGACGCTGGTGTTCCGGTCCAGCCCGACGCTGGCGTGGGACCTGGGCGAGACGCGGGGCACGGTGGCCGTGCGGATGCCGCTGCACCCGGTCGCCCTCGACCTGCTGCGCCGGACCGGCCCGATGGCGGTCAGCAGCGCCAACAAGCACGGCCAGCCGTCGGCCACGACGGCCGCCAGCGCGCAGGAGCAGCTGGGCGAGTCCGTCTCGGTGTACCTGGACGGCGGGCCCTGCACGGACAACGTCCCGTCCACCATCGTGGACCTGACCGGGTCGGTGCCGCGGGTCCTGCGCGCGGGCGTGATCGCCGCCGACCAGCTTCGCAAGGTCGTGCCGCTCATCGACATCGACCAGGCGGACATCGTCGGGCAGCAGCCGGCCGGGGAGAGCGCGCCGCAGCAGCCGGCCGACACCCCGGAAACCCCGGAATCCTGACCGGGGTGCCGCGGTGACGGACTACGCGTTCATTATCATCATCGCGGCGGCGGTGACCTATCTCCTGACCCCGGTCGTACGGCGCTTCGCTCTCCTCATCGGGGCGGCGCCGGCCCCCCGCGCCCGCGACGTCCACACCGAGCCCGTGCCGAGAATCGGCGGCCTGGCGATGTTCGGCGGGCTGATCGCCGGGCTGGCGGTGGCCTACCGGCTTACGTACACGCAGCAGGCGTTCCCGTCGACCCGCACGATCTGGGGCCTGGTCGCGGCGTCGGCGCTGCTGGTGGCGATCGGCGTCTTCGACGACCGGTTCGACATGTCGCCGATCAGCAAGCTGGCCGGCCAGGTCGCGGCCGGAGGCATCCTGGTGTGGAGCGGCGCCTACCTGTCGTGGCTTCCGCTGCCCGGGGGCCAGACGCTGGCCTTCGCGCCGGACGAGAGCTACGTCATCACCATCTTCCTGGTCGTCGTCACGGTCAACGCGGTCAACTTCATCGACGGCCTGGACGGGCTGGCGGCGGGGGTTACCGGCATCGCGGCGCTGGCCTACCTGGTGTACTCCTACACGCTGGCCAACTCGGTCGGCATCCAGTCGCAGTCGGTCCCGGCGATCGCGTCGGCCGTTCTCGCGGGCGTGTGCATCGGCTTCCTGCCGCACAACTTCAACCCGGCCCGGATCTTCATGGGCGACACCGGGTCGATGCTGCTCGGCCTGCTGCTGGCCTACGGGCCGATTTCCAGCGCGGCGTCCCTGGATCAGAACATCCTGACCCAGTACTCGATGCTGCACCCGATTAACCGGTATCCGACGTTCCTGCCGCTGATCCTGCCGATCGCGATCTGGATCATCCCGTACGCCGACCTGGTGCTCGCGGTGATCCGCCGGACCGCGGCGGGCAAGTCGCCGTTCTCGGCCGACCGCAAGCACCTGCACCACCGGATGCAGAACCTCGGTCACTCCCACCGGCAGAGCGTGCTGCTGCTGTACCTGTGGGCGGCGCTGTTCGCCGGCGGACTGGTCGGCCTGTCCCAGCTTCACATCAGCCTCATCTGGCTGGCCCTGGTCACGGCGATCATGGTGGTGGGACTGCTGCTGGCCACGATGCCCAAGCTGCGCCCCTGGAACGGCGCGACTTCCCGGAACGGGATGAGCCCGGACGCTCCCCTCCCCGGAGGGACGGCCCTCCCCGGAGGGACGGCTCTTCCCGGCGGGACGGCCCAGCAGGCGGAGGCCGGCGGAGTCACCCCCCTCCGTTCGGAGTAAAGCGGGTTTTACCCGGCCTTGGGGTTCGGCGGGTCTTTGAAGACTCTTAGCAAAGGTAATGAGATCTCAACGAGATGATCATCTCACCCTGCCCGAATTCGCCGGTTTTATGGGCTTCTGCCGGTTCGCGGCCTTGGCATGGTCATGTAAAGTCACTGCCAGGTAAAGACAAGGTCAAGAAGTTTGTGATACGCTTCACAAACCAGCCTCCCCGAAGGTAGGTGAGAGCCGCGTGATACGTTTCCTGGACCAACCCGGACACCCGGGATTGTGCCGTCGCGCGGCAGAATCTCCCGCCACCGTGAGGGGCCTTGCCCCCGGGCGCGGCCTGCATGACACCCAAGCCACCGAAGGAGCCGGGATATGACGAACGTGTACTGGCGCGTCGTCCGCCGCTCCGCCCTCGTCACGGTGGCGGCCGCCGTCGTGATGATCGGTATCTGCGCCGGGACCGTCGGCCTCAAGGGGCTGTACGGGGCGCTCATCGGGGCGGGCATCGTCGCGGTCTTCTTCGGGATCAGCGTCTTCGCCGTCGGCCGGGCCGCCAAGGTCAGCCCCCAGTTCATGATGATGGCCGCCATGGGCAGCTACATCGTCAAGATCATCGTGCTCATGATCGTGGTCGCCGCCCTGGAGAAGTCGACCGCGTTCAATCCCAAGACGCTCGCGCTGACCGCGCTGGTCTGCATCATCACCTGGCTCGTGGCCCAGGTCATCATGACCGTCAAGAGCAAGATGCTGTACGTCGACCCGGACGGCGGCACCCAGTGAGCGCGCCCGCCCCGCGGCGGCTGCGGCGCTCCCACTCCCAGCTCACCTGGAACTCGGGCCAGGCCGACCGCGAGGAACTCGCCCGCCTGAACCGCACCGGCCCCGCTGCCGGGTCCGGGAACTCCGGGTCCGGGACGTTCGACCCGTCCGCGCCGAAGGGCATGGGCTACGAGGTCCTCAGCTACATGCTCGCGGGCCCGCTCGCCTACGGCGGGCTCGGCTGGCTGATCGGGCACTTCACGAACCTTTCAATGCTTTTCCCGATCGGCATGCTGGTCGGGCTCGCTATCTCAACCGGCTGGGTCATCTACCGCTACGGCGTCAAGGCCGAGAGCTACGACGCCAACGGGCGGCGAAAAGCGACCAGCCGACCGGACATGGACAGGAGCAAAGACGTGAGGAGACTTGCCGGTGACCGGTGAAGTAGCGGCCGCCGCCTCGGGAGGCTGCCATCTTTTCAGCGGGTGCGGCTTCCCCGCGCCCGGGCTTCAGGACTTCAACTTGCCGCCGATCTTCTCGATCGGCGGCTGGGGGGTCACGAAGCCCCAGGTGCTCGCGGTCCTTGTCGCGATTGCCGTGATCGGGTTCTTCTGGGCCGCGTTCCGGAAGCCGAAGATGATCCCTGGCAAGACGCAGAGCCTGGGGGAGATGGCCATCCTGGCCGTGCGCGACCAGGTCATCCGCCCGCAGCTTGGCAAGAAGGGCGACAAGTTCTGGGCCTACATGGTCGCGCTGTTCTTCTTCATCCTGCTCTGCAACTGGATGGAACTGATCCCGGTCCTGCAGTTCCCGGTGATGTCGCGGTTCGGCTTCGTCGTCCCGCTGGTGGCGATCATGTACATCACGTACTGGTACCACGGCTTCAAGACCAAGGGCTTCTTCGGCTACTTCAAGTCCTGGTTCCCGGACGCGCCGCTGTTCATCATGCCGCTGCTGGGCCTGATCGAGATCCTCAAGTACGTCATCATCCAGCCGGCCACCCTGGCCATCCGGCTCTTCGCCAACATGTTCGCCGGGCACCTGCTGCTCTCGATCTTCATGGTGGCGACCTGGTACCTGATGGGCATGTCCATCGGCCTGGTCTACGCCGTCGGGTCGCTGGCCATGGTGTTCTTCGTCTTCCTGCTGGAGCTCCTGGTGGGCCTCCTGCAGGCGTTCATCTTCACGACCCTGATCTCCAGCTACCTCGCGGACTCGCTGGAGTACCAGCACTAATCCGCAGGGCCCGGTGAGTCAGGGCCCTGAACGTTCCGTACAGCCAGCCCGGCGGGACCACTGTAACCACCGCCGGACCGACCGAAAAGGAAAGAAACACATGATGCTCGCAGCAGCCGCCGCCGCGGCCAACCAGACCATCACCCTCGGCAAGCTCGGCGCCCTCGGATACGGCCTCGCGGCCATCGGCCCGGGTGTCGGTATCGGTCTCGTCTTCGGCCACTCGATCGAGGCCATGGCCCGTCAGCCCGAGGCCAGCGGCCGCATCACCCAGTACATGTGGATCGGCTTCGCCCTCGCCGAGGCGCTGGCCCTCATCGGCTTCATCGCGCCGTTCATCCTCCCCTAACCGAATTCGCTTACGAAGCCTAGAAAGCTTAGGGAGCTTAGGGAAAGGCAGGGATTATGACCCTAGCTGATGCGGCAGCGCCCAATCCGCTCGTGCCGAGCGGCGCCGAGATGATCATCGGCCTGATCTGCTTCGCCGTCGTCTTCGGCATCCTCGGCAAGATGCTCATGCCGAGGATCACCAAGACGCTCGCGGAGCGCGAGGACGCGATCGAGGGCGGCCTGAACCGGGCCGACGAGGCCCAGGCCGAGGCCCAGCGCGTGCTCGAGCAGTACCGGGCCCAGCTGGAGGACGCCCGCCACGAGGCGGCGCGCCTGAGGACTGAGGCCCAGGAGCAGGGCGCGCAGATCGTCGCCGAGATGCGGGAACGCGCGCAGGCCGAGGCCCGCCGCATTACCGAGTCGGCCCAGGCCCAGATCGAGGCCGAGCGCCAGGCCGCGCTGCAGTCGCTGCGCTCCGAGGTCGGCACGCTGTCGGTCGAGCTGGCCAGCCGGATCGTCGGCGAGTCGCTGACGGACACCGCGCGGCAGGGCCGCATGGTGGACCGGTTCCTCGAGGAGCTCGAGTCCCGCAACGGCACGGCGCCGAGCGCCGCGGCCGGCACGGGAGCGGGGGCCGGGCAGTAATGCGCGGTGCCAGCAGGGCTTCATACGCCGAGCTCCGGGAGAAGCTCGCGGCCGCGACGGCCTCGGTTTCCGGTAACGCGGGTGAGGCCATCGCCCAGCAAGCCGGGGATGAGCTTTTCGCGGTGACGCGGCTCCTCGACAGCGAGCACGGGCTGCGGCGCGCGCTCGCCGACACCACGAAGCCGGGGGCCGAGAAGTCGGCCATCGCGCGCAGCCTGCTGCGCGGCAAGGTCTCCCAGACGGTGGAAGACCTGGTGTCGGAGGCGGCAGGGAACAAGTGGGCGAGTCCGGCTGACCTGTCCGACGCGATCGAGCGGCTCGCCATCGAGGCACTGACCATCGCCGCCCAGCGCGGCGACCGGCTCGATGACCTTGAGGACGACCTGTTCCGCTTCTCTCGCGTGATGTCGGTCCAGCCGGGCCTGCGCGAGGCGCTGAACGGTCCCGCGGACGTTCCGGCCAAGCAGTCTCTGCTGGCCAACCTGCTCTCGTCCAAGGTCAGCGCGCCGTCGCTGAGCCTGATCACTGCGCTGCTCACCCACCCCCGCGGCCGCTCGCCGCAGGTGGTGCTCGACCTGGCCGCCGGTATCGCGGCCCAGCGGCGCGAGCAGCTCATCGCGGTGGTGCGGGTCGCCACCGAGCTCGCCCCGGCCCAGCGGCAGCGCCTGCTGTCCGCGCTGCAGGCCACCTACGGCCAGGGCGTGCACGTGAACGTCGTGTACGACCCCGAGGTCCTGGGCGGCATGTCCGTGCAGATCGGGGACGAGCTCATTGACGGCACCGTGGACTCCCGCCTCGGCGAGGTCCGCCGCAAGCTCGCGAGCTGAGCAACCGCCGATTCGAACCGGCAATTAAAGAGCCACTGAGTATTCACGAACGGAATGGGGAAGATGGCGGAGCTGACTATCCGGCCGGATGAGATCCGCGACGCGCTGGCGCGGTTCGTCGACGAGTACGAACCGGAAGGCGCCACGCGCGAGGAGTTCGGCACGGTCACCGACTGCGGTGACGGTATCGCCCACGTTGAGGGCCTGCCGAGCGCGATGGCCAACGAGCTTCTCGAGTTCGAGAACGGGGTTCGGGGCATCGCTCTGAACCTCGACGTCCGCGAGATCGGTGTCGTCATCCTGGGCGACTACGCCGGCATCGAAGAGGGCCAGCGGGTGCGCCGCACCGGCGAGGTCCTGTCCGTGCCGGTCGGCGAGGGCTTCCTCGGCCGCGTGGTGAGCCCGCTGGGCGTGCCGCTCGACGGCCTGGGCGAGATCGCCAACACGACGCCGCGAGCCCTGGAGCTCCAGGCGCCGACGGTCGTGCAGCGGCAGCCGGTGGGCGAGCCGATGCAGACCGGTATCAAGGCCATCGACGCGATGACCCCGATCGGCCGCGGCCAGCGGCAGCTGATCATCGGCGACCGGCAGACCGGCAAGACCGCGATCGCGATCGACACGATCATCAACCAGAAGTCTTACTGGGAGTCCGGCGACCCGACCAAGCAGGTTCGCTGCGTCTACGTCGCCGTCGGCCAGAAGGGCTCGACGATCGCCGGGGTCAAGCAGTCGCTCGAAGAGGCCGGCGCGATGGAGTACACCACCATCGTCGCGGCCCCGGCGTCCGACCCGGCCGGCTTCAAGTACATCGCGCCCTACACCGGCAGCGCGATCGGCCAGCAGTGGATGTACGACGGCAAGCACGTTCTGATCGTCTTCGACGACCTGAGCAAGCAGGCCGAGGCCTACCGCGCCATCTCCCTGCTGCTGCGCCGCCCGCCGGGCCGCGAGGCCTACCCGGGTGACGTCTTCTACCTGCACTCCCGCCTGCTCGAGCGCTGCGCCAAGCTGAACGACGAGCTGGGCGCCGGGTCGATGACCGGCCTGCCGATCGTCGAGACCAAGGCCAACGACATCTCGGCCTACATCCCGACCAACGTCATCTCCATCACCGACGGGCAGATCTTCCTCGAGACGGACCTGTTCAACTCCGGTGTCCGCCCGGCCATCAACGTCGGCCAGTCGGTCTCCCGGGTCGGCGGTGCCGCGCAGACCAAGGCGGTCAAGAGCGTCTCCGGTAACCTGCGGCTCGCCCTGTCTCAGTACCGCGACCTGGAGGCGTTCGCCGCCTTCGCGTCCGACCTGGACGCGGCCTCCCGCGCCCAGCTGGACCGCGGCGCGCGCCTGGTCGAACTGCTCAAGCAGGGCCAGTACGCCCCGTTCCCGATGGAAGAGATGACCGTCTCGATCTGGGCGGGCACAGCCGGCCAGCTCGACGACGTGCCGGTCGAGGACATCCAGCGCTTCGAGAAGGAGTTCCTGGACCACCTCCGCCGCGACCAGCCGGGCCTGCTGGCCGGCATCCGCGAGACGGCCAAGCTCTCCGACGACGACAAGACGGCGCTGCAGGACGCGATCGACCGCTTCCGCCGCGGCTTCGAGGTCACCGGCGGCAAGCTGCTGGCCGCCGACGAGGAGCCGGCCGGCGCGCTCGGCGCGGACGAGCACGGCCAGGAGAAGGTCGCCAAGTACACCGACGAGCCGGCTCCCGAGTCGGACGGTAAGTAGGCAGCCATGGGAGCACAGCTTCGCGCGGTCCGGGCGCGGATCAAGGCGGTCAAGTCGATCGCCAAGATCACCCGCGCCCAGGAGCTGATCGCGTCGTCGCGGATCGTC
>Ga0131853_10007796_pt1 | contig 19420 bp, 6 predicted proteins | sample TergutLab28metaG_FD_92764 | JGI IMG/M metagenome (GOLD analysis project Ga0131853, IMG submission 92764) | Labiotermes labralis P1 segment gut microbial communities from Petit-Saut dam, French Guiana - Lab288 P1 (version 2) (version 2) | ecosystem: Host-associated > Arthropoda: Insects >... | reverse complement strand
TGGAAGTTTTTTAAAATTTTTTTGTTTTTTTTATTTTACAGTTTTTCTGAATTTCCCCCTTAACTTTTTTTTTTCTCTTTTCTTAAAATAAGGCCCCCCCCCCCCCCCCCCCCCCACTCAAAACCTTCGGGTGTCTTCTTCAAAACATAACAACAATAAAGCTACTTCAGCCGCAACGATCACCAACGTTTCGGACAACTTACAAGTGGCACCCACACATAAAGATTTTTCCTACATCATCAGATAATTTGGACTTCTATACGAACATTTATCGAAATTCATTGATAAGTTTGTTCAATAAAATAGGCGGAGGGCAGACAGCATTATCAATAAGCGTTACTAACGAACGTTGTTTTTCTTTTTTCACATTCCTACCGCGTGTCTTGACATTATCAAAGTTTTATTTATTTACCAACTGATGCACTCAGTGAGTTGTCTTAAATACAATATTAAAATTTATATTAAAATTTACATTAAAACAGCTCCGACATGTTTCGGTGCAGTTGCACCGAAACATGTCGGAGCTGTTTTAATATAAATTTTAATGTTTTTTTAAGACAACCCACTAGTGCATCAGTTGATGAATAAATAATACGTTGATAATCGTTTTTCTTTTCATCAATATGCTCAACTATTGTGTCCAGATCGAACAGGAACTTTGTTAAATCTGCAAATTCTAATATCGGACAGCATTCCACGTGTTTCCCTTGTTCCTTGCATGAAGTGCGCTACTGATTATTTGTCTGATTTTTGCCGGCTTGTTTGTCCTTGTGTCTGTGTTTGACGGGCTAATTGTCAGACTACCTAGCTGAATGATTGCCGGTCTACTTGACCGAGAGCATGGTCGGTTGTCTCACTGGCTGGTTAGCTGACTGTGACAGGTCAGGTGGCTGACTATCTGGTTGTCTGACTGACACAGACAGACATATTTAAATCCCATTGTATTCTGAAAAGATTTCTGAAATATGCGAAGATGTACTCATCTTTTACTGCCTTTATTTTCCCTGTTTTTAGTGCAGTACTTACCTTCCAATTTTCCAGACACCAGGTCCTAGTGCCCGAGACTTACGTGTATACATTATCAGTTTTATCTTATATATCTTGCACTTAGTCTATAAGTTTTACCCAAATTCTGCTGCAGTTGCTATTGGTACACGCTAACCTATAATATACACGACATTCAAATGAACCAATGTTGTAGCTCTCGCCCGCAACGAGTTAAATCAGTGGTTGGCGTAATAATTCTGGCGCATTCTTTCTTTCGTTTAATTATCTCCTAGACCTTAAGATAAGGAAAACAGTGTATTTGACACAATATTCCTGATTCGTGTTTATCTCCAAGTTTGTTTCGAAACCCTACCGCCCTGACAAATATTTAGTGACTTGTGTCCTAGATCCCAACGGATACGTGTTAATTATAATTGTACGGGTTTAACAAAAATTGCAATATTTTGATAAATTTCAACAAAGATCCCTAATTTGGAATTTCATGATAATTCTCATTGATGATAGAGTTCTTGGAGCCCGTGAGCTTGAACATGTATGTCTGAACGTGCGCGTTGAAGGACAGGGGCACACTTTTGCAAATTTAATTGTGAACGCGTCCAAATACTTATCACAGATAGCTAGCTGTGTAAACACTTACGAATATAAAATATATATTATTAAAATCTACAACGTTTAATGTATTCGATGCACTTTTAAACATGCGAATCCGCAAAAACAACGTTTCTGAGCTGTGGGCCTCTATATGAATCTTCTCTTCACTTCTGTCTTAGGCAATATGCTAAAGTCGTGAAGAGTGACTAACTTTACGTAAATAAATCGACAAGGGCCTTCACGACTGTACACCATGTTGCATAGTCAATTCAGCAAACAACTATGAATTGGAAGGACAGTCACAAGCTCAGGGTCAACCCACGTAGAACAAGAACCTGCATGTCAAGCAGGCAAATTGTGTGCTGTATGTACCAACTCATGTTTCGAAATGTCAAATTTAAGCTTGTATCGAACCCATAAGCTTGCGCTCCTCGTGGATGAATCGGATTTTGGTACAACAAGAGGAAGTGCCAGCACTCGAAAAGAGAACAGGCTTATGCAGTACTTGTGTATGTCAGTCTTTACCTCTCGGCGTTCTGGCATCTGGTACCATGTAGTCTGGTAGGCAGTCACCAGTATTTCGGAGGAACAGACTACCTTTATCCTCAGTCAAGGCGGGAAACCCGTTAACGTAAGCGCAAACCCAGTCATAAAATCTGTTCTGTAGCCGGATGATGCGTTTCTTTTACAGGAATGCCTGAACGGACCACGGGACTTCGACTTGAGCTTGGCGCAGGCCACCGCCCTTAGTTTTCAGTTCGATTGTTGGTTTATATCTCTCCTATTTTATTTTATTTCTTTTCTTTTGCTCCGAAGACATTTTAAAGGCTATTTTATACAGCTGCTTTGTTTCTGGTCGGAGATATTCCGTCAGGATGGAAACCAGGAAACTACATACACCTGTGCGGAGTCTGCAGTTATTTCCGCTAGATACTGGAAGTGCGTGGACTGCAAACCGCAAGTTACGTATCCATTGGCTGGTATTTTCCTACAAGCAACAGATTTTCGGCAAAGAAGAGCGTCGAGCTGCGGAAGAACCATTGAAGCGGAAATGACGTAACGTGTGAGTCAGTGTTTTCATTTGGCGGCAGCTCGCCTTCCTTCTCGTGACGCATTTTTGGCCGGACAAGCAACCTAAAGTCACAAGCAGCTGATAAGCTAACATAAAAAGCTTTTGTTTTATAGTCTTCAATTTTTTTTTGTCGTGGCTCGACAACTCCACGTGGTCCTAGGCCTCCTCTTTGTTGCTGTCTCTCGATCAAACTCAGACACACCACACTCGGTGGGATTCGTCTGGACAGTTGATCAGCCCGTTGCAGAGACCTCTACTTGACAACACACAACACTCACAACAGACAGACATTCATGCCCAGGCGGGATTCGAACTCGCAACTAGCAAGCGAGCGGCCGCAGAACCACGCCTTAGGCCGCGCGGCCACCGGAATCGGCATACTCAACAATTAGGTACAGTAAATATTTGTCATAGTAGCTGCAAATAATGTTAAATACTATTGTCCAATATAAATCAGATTTCCAGATGACAGTTGGCCTATTAAATACATTCCCCGTTGTTGATCACGTCTGGCATGTTTGCAATGGAAAGTCTCAAAAAATGTACATATGTTAGTTTTGTCATATTTGTCTGTCCGTCCGTCTGCATGAGATAACTCGGAAATCGCTAACTGGAGTTGCACTATTTTTTATTTTGGGTATTTTTATTGAATTTGTCAATGCATTTCAATGTATGTTAAAATCAGTCAAAAGAGACGGACAATTGTTTAAACAAGTATCTGGAACATAAGTTGTTAAACACTCGTATTTATCAGAACAAATATTGTTACACCAGACATTTTAGAGAGAGATAAGACACCCAATTTACCTGTACAATACAATATAATTTTCCCATAATTTTTGCTCGTTTCGGATTAAGTAAACCAGAGGAAGCAAACGTGTTAGGATTGTTACTCTATGCATATATATTTCTAATCGAAGAAGAAGGTATAACTGCCTGCAGAATTTTAGTTGGTGAGTGTGGAGGGAACAGATCACTTGGAAAACCTTGACGTAGATGGAAGGTTAATATTAAAGTGGGTACTATAAAACTAAGATGAGACCTCGAGGATTGGACTTACTGACTTAGGGTCGGGATTAGTGGCATACGTTTCCGAAGGAATAGATCTTCAGGCTCCATTAAAGGCCAGCAATTGTGTTACCTATTTGAAAAACTATTAACTTGTCAAGAATTACTCTGCTTCATGAAGTGAAATGGCCAGTACTAATTTATGACAGGTAGTTTTTAATGTAACTGTATAATTATAAATTTCATTTGCTAAATAGAGACACCAACTATTGTCATTAAAACCTAGAATCTGATATTGTCTTCGTTGCTGATTTCCATTTTTCTAAAAGAAAGAAATGCTGATAGAACTAGTGTAGGTCTATGTCACATTACAGAGACTTGAAAGCACAAGTAAATAGTGGCAGACATATTCCTGCGCGTCGGTTTGTAAGGCTGTCATACTGGTGCTGTGGCAGTGACGAGTTTCTTGAAAATCGATCACTTGATGCTCTATCTTAAACAAAGACATGCAGTGCTAATCCTAGTAATTAACCAACTAGATGCGCAAAATCTTGTTTTGTAATAAGTTTATTATATGCCTGTTCATGTTTCGAGCACTATGTGCTCATCATCAGAACGTCAAAATTGTATTAGACAGCCCCACCTACTGAGTGTGACGATAACAGATGCTGTATAATACAATTTTGACCTTCTGACGATGAGCACATAGTGCTCGAAACATGTAGAGGCATATAATAAACTTATTATAAAACAAGATTTTGCGCATCTATTTGGTTAATTACTAGGATTATACTGAGATTCACGGTCAGCAAAACATCAAAAGACATGCAGTGCTACGTGGATGCTACGTTTCTTCTGAAGTTTAAGAAGGAAGTGTCAGAATGTGCTCCAATCCGGAGTGAACCATTCAAAGCACTAAAATAAAATCCCTCTGTGGGTTTCCACGCAGTATATTCAGCCTATGTGTTTAGAACTTAGCATAAAATGCATACATATGTGTGTACATATAACTGTGTACTGTACATAAGCGTAAGCACATGTGGTGGTCTGTTGTGCATGAGTAAAATTACACTGCTCTACATAAGGAGGCACAAACAAGCCGTGAATTAACTCGGTTAGCACATAACTTACACTTTCACTTCGGTTTTTCTAGATGCTGTGAGGTCGAACGCTAATGGACATTCAACTAGAGGTACATCGGTTCGCTCCTCCACTGTTTGCTGTTGCTGACTAGCTCCTCAATTTGGTTCTATATGGAAGGAAAACCACCACTGATGGTTTGCTCTCACCAACCAGTCCAAATTAACGGATGTTCGAATATTACATTATCTGCAGTTCTACAATTATCTTTTTATAGGAAAAGATGATTATCTTTTATTAATCCCGCTACGTAACTTTCTAAAGGCAAATAGGAAAGACGGTTACTTAAGGAATTTATCTACATTACACCAAATAAAGGAGATTCCAGTAAATATAAAAATGAATGATTTACTACACTAAACAATTTAACTATGCAATACACATACGAAGAACTACTTAGTTGCTCAACAGCACCATTTATGTGTGTGAGTGTGTGTGTATATATATATATATACACTCCTTCCTCGAAAAGTATTCATAGGGCGAACACTCCTAAAATGAAAATTAGTTCCCCTTTACTTCCCTTCTTATTAATTGACGGGTTTCCAAAAGGGAAGAACTCATACAAGTGAAAATTGGCTCGCAGACTGCACACATATATTAAATTGTGGGTCTCGTGTAAACAAAAGCTCTTGAATCGATAACTTGTGCAGCGAAGGAATGCAATGATTAGCCAGTCATTTTAGAATAATTAAATAATTCGACGTGTACCAGACTTTACATAGTCGTAAGTAACCCTGAAGTATCGTGGCTTCAATTTAAATAATTACGTTTCAAAAAACCATTCGAACTATAACGTCCTTCTTCCTGTTGTCGGAGTATTAATCAAGCTTGCGGGATATAAGGAGAAATGGGTCGAAAACGTCAGCTAGCACGGCCCAACCAAATTCTGTCCTAAGCTTATAAATGGGCATTGCCACGTTATCAAACTAATTATCCCTCCCTTACGACCGGGAATCCAAAGGGGTTTAATAATCTACTCAACTAAGTTTTGTTCCAAGCCTTCCAGCTAGCTAAGCAGATCGTTACAGTAAATCACACACTGTTGGTCTGAAGGCGGAGGTCACTATCTACCTCCTAGACAGTTGTGAGAAAAATATGTTTCGTCATCCGTACAATATGAACCAACAAGATGCACTATTTTCTATTAATTTATTTCAATAACAAGCCTCTGCACGTTTCGAGAAGGCTTGCTGCTCATCAACAGGAGGATCAAATCTGTATAAACCGCAGCTGGTATAGTCATGCATTATGTTGACTATACCAGTTGCTGTTTATACAGATTTGATCCTCCTGTTGATGAGCAGCAAGCCTTCTCGAAACGTGCAGAGGCTTGTTATTGAAATAAATTAATAGAAAATAGTGCATCTTGTTGGTTCATATTGTACGGTTATATCATGATGCACGGTCAGCAAAATTTTAAAAATGTTTCATTATCTATGAACCATTACAGGGAGTATTTTTCCATATTTCAGTGAATATATAAGCCCAAATGACCGCGGTGGCACAGTGGTTAGGGTGCTATGCTACAAATCGGAAGGTCGCTGGTTTGATCCCAGCTGGTGTCATTGGAATTTTTTATAGACATAATACTTCCGATCGCACTATAGCCCTGGGGTCGACTCAACCTCTAACAGAAATGATTACTAGGAGCATTTCCTGGGGGTAAAGGCGGCCGGTGCCTAAGGCTGACAACCTTACCACCATCTTGTGCCGTTGTCATGAAATCTTGGAACCTTAACTTCCTGGAACCCTCTGGGCAACTCCAGGCTTGTAATGGGACTGCTTTACCTTTTTTATATAAGCCCAAATATTGGACTGTGGTATTGCTACTTAAACGTTTTAGCAGGTAATGAATCATCTGTTAAAAACAGCATTCGATGTTCTGCTGAACACGGTTTTGCTAAAAATATCAGGTAAGGACTTTTTTTTTTGTTTGAAAAGAATGGTATGGCTTTGTTCAGAAATATGACCAAGTTCACATAGAAACTTAAGTTAAATCAAACACATAACATTTAGTTTAAGAAAATTATAAATAAATAATAGTTGGCGCGTATACAAGTTGTGCCTGTGCACGCCATGAAGGCATGTGAGGGAGTTGAGGTTTGACTCCACTCATTCTTAAACACGTCGCTAGATGCAAGTGAGTTGTCAGTTCCGCGTTCCAGGAGGCTAAGTAGATGCCAGAACCTGTATGAACGGTTTGGAAAAGAGACAAATTTGTTGCACCTTACGGTAATCGAGCCACGATTCATCGGTCGTCTAGCCAGTGCCGTAATCACTTCATAGACTTTGACCTACGGGCCGTCACGTAATGTACAATTTTTGGGAGAGTTACAAATAGAATTGAGGATATAATATGATATACGATATGTCAAAAAATGTTGTTTAATTCTGCGACTCTCCGATTATCTGTTCCATACTTCAGTTTTATCGATGCAGTGCTGTGAATGACCAAGGGAGAAGATGGTGCTTATAATCAGCAGGTCATTAACGCGGAAAGCAAACAATGCTTTCCCGAAAATATCTGACCAATGTGTGGGCGTGTTTTTACCCCAGGGCAAAGCAATAATTGAGGGTGAGGCAGGAAACAATTACTAATCACAAAGCCTCTGATTCTGTGGGTGCGGTGCGATCGCTCAGGCTCGGGTGGGAAATCGGTGACATACGGTATTGTACTATTAACACAATTAGTTCGAGGAACATGCAGCCTCAAGGTAGATGGCATCACGTGTCACTCACTGTCACTTGCCTCTAACGAAGTTAGTCTAGCGCGGGCCGAGTATCGGGACACTTAGAGTTGCATGTTTCCTTTACAAAGGCTTTTCTTACACACTTTGAGGTTATTTTTTATCGCTAATAACGTATTGGTGTTTGCTTAGTCCGGCATGAAATTCCAATGAAACTTGGCTTTATCGACTTCCTTCCTAACATGTAATTGAGTCACGAAATAAATGGTGATATTCAACCAGTAAAATGAGTGGCTATGGTCTGAAAGATATGATTTCAGTTCCCTGCAATTACAGTAATTTCTGTCTTCGTTACCGCTTGCACACGTGTCCTGAGGCCCACAAAACCTCCTGTCAGGCAGGAGACTAGGAAATCAGCAGCAACATCGCGGACTTCACCATCCCCTGCATCCATTGCAAGCGTCAAAGCTATGCGGAACTTAAATTTTATCACCCCCTCCCCGGCCAAGGTCTATTGTTGTTTGAGGACGGTAACAACTCTAAACCTCACATAGGCCTAAAGTTAGATAGTCGCTGAGCCTAAAACTGTGAGCCAGAAAGCACATTACCCTGAATTAGAATACAGAGTGCAGGAAATAAAAGTTCACATTAAATAAGTCCGAAACTAATTTTGTGCTTTTATTCTAAGACCATAACAAGCTGTTACGGAAATTAGATTTGGCCAACAAGGTTAGTGCATCACACTAAATTCCGTTTCTGGTTCCAGAGACACCCAGTCTACAGTCTACAAATTCTAGGCGCTGCGTGTGGCGACCCAAGCTACGTGTAAACTTACCCCTTTGTTATTTATCGACGACAGTTTCTCCGCATAAGTTCCTATTTCGACCGTCATGTATAATTACCAGAATGCTGTTCGAGAATGGATTTATTACAGCTGTATGCCTCTGTGTACTACTTTTTTAGCCGTTTACTTTGTCGTCCACATTCAATGGAACTACTGAACAGCTTGTCTTCAGGTGTCGGAAAGAAGATATGACATAAGGGAACTGCAGATAGATGTCATAACCCACTACAAACCGCAGACAGGAATTTAATGAGGTGAGATAATAGTGTCTAAATTAAACTAAAACATTTTATGTCGTAAAATAACAACCCGCCATTTTCATTTCGTTAATAACAGATGAAACACCGTTAGAATGTGGGGATAAAAAAATGTAGTGATCCCGTTACAGGCCCTGTATGGCCCAGAGGGTGGGTAGAGGTATAGCTCTACTCTTCCATGACCGCGGCACTAGAAGGGGGTAAGTGGTCATCAGCACGCCCCGGCTGCACTTTACCCCCGGGAAAGACCCGGTACCCACTCTGTAGGAGGTTCGGTGGGCCCCAGGGCGGGTCTGGACGGGCGGAAAATCTCGTCCCCACCGGGATTCGATCCCGGACCGTCCAGCCTGTAGTCTGTCGCTATACCGACTGAGCTACCCGGCCCACAGTATGTGGGAGTATGTAGGCCTATATAATGGGGGGGGGGGGTGTCGTCATGGCAGAACGCATGGCAGATGAGGACGCAGATGTGGAAGTAGTTTTAAAATCACTCTTGTACTGACTAAATACCGTCATGTGAAAGGAGAACTCTCTGTCCGAAACTATTTTGTGGTGAGGGATCATAAGGATATGGAACACGAATTATATTAGGTTTGAAGTTTTGACAGCAATGAAACGTATGACTGTCATCCTATGTTCATTGGGTGGTTACAATATTGTTTATAAACAGCGATTTCTTCCGAAACTTTGGTAACAACCTATGGAAATACACGGAAAACTACAGGATTGGGAGGACTTTGTTTACGGCTTCTTTAGTTTATTAGCCGTTCATTAGTTGATCAGATAGTTAATTGTCTTTTGAATAGCTTGCATTACTCTTCTACTTACATGGTTAAATTTTTAGTTTTATAGAAATAGGTAAGTAATTTATATTGATGGATGTCACCCTTTGTTTGACTCATCTGTTCGTTTGTTCGGTTTCTTTCGTTTGTTTGTTTATTTGTTGTAGGCCTAAACAACTGTGAACCAAATGTACTAGCATCAGATTCCAACTGGTCTATTTATATTCATTAAAGTTTTACTAGGTTTCGGTAACAGGTTATAACAAATCAAAGTGATGAAGTTCCGGCTTGAAATACAAAGTTTTCCTGCTTCTCTAGGCGGTTTTGGAAATAATTAGACGCCCTTTACGGTTTCCGTCCCCAAACTCAGCACAATTTTGAAGCGTGTTACACAATGATCTGTATGTTTAAATTTTAATATATTAAACACCTTAGGAAATGTACGCACATTACAGACATTCTGACGTCTCTGCTGTATTCTTGCAAGTAATTTTTAAAACTATCTGAATTCAATCAGAGTCAACATAAATAATTATTTTTAAAATTTAACGTACATGTTTCGGTGCATCTTTAGTACAATTATAATTGATAACGAAAAAGATTCAAATATTTTGATTTATCTATTTCTAATCAGCTGTACATGTTTTGGGCGATGTTTCGCCCATCATCAGGAGCATACCACTGTAACTACAGCTTCTGGTATTGTCCACCGATGTTGCTCCTGATGATGGGCGAAACATCGCCCGAAACATGTACAGCTGATTAGAAATAAATAAATCAAAATATTTGCATCTTGTTGGTTATCAATTATAATTATAAATAACCATTCTCAAATAAAGCGAACATACATACACAGACACCGACATCTCTTTAAAACTTACAGTATTCCACTATAAGAAGTGTCTTGAAGTCCTCGCTACAAAGTTTTTTCGCAATATTTTTCCTTCCTTTGCATATTTAACCCACTGAGCTCGACATGCATGCCACAACACATGTCGGTCTTCAAGTAAAGTGCCCGTTACTTTACGTCTTTAAACAGAAGTTGATTATGTCGGAAAACCGCAGTAAGTGCCGCACCCCCATACGTGAAATTTCATAAAAATCCCTTCAGTATTTCTCGAGTCGCCTAATGTATACGGACAGTATTGTTCGACAGTCCTAATGCCTTATTAATTCGATACGATCTTTATATGCGGTTTGCTGTTGTGTATGCCAGAGTATGTATCAAACTATTGTTACGAAAGTACCCATAGTGAAAATTAAAAAGTTTCGTTTCTAGCGAAGTGAAGAGTTTCAAGAATTAGACCACGTAATCAAAAATACGGATATTTCACTCAGAGCGCTATGACGACCATTAGTGCCAGTACGTGTCAAAGAAGTCGCTCCTTGCATGTAAACAGGCCCGATTACAGAGCCAGTTGCTGGTTGCCTTACGGTAATCTGAAATCAGAAGTTCAATCTCTTCGTGGAAACACACATTGATCGTCAGCCTTCGCTAATGAGAGACATTCCACTCTGAATCAAAGCCATGCCGGCCCCCTCAACTGCCAGTTCAGAATGCGTCATGAAAGTACAAGACATGAGAAATTTTCCAAGCACTTTGTAATTATACAGGGTTATTCAAAATGATTGTAGGGGTACAATTGTCCAGCGGCAATTCCGCACCAAATTCGGGAAACAACCACCATTTGACAATTCCATTCGAAGGTTTCAAGAGACAGGGTGCGTGTGTATCCCGGAACTGAAGGTACGAATCAGAACCTCCATTGAAACCATCACCGCTGACATGCTACAAACAGTTTGAAACGAACTCGATTATCGTGTTCATGTTTGTAGAATCACAAAGGGTGCACATATAGAGCACCTGTAAGGTATGAAAGAAAAACTTGGATTGTTGTTCTATTAAATAAAAAAACATATACTCCTATCTCAAGTGTATTGCGTATGACAAGTTGTTAAAAACCCGACAATCATTTTGAATAGCCCTGTATTTTATGCAAAAGGCGATGTAATTCTCAAATTTCACAACCTTCTCCGTTACATGTTAACGTGTAACGTATAATAAGGGATTCCCGCACATAATTCCAGCAATTTCTTTCAAGGTAAAAGAAACTAGTGAAGAAAAATTATTACCACCATCGGGAATTGTTGTTAGAATTCCTTTTACCCCTTAGTTTTGAAATATCACTTCAGTGTCACGCAGAGATGGAGGCGAGGCTCATGCTACAAACTTCCTTCTTCAAAAACATTACGCAATAAAATTTCTCAAAACCTTTCTCAGTACCAAAGGGGGATAAAAAGTAAAGTGCAAAACACTTCACAGTAATATTCTCAATTAATATTTTATTTCGAAACCGCTCGTGTCGTAAAATCGGTTCAACACGTCAAGTAGATCCTTTGCTAATTCAATTTCTGTAACATTTTCGTAAAATATTTTTATTTACTAAGTAGGCCTACATAAGGAGGCGCCTCCTAATCCACATTCTACTTATCGTTTTATTGAGGAAATTAAGTAAAATGAGAACCCGCTCGAGGGGAAAGAATTACAAAACAAACGCATTGAAAGATCGGTTAACATATAATAACGTGGTGTAAACACATTTTAAAAATAACCGAAAATAGAACCCAAAGAAGGGTTTAAAAATGGCACAAAAAGAAAAATGTTTTCTACAGAACTGACTACAAGATATTCACGTACAATATTATGTTGTAGTCCTCGAGAATTACTGGATCTGAGGGGACAGTTAAAGAACTAAGTACTAGAACGTGAAGATTCTGCACTCAGTCCTGATATTAATTTTTCTATTTATGTGAAGTAATGTTTAAAAACGTGTGCATCTATTCTACATTGAACCTATGTCAGTGACAGCAGCGCTGTTTATTTGAGGCTCGCAAACTATGTTTCGTAGTAGATGTGTTTTTGTGTATTCCAAGATGACAAAAAGTTCTTGAGCTTTGTTTGATGGAGATAATTCATGAACCGTCTGAACTAGGTATATGTAGACTGTACGAGTATTAAATAGGCTACCGGTCGGACGATCTGGGGTTTGAATCCCGGCAGGAACAAGAAATTTATCTATTCATCAAAACATCCAGACTGGCTCAGAGGCCTACCTAGTGAGTACCGGGGCTCTGTCCCCAGTGATAAAGCGTTTGGGACGTGAATTTGACAGCTCTACTGCATCTAGTATCGGCGAACCAAGATAGCTCAGTCGGTATAGCGACTCGCTACCGACTGGACGGTCCGGGGATCGATTCCCTGTAGGGGGCGAGATTTCCCTCACCCGTCCAGACCAGTACTTGGGACCACCCAGCCTCCTGTACAGTGGGTACAGGGTCTTTCGCGGGGGTAAAGCGGCCGCGGCGTGGCGTTGACCATCCACCCCATCTAGCATCGAGATTAAAAAGTAGAGTTATACAACTACTCCCCCTCGGGGCCTTTGTGGTCTGTTGTAGGGTGAACTCTGACTTTACTTTACTCCAACTACTGCCGAGGTTAAGAATGTGTGGAACTACGCGTCTTTTCCCCCTATACGGCACGTATAGAGAACAATGTACCTTTACCTTGTCCATGTATTATCTGTGAAAGATCGTAGTCAACAGAAATGAGATTGGAACTGTGTGAAACTTGCAGGCTATTTCCAGATGTAACGTGGACAGAACATGTGCACCAAACAGGACAGAACATGTGCACCAAACAACTAAATCTTTATCGTCATTCTGGCTGAATTAGCTGGTGTTAATGGTGGGTTTGCTTAGTGTTAGGATTGTGTTCGCATATCGCGAAGTTCATTAAAAATAAAATAACGTAACAATAGATGTAACATTAACATTGGACGCCATGTTGAAGACTATAAATATATGCAGTACGAAAGTACTCTGCTCTGATCTCCACGTTTTAATACAGAAGAACTTAACCTCACAGCTGCCTTCGAAGGCAAGTCTTTCTTTACGTCAGACGTTATTGGCCTTGTAGAAAGAGTAGGTAGTGGAAGTCAAGAAAAATTTAAACTTAGACACGCATATTAACTAGACCTATGTTTATTGTTCATTCCAACTGCTGGATTAATATTACGCACACACGCTCACGCAGAGGTACGCACATACGCACGCACACAAAGTTTGTAGTACTCGTTGGGTTTACCCATTTCTGTCGCTGAAAGCGACTGTTGCTTTCATGAAACAATTTTGTTTCTGTTCACGTAAATGAGGCGCCCAGCTGCTGCACCGCAGCCATCAGACAGCATGTGCTGCCTGCGAACATTACGAAATCGTTTTGTGTATGTACTTTTGTGTGGGGAAAAGTTTAAAAGTCTCATGCGCTTGTTATATTATGCAGACCTAATCCTTTAATTTCGCAACAGACAAATATATGATATTAACAATATCAACAGCCAACTAGATGCAACAATAATAATTTTATTAATAATTTCAATCAGCTCAACATGTTTCGGGCGATAATTTCGCCCATCCTCAAGAGCACTAGACTGTGTTTACAGCTTGTGGAATAAATCACCGACGATGCTGCCTGCTGGTCACCAGCTCACCAGCAGGCAGTATCGTCGGTGGATGAATGGAGAAGGAATGATAATGCGGCTAAAACGAAGTGTTGAGGGGAATGAGGAAGATGAAGTCTAAATTGAAAGAATGAGGAAATGGAAGAAATTACATGTGAGACCAGTAATAGGCTTGTGGCCTATTACTGTCAGGGTATTTCTGTAAGGGATGTTGGAATGGATAGTACAATTAGAATGATAGGGGATAGGTTAAGTGCTTACAAAATTTTGGTCGCAACACTTGTAGGAAATGATCGCTTGAACACAACACCGTATACAGGAAGATAGTACTATAGATGATCGCAATACTATACTTGATGGTATTGAAATAAGTAGCTTTTCTAAAAAGGATTTGATGACGACTGTTATGGTGACGATAATGAGCCTTCGGATCCATCAGCAGCAGGCAGTAGTGGGCTACATATCAAGTGGGCTGTTCATACTAACAGCAGGGAGTAAATATGCATTGCGTTGTTTTATTATGTTTGTCCAACAAATACACAATGTATGCTAGCAATTATATGTTTCTTTTAACACTACATGTATTCTAAAGTCAAAGTTTAGCATACGTTATAAGAAACTCCCTGCGGATGATGTGTAGACATCGAAACATGTAGGATTGTTATAAGAGACAGATATTGTTAACATACATTGTGCATTTGTTGGACAAATATAATATAAATTAACAAAATGGACGGTACAAACATCAAGATGCATTGTGTTAGTCACATAGTAATTCAGTTGCGCGGTAACTCCTTTATTTTAGCCCATTTTTAACAAAATTGAAATATGTCGATAAATTTTATTAACACTCACTAATACCAACGTTAATGAAAATTCGTTCACATGTGCTCGTGTTGTTACGTAGAGAGAGACATGGCGACACTAATGGGTCAATATTTTAGAAGTTCGTTGCCAAAAAGTGCATAACACAAAAGAGCCTTATTGTGTTCCACTACTGTGTCCCTCCCAGCTGTCATTATTATGCTGCCAGCACAGCATTTGTCCTCACCTTGAATACTGATGCTCTGTTGGTTACAGCCTTGAATTCTTGAATGATCACAGCTCTTCACTGGTTTCTTTTTTAACCGTCAGATGCCTGAAACTCATCTAAGTGACATTTAAAAATACATTTCCCAGAGGGTTTCAATATACAAGCACATGGTACATATAGTTACCGCAGATTGTTATGTGGTTACCAAGGAACGTGGGTGGCATTTTGTCAGGGAATGACAAGGCTAAGCTTACTTCAGTTTCTCCATGACAGCCTTGGCCAAATATGAAATCGCATTGCTTGCCATAAAATTTCAGTTGTGGCATTCAGGCTCTCTTTTTTTTTCAGTGCATTGTGTTGGTATATTGCTATGCTGGAAGTGACATGGGTCACTTTCCAGCATTCTTGAGTCTTTCTGTGGCAAAATACGGATCACGTACAGGCATCTTTTATAGTCTTCTATTTTCTGCTGTTCCTACAGCTTGTTGAATCGACGTTGTCCAGATCTGAGCTAAATGTGATACATACAACGTTTCGGGATTTAGCTTTACCTCCCTCTTCACTGCATCTATAGCTTCTCCATGGACATCATTCTTTCACCCTGAAGATGGAGGCACTACACTCCTCTGAAACCTCTGTGTCAATTTACGATTATACACGACCTCACAACCTGGAAGATCTGTCTCATCAATACCAATCGCTAAAGCCTGACATCCTGTATATCTGTTGTGAAACAGGAACTTAGTATTTAAGGACTTTTTACTTGAAATTTACTTGGGGTGGGGGGGGGGGAGAGCTTCGATAATCTGACCGACCTGCGCAGACTCTGTAATATTTACTGAAGAGTGTGTCTGTGTCTCATGAAAGCATTCCAATGACCTCGTGTTTTGTGGCTGCTCTTCAAATATCAGGCCTAATTACGTTCTAACTGTATAGAATGAGACACTGTTCTCATGCCAGGACACGGTCGGATGGATTATAGAAAATGAATGAAATTTGACAGCATTCCACTCGTCAGGCTGCTGTTTGAAATATGTAAATTGTAAAAGTCAACTGCATAGTCCTACAAGGCTCTTTCTTTATTCGAATGGGAAGGACTAACCGTGTAGCTTGGGCGGACGAAACTGGCAAGCCGCCATTTGAAAGGCCAAAACGGACGTCGAGAGGTGACTTTACCATTTGCCTCTCTTCCAACAAAATATTCGCCCAAGGACACATCACTTCTTCGAATAACTTTGTAGTTGAGGAACATCGGTAAAATAAAGGGTGTCGCAGGCTAGTTTTGTTTTCTGAAATGATTTTTGGCATTAAATCGTGCACTTTCAATTTCTCTTTCAGATTCTGAAGTTGATGCAGAAATTTCGTCATTTCTTCTGTCTGACACGAGGTAGCTTTTGATTTGGTGCATGTTCTCAGTGATCTCGCTGATAAAACAAACATAAAGGCAAGAAGTCTTCACCGTTCTTATCGAATTTTATCCATATTTGTTCAGGAAATGTTAGGTTTATCAAAGGATAAATCTGACAAATCTTGATGTTTCAGGTATTTATTAATAGGAAAAACATTTCTGTAGCTTTCGTGGGTGTAAACCACTGTACAAAAATGATACAGTCAGGGGACGGCGGTAGCTCAGTGGTTAAGGCGCAGCGCTACAAATCGGAAGGTCGCTGGTTCGATTCCAGATGGTGTCATTGGAATTGTTCATTGACATAATCCTTCCGATTGCACTATGGTCCTGGGGTCGACTCAGCCTCTAACAGAAATGAGTACCAGGAGTATTTCTTGGGGGTAAAAATCGGCCGGTGCGTAAGGCTGACCTTACCACCATCCTGGGCCACTGTTACGTAATCTGGGAACCTTAACTTCCTGGAGCCCTCTGGGCACCTCGGGCCTGTAATGGAACTGATTTACTTTTTTTTTTTACTAAATAAGTCAACTATCTATAGGTTTCCTGAAAACTTGCAAGACCTGCCAGTGGCAAAGAACAGTCTGTTGTTGTATACAAGCCACATCGTTTTGGATATGTCAGATTGCAGAATGTTAGGTTGCTAGAGTCTAACATGTTTTCGCGTCACTTCGAACTCTCGCGAATTTGCTCCTTAATGTTTAATCATAGCATTCTTGGTAATGCGTAGCAAAAAACAAGGAAGGTCCAGACTATTGTTTCTACAGCGCTGTCAGCCATCCCTTGCGTTGGCTATAGGCTACATTAGATCTCTCGGTCTCTCTCTCTCTTTTTTTTTGTCACTTTGTGAGGGTAGGGGGTTAGAAACCATAGAGTGCTAGGGTGAAAATTTGTGGAAATAAATGTATGAAATTGCTAGATAACACTCAGCACCATGTGTGTAAAGCTACGATTTGCAAACATTAAGTGCAATTAAGAAGCAAAATTCAGTTTCTGCTCAGTGGTTTTGCAAATTTTCTTCACTCAACACGCAAAAATTTATAAATAACACTGAAATACAAAAGTCTGTTTACCTTTGTAAATCGGTCCGGGATAGTTCAGGTTGTACAGTGACTCACTACGGGCTAGAGAGTCCGGGGATCGAATCCCGGCGGGGGAGAGATTTTCCACATTCGTCCAGACCGAACCTGAGGCTCAAGCAGCCTCCTGTACAATGGGTACCGGGTGTCTTTTCCGAGGGTATAGTGGCCGGGACGTGACATTCACCACCCACCCCTATCTAGCGCCGAAGTTAAAGAAAGAGAAGCGCTATGTCTCTGCTCCTCTTCTGGACCTTCATGGCCTGTTCTACGGCAAATTTTACTTTTACTTATCGCAAATCAATTTTTGAGATTTACTAATTTCAAATTTTTATTGAATTCCTATATTTATTTGTCTTGGAACTATATATATATATATGCATTTCTTCCATTATTGAACGAAAATGTAGTACCTTATAAGGTCCTGGCGTAATTAATGAGGCCGTTTTTAAATAATTCATAACCATGCACTGATGATTCATTAGAATAAAAACAACAAGTGCATATGTGAAGATATGTGAATTTGTTACACCATAGACGTCGTAAGCCTTCTACATGTTTTGACCACCCATTGTGGCCATCTTCAAGGAGGTATCTATCGAAGGATATATTACAAAGAACATCGATACCAATTTACAAATACAAAATATTAAGTTGTAAGTTTAAGGTTTAAAATATACGCTAACATACACAATACCGAAGAATGATTTGTGCCAAATTGCGTGAGTGAGGGGTGTCAAGTGCTGTGTATATCTTATCACCATCCAAGTAGTGTGGTGCTGTTGAACACCCCTCACTCAATCCATTTAGCACGAATAATCTTATCAGTGTTGTATATTTTAATATTGAAAACTTACACTTAAAACTTAATATTTTATATTTGTAATTTGGTTTCGATGTTCTTTGTAACATATTCCTCGAAAAACACATCCTGAGGATGGCCACAATAGGTGGCCGAAACCTCTAGGGGGACTTAAGAAGTCTATAGTGTAATAAATTATCACATATTCGTATGCACTTTCTGGTTTTATTCTCATAATATTGAGGCTGTACACAATTTTATTTCTTATTCTTTCATCTGCCCTTTCATCCATCAGTCCATCCATTTATTCAGTTATTCTTGTTCTGCCTGACAACTTTATGAATAGCACAGCCTATACTACCGTAAGAAGCTTGTCATCTTCTGAGTTTACGTAGCGAAATAAAGAATTTATGAAGGTAACAAACTTATTTATGTGATAGGTGGGAATTTCAGATGGCACTAGAATATATTACAACGCTGATGTGGAATTCTCTGAAAAGCTGTTGAGTGTTATAAAATGAATATTTTAACATAGCCATTTTTTTCGGGATGGATTCCTAGCGGGTACGTGCAGAGTAAAGTGACGGTATAGGAATTTGACCAACTGCAGCGACAATGTTGGCTCTGTTACTTTTCCCGTTGTGTTGGTTGTTATTAAGCATTCTTCACGAATTAAAAAATGTAGGCAATGTACGCATAAACGTAACATTCAGACGCGTTCATACTACCATCTTTGCAGTGGGAAAACACTAAGTATTATTCATTGTGAGATTATGTGTGTATGCTCTAAGACTGGTTATCCAGCATGCAATGCGCATGCATCCTAGTGTATTGTCCTCTGTAGTCTGTCCGGCTGTAACATATTCTTCCACATTATCTCATTAACGGCACAATTTTCGGGAAAATAAGTTATTCAATATAAAATGTGTGTTCTGATTTTCCCTACAACTTTTTTATCTGTAACATTTTTCGTTACAAGAAGAATTCAGCGTGATATTATCACAGGTCTTCATTCAAAATAAACACTATCATTGGCAGATTTTAACGGAAATTGGGCTTGAGGGTTATGTGACCGTGCATCTTCCTCATGAAATAAAGTGAAATGCCAACTTGATGCAACTAGGTAATTTTATTGATGTATTCTTAGTTCGACATGTTTCGGGTACATACGCCCATCATCAGGAGCATTAGA
>Ga0131853_10007795_pt1 | contig 19422 bp, 24 predicted proteins | sample TergutLab28metaG_FD_92764 | JGI IMG/M metagenome (GOLD analysis project Ga0131853, IMG submission 92764) | Labiotermes labralis P1 segment gut microbial communities from Petit-Saut dam, French Guiana - Lab288 P1 (version 2) (version 2) | ecosystem: Host-associated > Arthropoda: Insects >... | reverse complement strand
TTAAAAGATCTTGAAAAAGCTAGATACTATCTTGATGAACTGTTATCATTCTGGAAAAAGAGCTAGGTAATTAGAATTACTTGAAGAGTTGCATGTATAAAAAAAAGAGAGAATCAATTTTTTGTATCTCTCTTTTCTTTATGAGGAGATTCCAAAAAAAAATGAAAAGGAGGAGTTTTGCAAAATGAATTATAATTTGCTTGAATTATTACGGGCTGATGGCTCTATCGTGATTAATAAACGATTGGTAAAGCAGATCGGATTAGTGGAAGCTGCTGTATATTCTGAGTTAGTAAGTATGTTCATATTTTGGAAAAATAAAAATGAATTAGTAGATGGTAAATGGTTTTATTGTACCGCAGAACGTTTAAAAGAAAATACGTCTCTAGGTGTTAAGCCACAAAGGAGTGCAATCGCTAGACTTACAGAACTTGGTTTAATTGAAACAAAAAAGATGGGTTTGCCGGCTAAAAAATATTTCACAATCACTTCCAAAGTTGAAGAATTGTTATTGGATAGAGGTGGTCAGGAAAGCAAAGTAAGTTCATCTCAAATGGACAAACAAGGATCACCAAAAGGGTCAAGTAAGGATGACCATAAAGGTCAAACAAGTTTGACCCAAACGGGCAAACAAGGGTTGCCAAAAAGGTCAAACATGTATAACCCAAACGAGCAAGCATGTATAACCCAAACGGATGAACAAGATTGTCCAAATGGGTCAATAATTAATACTGATCATAATACTGATTATAATGAAGAAGAAAAAGAAAATAATGCCCCATTTTTCGAAGGTCAAAATTTAAATGAAGAGAATAGTGAAAGCACTGGGAAAATTCATTTTGATCCATTTTCCGAAGATCAAAACTTGAACGAAGAAAATAGTGAAGCTCATTCTGAACCGAATTTTGAAACACCATTAACAATGGATCAAGTTGAAAAATACTTGCGTGATGAATTGCATTACTCTGAAATCACTATTACAGATATTCTGAAATCGCTTAAAAAGCATAACGTTAAAACATTGTCAGCTCAACAGATGTTTAAGCAAGACTTGAGGATAAAGGATTGGATCACAAAGAACCGTCAAGAAATTTTTGAATTTGGAACGTTCTTTGTAAACGGTATACTTAAAGCAGAACAGTCCGCCCAGATTAGAGATGAACAAACTCGTGATCTCGCTGCTAGAGAACAAAATAGATCTAGCCCTAAATCGTTGAAAATATATAATTGGGTGTCGTGATAAGCTACGTGGTATGTATAGATTTGCTTTGTGGAAAAACACCTATTCATTTGAAAACAAAAACAAGAAAAACGAGTGAAGTTGTGGCGTGAAAACGTTAACCTTCACTTGTTTTTTAGAGTGAAAAGTATATGAAATATAAATAATGAGGTATTTATCAAAAAATGAAATTCAATTAATTTAGGAGTGGTTTTTATGATGGGAAAGACACATTTAGTAGGTGGAATGGCACTAGGCTTAGCAACATCTCAAGCAGTTGGAGCTGGATCTGATCCAGCTTTTTTTATTGCCGTAGCAGCAGGCAGTCTATTACCGGACATCTGCCATCCAAGTAGTAAGATGGGGCGGAAGTTGCCCGGAGTTTCGCATTTAATTAATTTGATTTTCGGGCATCGAACGTTTACACATAGCTTGCTGTTTTTGATTTTAGTTAGCGGACTACTATATTATTTTGCTGGATATGCGATTACTGCAGGTATGCTAATTGGAATGGCCAGCCATGTGCTTTTAGATGCATGTACAAATAGCGGTGTTGCTTTGTTTTTTCCTTTCAAAGTAAAAGTACGTTTGCCAGTTACAATTCAAACAGGGGGTATTGCAGAAAATTTTGTTTTTGCAAGCTTAGTAGTAGTTGCTGGGTATTTAGGATATAACGAAATCGCACCATTTATACAGGAGTTGAGATTTTTATGATGAAAGTATGTGAAACATGTAAGCATTGTGAGTTATTTAGTGTTTTTTCATTTACTTGTAAGTATAAAGGTGTGATTCAGTTGAGTGACAATTGTCACTTGTGGAAACAAAATGATCAGGAGGAACAGACATAACATGAATAAAGTTATTATTGCTGACGTGTTAGAGGGATTGTCACAGCTAGAAGATAGTAGCGTAGATGCCTGTGTTACATCACCGCCATACTATGGACTTAGGGATTATGGTATTGATGGTCAAATTGGACTTGAAATAACACCTGAATTATATATCAAGAAGCTTGTAGAAGTATTTCGGGAAGTACGTAGAGTTTTAAAAAATGATAGCACGCTTTGGCTTAACATTGGTGATAGCTATGGTGGTAGTGGTAAAGGTATATGGAACAATCCAAAGTTGAATAAACAAACATATAAGCCGACATCAGCAGATGGAATAGCAGATGTTCCGACAGTCTTTGGTAGCATAAAAAACAAAGACTTGATGGGAATTCCGTGGATGTTAGCGTTTGCGCTCCGTGAAGATGGTTGGTATTTGCGACAAGACATCATTTGGCATAAGCCAAATGCAATGCCAGAGAGTGTAAGGGATCGCTGTACAAAAGCTCATGAATACATCTTTTTGCTTAGTAAATCAAAAAAATATTATTTTAACCATGAAGCTGTTAAAGAACCTTGTGTAGGATTTAATAATGAACTGCCAGCAGGGAGTAAGGGAACGTTAACTCCTAATTCACGTAGAAGAACAGGAAATAACAAAACCTTTCGGGGAGGTGGAATATATACTAACAATCGCTCGTTTAACAATCATATACCTGCAGATAAAGCGAGTGTTGGTTTAAAACCAAGCGAAACAGGATTAAGAAATAAACGCAGTGTATGGTCGGTGGGCACAAAAGGTTATAATGGTTCACATTTTGCAACATTTCCTACAGAGTTAATAAGACCGTGTATTTTAGCTGGTAGTCAACCCAACGGGATTATACTTGATCCGTTCCTTGGTAGTGGAACAACCGCCGTTGTAGCATTACAAGAAGGTCGTGATTTCATTGGCATAGAGCTAAACAAAGATTACGCAGATATGGCCACATCTCGTATAGCAAAAGAAGCACACTGTCAGCTTGATTTATTTAAAAAATAAAACTCATGTATGTCTTAAGCAATCTAAAATTATACAAGAGTTTTTTTTATAAATTATATATTGTGATAAAGATTGAGCAAGCCATCTATCTGCTGACTAATTGCTATTGTTTCAGGTGCAGTGTAGCCGTGCTTTGTAGCTATATCATACATTTCTTGCTTCCTTTGGTCGATATATTTTTCTAATTCTGCTTTTGTAATAATCGGTTCTATTTTTGTAACAACTGACATTCTGTCTCCTCCACAATTTTTGTTTGTTACTAGTTTATAATAGATCAATTCTAGTTCGCACACCCGATTAAAATTGGTTATTTTAGAAAGATACCATCAATTTTTAGTAATTCATTACAGGATAATAAAAGCATATATATCAAATATATGGTAAATATTCTAATTTGAATTCTGGATTAATAATACAAAGTGAAATAATTTAGAAAGAAAAATGTTGAGGAAGCACATATTTTGTTGAATCTAAATAGTATTGAGAGAGTAGGAAATTTTTTAAGTATTCATATGAATATTAATAATTTGTTATTTTTATATTATGTTTTTTGATTTAAAATAAAAAGCTATTGAAAGAATATTATTCAATAGCCAATAATTACAAACTCCAGAATATTTAGGGGGTTTAGGTCGGCGGCCCTGGTAGACCGAACGTTTGAATTAATTTAATTAATTCTTCTATTTTCATTGCTTTCTTCTCCTTTCAATTTGACAAATTTCGAGGCTAATTATTTTATTAATTAACAGGTTTATGATAACATGATGTTAATTTGAAAAGCTAGTTAAAGGAGCGTTATAATGTTTGAATTATTTATGGATGACTTTATTTTAGAAGCTATGCGTTTACGACGGAATAATGATTTTGCACAGTTAAAAAAATTACTTGATCATAATCAAAAAAGTTCACTATGTCATCATCATAAGGCGATTGCTATGCTAAAAGCTGTTTGTGATTATCGACTTGCTCCAAATGATAGCAATGAAAACTATAACATATTTGTCGAAAACTTTGAAGCTGCATTACATTTACCAGCCAACTTAGACGTAGAAACACAATTTTTAAATGTCTATATTTATTGTGATTATGCTGAAATGCTTGCTGACATATTTGAGCAGTATGATAAGGCTACTAAGAAGTTTTCAAAGGGAGAAGCTGCTTTTAATAAGGCTACAGATCTGTACGAACAACTCTATAGAAGAGATTGGAGGCTTCAGCGGTATTTCACAGAATTGTATATTTTAATTCAATATGCTGGTTCTAGGATGTACATGTCTACAACAAAATCAGATACAGCTAAAGATTATGTTCAAAGAGCATTGGACATGTCTAAGAAAACTAATTCTTCTCAATTTCTAGTGCAGTGTTATATTATGAAAGCAATATACGCTAGTCGCCGTAGAAGCATTAGAAATTGTCAAAAAGCACTAGATACGGCTAGGGCGTTGGCAGATGTTATGGGGAGCATGGAGAAATTTAAAACCTATTTCAAAATGTTGGATAGGGTATTGGAAATGAATAAAAAAGGAAAATGGGAACATAGAGGGGAAAAGCTGGTCGCCTATAGCCCAGAAGAAATTTACAACATTTATCGCCAATGGCAACGTGATGAAATTTTTGCCTATGGTTATGGTTAAGTGTAATCTATAGAGTATGACTTTATAATAATTATTTGTGTCTCTATGTCGTGATCAATTTGATTTTTGCGACTCAAAATTTTACCTCTTGGAACTGCGATTCCGAGGGGTATTTTATTTTGCGTTTTGTGGTATTTATGTACTAAAATCAGCATAAAAGTTACGGAAATACACACAAAAGTTACGAAAATGTATAGAAAAATCGTGACATATCAAGATAAGACATGTTAAGATAAATTTATGATTGCACTATGAAATCGTTGTTGGGATGTTACATAAATAGAAAATGACGCTTATATAATAAAGATGTTTTGTGTTATCAAGGAGAGGGCTGGATGGTTAATGAATTAAAGACCGATGAGCAGTCGGATATTTGTGTTCCTGCCAAGCAATTGGATGAATTAATATTGTTAAAGAAATCAGCTCAAAACAAGTTAGCTGCTGACTTACTAATCGATAATAAATTGTATAATGCGGCAGCAAATAGGCGATACTATTCATTATTCCAAAAGGCTGTTCATATATTAATAAGTAAAGGATTCAGTTCGGAGTTGAAAAAATTAGAAGATAAATTCGGGTCGCACGTTGCAACGATAAAGCTCTTAAAGAAGGAAGTTCTTGCAACAAGAAATGACAAAAAGGCTATGCAGATTTTTTATGATATACGAGAGAAAAGAAATGATTGTGATTATAAACTTTACTTTATCGAAGAAAAAGATGTGTATGATCTCGAAATAAGTCAAAAAGCAAATAAGATAGAACGAATTCTTTTAAAGTATAGTTCTTAAAAAGGAGTGTTAATCATGGAGAAAATTGAAGTTTTAGTTTCTAGATTTAAGGAAGATATTTTAGAATATGCAAAAGATCATGGTTATGTTGATTTCAAAATGATGGAACCGTTTTATAATGACGGTGTGCATTTCTTTTATCACAACGACAGATATTTAGAAAGTAAATTTGCTTTTGATGATTTCATAACCGACAAAATGGATGAATATAACTTTCTTGATGGTGAGCATGAGATATGTTTTACTTATGATTATAGATTTGAACAAGAAACCAAGAAAGATGTATCGAGTCATTCAGCGTTTAAAACTTCATCTTTTGTTGAGTATACAACAGGATTTGGTCAAGCGTTAACTAGCATTCATTTAGAGTCTGCATCGACTGTAAAGTTTAAACCGAGTAATGCTTGGAATCATGTTGCTAGAGGATTAGCGAATATTAAATTAGAGCCTGTATCGACTGCAAAGTTTGAATCTAGTAATGCTTGGAATCATGTCGATACAAAAATGGCTGTTTAAGGTGATTGATATGGAATCTATACTACAATTTAAAGAATATAGGGTATTAGAGCAGGTTTACACAAAAGATTTTGAGTCCAAGATTAATCACGATGAAGTTAAGTTGCGTGAGATTAAAGCTGGAATTGCAATCGATGCAGATGATAAAGCACAGGGGCGTGTAGAGTTAGAAATTAGTCTTGGTGACGGTGATCCCAACGACAATAAATTTTATGTAAAAGTTAAGGTCTCTGGTATTTTTAGATTAGAATCAGATAACGATCATGAGATATCGGAATTCGCTAATCTTTTGAAAGTAAACGGAGTTGCGATTTTATTTCCTTACGTGAGGAGTTTAATAGCAGAACTAACAAGCAAAGGTAGTGAGCTTCCTATCATACTGCCAACTTTCAATGTTGCAGAGCTTTTAGAAGAAGTGACAGAGTAGAATAATTTCCGAACCACCTCAAACAGGTGGTTTTTAATTTGGTCAATTCATTTGTTCCCCCCTACTGGGGGGCCTTTTATATATTTTTACGCAGTGCGAGTTTTTAAAATAAAAGAATGAAACAACGCATATCTAGAAAATCACTTTGTTTCATTCTTTTTTATTGCATCTTTTACGTCTTCGCGCTTTTTTCTATAGCATCCGCAACTGATATTGGGTCTGAAAGTTAGGTGTTGCGATTGTATAAACGTTTCATTACCACATTTGCATTCGCACCTATAATAAGTTATTCCATATCCTTTGTAATTTGGTAATCTTTCTACTGCTCTAAGGTATCCAAATATCACTCGTTTAAAATTTTTTCTAGGTACTTTTTTATATTTTTCGTTCAAAAACAAATCGAGAATGTCCATAAAAGTAAAAATAAGGAAAGAGGGGTAGAAGTATTATGATTAAAGGGAAAAATACGCTAAAGGGTTGGTTTTATCAACCCTTTGCAAGTTTCATAATTTGTGATATAGTCAATTTAAAGCACTGAAAAACGGGGCTTTTTTAAGAAAATTGATGATTTTTTTCGAAAAAGTTGCCGGGGAGGAGATGTTGACATTTTTAAAACACACAAAAAAAGAGTATCTTGGGTAGTTCAGCAGCCATCCAAGATACTCATGCACAATACTTAAGCAAATATTGTACTGCAATTATAGTATTGTACATTGGATTTTGCAAGTGATACATCAAATTGGAGGAAGAATTATTTTGAATGGATTGTTAGAGAAAGAAATTTTAGAAGATAATAATGTTAATGTAGATTTAATGGAAAGTTTGGATGAGTTTGAAAGTGTAGCGTTAACGAGGATAGATGTGATGATCGACATTATCGAACAATCAGAAAGTAAATTGTTGGCAATGTATCGAATTTATGCTCTTGGCTTGCTGGATAGAGAATTCGCAAAATTAAACGATTATAATATTAATATGTGATTATTTAACCATCTCGGAATGAGGTGTTTTTAACTTTTATCCGCCACGGATAAAAAATACATTACCTGTTTTCTAAGCACTTGCTTGTGAACGTTGCAACTTTTTTAGATCCTAAAAGTTATGCAGGCAAAATATTGGAAATTTCAACAGCACTTTGTTATGTTGAATATATAAAAAAAGTGAAAGGAGAAATCAGCATGAAATAATCGATATGAAGCGAAAGACGTCAGAGGAGAGGCGATGGAAAACGTATTGGCAGAAGCAAAGAAATTACGTTGGGAGTTTCGATTAGAGTTGGAGCAACTTCTAACCGTGTTACATCTGTAAAACCAAAGATTAACCATGATGCTTATGGGGTAGTAGGAAGTGGGGGAATAGGTAAGGTATATTCTGGAAATATGTCTGGTACTGGCTATTCATTAAGTGGATCAAAAAAGTATACTGGTTTAGTTGCGTACTCAGCAACATGGGTTGAAGTTACAGTTAATCATACTGGTGGTACATTTGTACTTAGTTATTAAGTGAGGTAGATGTTATGATGCATAGCTTCAGTATTCCAGGTATTATTATAATTGTTTTAATTACTGTGGGAATTGGATTTATTGGATTTAAAATTTATAGAAAGCTATAAATTTTAAGTTGAACTGATGAGCTTATTAAAAAGGTTGTAAACTTATAGATCAAGTTTACAATCTTTTTTATGTATCGTCATTGGTTCTAAAGAAAGCTTTGTAATATGCTCTGCGAGGCTTTTACATCAAAGCTGCAGCTTTTGGCTTACGTCGATCAGCAAGCTTCACAAAGTTGTAATCGGAATGAGGTGGTTTTTATGTTTACCCGCCACGGATAAAATCCCATTTAAAATCCCATTTTAGTTTCGTTTTTAATCGTTTTTAATCTGTTTTAGAGTTTTTTCTTTTAAATAGATCGTTTATTTTATGCTGATTAACAGCGGTTAAAGTGTTTTAAGTCGCTTGAATGTTCTTCTGGCAGCCAAAAGGTCAGGGGTTCGATCCCCCTATGCTCCATTTTTATAATATCTTTATCAGTGTTCCATGCTTTAATGCGTGGGGCGCTTTTTAGTTTAGAAACGCCCATTCATTATATCCCTTTTGATCTTAAATAAGCTATTTTTGTTGCGATACAGTCCTAGTCCCTACAATTCCCTACTTTAACTATAGGAAAGTTTAAGCTATAATTGAATATAGTACTATTGATCCGTTTGGAAAATCTTTGTTGTTAGGGGTAGCATATGTCCTGGTTTCAAGGTTATGAGATTTTAGATTATTTAACAGGCTTTGTAGATATTGCCATCGTTTGGCTTATCGTTTATCAGCTGTTAAAACTTATTCGCGGGACTAAAGCCGTTCAATTATTGAAAGGTTTTATCCTTATTTTAGCGATTCAGTTTTTCAGTGGCTTTTTTGGCTTGGCTATGTTGAAAGCAATTACAGATGAGCTGATCACTTGGGGTGTATTGGCGATTATTATTATTTTTCAACCAGAGTTGCGACGCGCCCTTGAGGAATTAGGACGGGCAAAATTTTTCACAAGGACAGTCAGTGAAGCATCTACTGTTGAGCGAAATATTAAGGAGATGATCAATGCTGTTAAATATATGACCAAGAGACGAATTGGCGCATTAATCACAATTGAGCGGGAAAACGGCTTAACCCAATATATTGAGACAGGTACCCCGATTAAAGGAGATGTTACGTCAGAGTTATTGATCAATATATTTATTCCAAATACACCATTACATGATGGTGCTGTAATCATTGCAAGGGATAAAGTAGCAGCAGCAGGTTGCTATTTCCCACTTTCTGAGGAGCAAACGATTGATAAGGATCTTGGTACAAGGCACCGAGCAGCAATTGGTATTAGCGAAGTGAGTGATTCTTTAACCATTGTTGTATCGGAAGAAACAGGTGCCATTTCGTTGGTGAAAAATGGCGTTTTGCACCGTGATTTAGCTTTGGATAACTTGGAATCAATGCTTGAATTATCACTCGTTCAAGGAACGGAGAAGCAGACTTCTTTCTGGAAATGGGGGTCAAAGAAAAATGGATGATTTTTTAAATAAGCCAAATGTGATGAAAATCGTTGCCTTGCTCCTGACGATATTCCTATTTGCTCAAGTAAATGATTCTGATATTGGTCGCTCTATGCGTAATGTTGTGTCAGCAGAGGATCGAGTGATCATTGATGATGTGCCGCTAGAATTAATATTCGATGGAGAGAAATATGTTGTCAATGGTGCACCGGAAAGGGTCAGTATTCAAATTTCTGGTCCCAAAAGCACAGTGATTGCAGCTGAGAATAGAAGGAACTTTCAAGCTGTGATTGAGTTGAGCAATCCCTCAATTGGCGAGCAACGTGCCAAAATTGTAGTGAAGGATTTATCAGATAAACTGCAAGCGGTTGTCGAGCCTGAAGAAGTTACGATTACTGTGCAAGAAAAAGTAACTAGGGAATATGTAGTGCAAGCCGATTATTCTAAGTTAGAACTAGCCGACGGCTATACAGTTGATAAAACAACAATTGAACCTGGGAAGGTTAATATTATAGGTGGCCGAGACACGGTCAATAGAGTGGATTCTGTTGTTGTTGTGATTGAAAAAGCATCAACAATAGAGGAAGACTTTACTTATGAAGGAGTAGTTACTGCCTTAGACGAGCAAGGGCAAGCTTTGCCGGTAACGATTTCACCAAGTATTGTAAAAGTTTCAACAGTCATAGGTGTTCCTTCAAAAGAAGTAGCGATTACGCCTGTTGCAACTGGAAAGTTGGCTGATGGACTAATATTGGACAAGATTGAACTCAGTGAAACGACTACTACGATTACAGGTAAGCGAAATGTTATTTCAGATATTGATGAGATCAAATTAAAAGTAGATCTTTCAAAGCTCACCAAGTCAACTGAATATGAAGCGGATGTTCCACTTCCAAAAGACGTTCATAGTGTAGCGCTTGATAAAGTGAAAGTGAAAGTAACAATTGGTAAATCAGCTAAGAAGGAAGTATCAAATATTCCGGTTAGATCCGTTAAATTAGCTAGTCAATTTAAGATGGAAATTCAGGGAAATCGTCGTATATTATTAACAGCAGAAGGATCAGAGTCATTAGTGAAAAATTTGAGAGCTGCTGATTTTAGGGCCACTATTGATTTAGCTGATCTAAAAGAAGGCTCACATACAGTGCCAATCAAGGTTGAAGGGCCTGATCGTATTAGTACAAAGTTATCAAAAGAAAAAATAACTGTATTGATTACTAAAAAATAATCAATAGAATAGATGTAAATGGAGGATATCCAATGGGAAATTTTTTTGGAACAGATGGTGTTCGTGGTGTAGCAAATAGTGAGTTAACACCGGAGCTAGCATTTAAATTAGGCAGAATCGGTGGATACGCTCTGATTAAGGATGCCAATAACCGTAAAGTGTTAATTGGACGTGATACACGCGTATCCGGTGAGATGTTGGAAGCGGCATTAATTGCTGGTTTGCTATCAGTTGGAGCTGATGTTTTACGACTAGGTGTAATTACAACACCGGGTGTGGCTTATTTGACAAAGCAAATGGACGCTGCTTGTGGTGTGATGATTTCGGCTTCGCATAATCCATTTGCAGATAATGGGATTAAATTTTTTGGATCAGATGGATTTAAGCTTACGGATGCAGAGGAGCAGGAGATTGAAGCTTACTTAGCTGCTACAGAAGATCGTTTACCTCGTCCAACTGGTGATGAGATCGGTACCACTCATGACTATTTTGAAGGTGGCTTGAAATATATTGCTTACTTGAAGCAAACGATTGAGCAAGACTTTTCAGGAGTTCATATTGCACTTGATGCAGCGAATGGTGCTGCTTCGTCACTTGCTACTATGTTGTTTGCTGATTTGGAAGCAGATGTATCAACGATTGGAACATCGCCTAATGGTATGAACATTAATGAAGGTGTGGGTTCAACTCATCCTGAGGCTTTGGCTGCTTTTGTGAAGGAAAAAGGTGCTGATGTTGGATTTGCTTTTGATGGTGATGCTGATCGTGTGATTGCTATTGATGAAAAAGGGCAAATTATTGATGGCGATCAAATTATGTATATTTGTGCTAAGTATTTAAAAGAGCAAGGTAAGTTAAAGGATAATGTAGTTGTTTCAACTGTCATGAGTAATTTGGGGTTTTATAAACAGCTTGAAGTGAATGGCATTAAGAGTGTACAGACCGCAGTTGGAGATCGCTATGTTGTTGAAGAAATGAAGCGTAGTAGTTATACAATTGGTGGAGAACAATCGGGCCATGTAATCTTTTTAGACCATATTACAACTGGAGATGGCATGCTGACTGCACTACAGTTAGTGAATATTATGAAGCATTATGGTAAGTCGTTATCAGAATTAGCTAGTGAAATGACAGTTTATCCACAGAAGCTTGTAAATGTTCGTGTGACAGATAAAGATAATGTGACAAAGAATGAAGAAGTCGCTGCAGAAATTGCTGCCGTTGAAGCTGAAATGAATGGTGATGGGCGTGTATTGGTGCGGGCATCTGGTACTGAACCACTAGTACGTGTAATGGCTGAGGCTTCATCAGTAGAAAAGTGTGAAGCGTTTGTTCAGCGAATTGTGGCTGTTGTGAAGACTGAAATGGAATTGAAATAGCTACATAAAGAAGGAATGGATATCATGACATTACTTTTATTAGATAAAGTGAGCAGAAGCAAATGAATATTAAAAAAATACTTAACGTAGATTATGACTTGGAAATAACGGGAATTAACATTGATAGCCGCTTAGTCAAGCCGGGTGATTTATTTGTGTGCATTAAAGGCTACACCGTGGATGGACATCAATTTGCTAAAAAGGCAGAAGCTGCAGGAGCTGTTGCAATTGTATGTGAACATTTAATTGATGACGTTCAAATTCCGCAAATTGTCGTTGAAAGCACGCAAATAGAGTTGCCGCGGTTAGCCCATATGGCTTTTAACCAGCCGACTGAAAAGTTAAATTTATATGGGGTAACAGGTACAAATGGAAAAACAACTGTGGCTTATATGATGGAGCACTTATTCAAAAGTTTTTCAAGTCATACAGCTTACATCGGGACAAATGGTATTCGTTATGCTGATTATGAAATAGAGCCGATTAACACAACACCGGAGCCTCTAAGCCTGCAGAAAACATTTGCCGATATGGTTATTGAAAATGTAGAAAATGTAGCCATTGAAGTTTCTTCTCATGCTTTAGATTTATGTCGTGTAGATTACTGTGCCTTTAAAGTAGCCGTTTTTACTAATTTAACGCCAGAGCATTTAGAGTTTCATCCAACAATGGAGGATTACTTTCAGGCAAAATATAAGCTATTCACACAAATCGTGCCAAATGGATATGCGATTATTAACATTGATGACGAGTACGGGGTACGCATTGTTGAACTTTTAAAAGAAAAAGATGTTAATGTGCTGACCTATGCTGTGGAAAAAGAAGCTGATTTTCAGGCACAAGATATTCAGATGACAATTTCCGGGACGAAATTTACTTTGAAAAGTCCAAAGGGAGATTTTGAAGTTCACGCACCGATTCTCGGGTTATTTAACGTTTATAATGTCTTGGCCACTATGGCAGCTATGTATACTTCCGAAATGCCTTTAGAAAAAATGATTGAATCCATTCAACATTTACCGGGAGTTGATGGTAGAATGGAACTGATTAACGAAGGGCAAGATTTTACTGTGATTGTAGACTTTGCACATACACCGGATGGTGTTGAGAAAGTGCTAGAATTCGTTTCAAGCATTAAACAAAACAAAATTAGGTTCTTGATAGGCTGCCCGGGAGATAGGGATAGAACAAAGCGCCCTGTGATGGCCCGGCTTGCAGTGGACTATGCAGATGATGCTATCTTTACAACAGATGATCCTCATTCAGAAGATCCGGTTGCTATTTTGGATGAAATGGTAGCAGAGTTGGCAGATGAGCAATACGAAGTCATTGTTGATCGAGCCGATGCTATTGAAGCGGTTATTAACAGAGCGCAAGCAAATGATATTGTTGTTATTGCCGGGCGTGGACATGAAAAGTTACAATACTGGAAAGATTACAATATTGTTTTAGATGATCGTGAAGTTGCAAAAGAAGTTTTGCGTAAGAAATTAAGTGATATTAAAAAACAAATACAGTACGCCCCAGAAGCTTAAGCTTTAAGGGCGTATTTTTCATATATTTAATTAGTATCTGATTTTTTCATTTTTTTCCGTAATCGTTTCTTGTAGTTTTTAAACTGAGGCAATAGAACTTCCCAAACAAAATACCAGAATCGATTAACAACGTAGTCGAATTCACCAATAAACTCATTGAATTCCCCGCTAAATCCTTTTTTAAAACGATAAAGCCCATGCGTTGGATCAAATTCATTGGTTCTGCCACTAATGCCAAATAAGTCATAAATTTCGTAGCCTTCATTTTTGGCAGTTGTTAAGGCGTGCCATTGAATCAGATAGTTAGGCATAAACTCTCGATAAATATTGTCGCTTGCCCCGTATAAGTACCAAGATTTATTTCCGAAAGAAACTGTAATAATTCCTGACATAATCACTTCTGTTGGGTGCTTAAGCGATAGTTCTCGTAATGACTCCAGTTGACTTTGTGATTTGCTTAATTTACTTTGTTCTTGCTGTAACTTGTTTTCAATTTTTTGACGTTTCTTTTCGGTTAGTTCTTCATTTTGCAACTGGCTTTCATATTGCGGGATTAGTGCTTCCGTTTCCTGCAAGTCTTTTTGTAAACTTTCCAGCGCTTGTTTCATATTTAGCTTAGCAAAATAAAGTTTGCATATGCCACTAGGTGCAAGTGCATCATACATATTTTCAAAATAAGAAAGTGGACGCGTCAAAAATCCGTCGCGTTCGCCTGTTACACGCATGATTTCTTCAAAGACTGGTAAATCTTCACGATTTCCTTCGACGATTTCGATTCCTTTTTTCTGGGCGATTTTAATGTTATAGCGTGTCTTTGGATGACAATTTTCCAATAACTCTTTCTCTGAAGGAGCAAGGTTCACGCGAAAGGTATATCTAGGTTGAATGACAGCTTCTGGGCCTTGATTAGAATCTATATGTTTATAGCCCATGCTTACTAATTCATCAATTAGTGCTTGATTGTTAGTAGCATCAGGGGTGATTTCCCCTTCAATATCACGATCAACATATTTAATATCAGGATCAATCTTAAAGAAAATGGCTCCCTTTGATTTAGTATATTGTTTCATTTGCTTTGTGAATTCTGCTAAAAGCTCTTTGTTATTAAAATCAATGACAAATCCGCGAGGGGCATAAAGAAATGGGCGCTTAATAACAGGAAGATAGCGAAATAAAACTAGAGCAGTCGCTACTAAGTTACCTTGTTCATCTTCTAGGCCAACAGTATCGAAATCCCAACCGGGAGTCTTAGCTTTAAAAACACCCCACTCATAGCTTTGAAAAAAGTGATTTTTAATATGCGTAGAAGTGAATGCATTAAAGCGTTCTGCTGGAATATTCGTAATAAAATTCATGAAATATCTCCTTTAGTACATAGGTTGCTCAAAAGTTCTAAAAAACTTTCCAAACATTCATTATACAGGAAAAACTTTTAAAAGTAAGAATTAACCTTAACTTTTTTGTGATATGATTTGAGTAAACATAAAAGTGATTAGGGTAGGGCTATATGAAAATTAATCGGTTATTTGAAATAATATATTTTCTAATGAATCAGAAAAATGTTACAGCAAAAGAATTAGCAGCGCATTTTGAGGTTTCTGTTAGAACCATATTACGTGACGTAGATACATTGACAGAAGCGGGCATTCCGATTTACACATCGCAAGGTAAGGGTGGCGGTATTTCTATTCTTGACAATTTTATCTTGAATAAAACTGTCATTTCAGAGGATGAGCAAAATCAAATTCTCTTTGCTTTGCAAGGATTATCAGCCACACAAAATATAGATGCAAGAAAAATCTTTGATCGATTAAAGAACTTGTTTGAAAAGACAGATACGAACTGGATTGAGGTAGACTTTTCACGTTGGAGTTATGGTATAGGTGATAAAGAAAAGTTTGATCGATTGAAAAATGCGATTATCAATAAGAATGCGATTGTTTTTAATTATTCCAGTTCATATGGCGAAACCATTGATAGAAAAATATATCCTTTAAAGTTAGTTTTTAAATCAAAGTCATGGTACTTACAGGCATTTTGTCTAGTAAAAGAGGATTATAGAACTTTTAAAATCAATCGTATGAGAGATATTGAAATGTCAGATGAGACATTTCATAATGAAGTATTTCAAATCCCGGGAATAGAAGCAGATGAACATCAATTATCTTGTGGTATTGATGTAAAGTTGCAATTTTCATCGAGTTTAGCTTACCGAGTGTATGATGAGTTTGACGATCATGATATTGTCAAAAATGCGGATGGCACATTTGTTGTTTCTACTAAGCTTCCTGACGATGATTGGCTGTGCAACTATATCCTATCTTTTGGAGATACTGTCACTGTACTGGAGCCACAGCATGTTAGAAATAAAATAATTCAGCAATTAGAAAAGATAAAAATAAAATATGCTGACATAACCTGACATACTGTTGTCAGGTTATACCTGCTAAAATAGAAATATCGAAATGATTATGAATAGGGGAGGCGAGATATGGCTACAAGTATATTTGATGAAAAAGAATATCAACCAACTGATAATGATTTAGAACAAGCGTTAAAATCCAGTATTGCCGTTTGGGATCTTTTATTTGATTATTTGAGGTACCATTATGGAAATTTAGAAACAGAATGGAAATTTTATAGTAAGAAGGCCGGTTGGACTTTAAGAATAACTGATAGTACAGGAAAAAATATTCTATTTTTATCACCAAATGATAATCATTTTTTGGTTACCGTGAATATGAGTGAGGCGGTCAAAGAAAAAGTTTTACAAGCCGATATATCGGAAGAGAATAAAGCAATTCTTAAAAATGCAAAAGTTTGTATAACAGCACCGCTTTTGACAACGATTAAAGACAAAAAAGATTTAGAAGACATTAAGACAGTATTGAGTATTAGAGATAATTACATAAAGGAGAAATGAATATGGAAGCAAAACATTGCCAAAGCTGTGGTATGCCGATGGGTGCTACAAATGAAATGTATGGAACAAATGCGGATGGAAGCAAAAGTGAAGATTACTGCAAATATTGTTTTGAAAATGGTGCATTCACATCAGATCCCACAATGGAAGAGATGATTGAAATTTGTGTGCCGTACATGATAGAAGCGAGCGAAGGAATTAGTGAAGATGAAGCCCGTAAGATGATGAATGAATTTTTTCCAACACTTAAGCGTTGGATGCAATCGTGAGGAACATTTGCAATAAGTAAAGGAGCAAGGACTATGCCAAGACCTGCAACAAAAAAAGATTTGTTAGAAGCGGCAAATGGGCAATTTTCTAAGCTTTGGAAGCTGATAAACTCGATGTCGGAGGAAGAACAAATAGCAACATTTTTATTTGAGGATAGAGATAGGAATTTACGTGATATACTCATTCATTTGTATGAGTGGCACCAATTACTACTAACTTGGGTAAATGCAAATCAAAATGAGAACCTTCAAGCCTTCTTACCTGAACCATACAATTGGAAAACGTATCCGAAGATGAATGTGGCATTTTGGGAGAGGCATCAAAACACACCTTATCAAGAGGCCCAGGAAATGATTAAAGGCAGTCATGAGGATGTAATGAAACTAATTGAAAGCTTTTCTAATGAGGAGCTATTTGCAAAAAAGCATTTTTCATGGACGGGAACTACTAGCTTAGGTAGCTATTGCGTATCGGTAACATCTAGTCATTACGACTGGGCTATGAAAAAGATTAGGAAGCATATGAAGCTTTATAAGGAAGCTAATAAGGTGTAAAAGTATGATGTGGGGCTATCTTGCTAAGGGGAAAAGCAAGGTAGCCTTATTTTTATATAAAGTGATGAACAAGTTTGAATTCTGCAAGGCTATACTTTATATTTATTTTATACTACAGTTTTTTTAGATTTAGTGAAGGAGTAAGCAGATGAAATTAGGAATCATTGGATCCGGAATGATTACCCAGGAATTTTTACAGATAGCATCAACAATAGAGGGATTAGAAGTGGTAGCTATTTGTGCGACACCTGCTAGTGAAGTAAAGCTACAAACTTTATGCAAGGAACATCGTATTCCCCAATATTATATGGATGCCCAAAAAATCATAAACGATGATGAAGTGGACACGATTTACGTAGCTACTCCAAATCATTTGCATTATTCATTTTGTAAACAAGCCATGCTAGCTAGGAAACATGTGATTTGTGAAAAGCCATTTACTACTAATAGTTCAGAAGCTAAAGAACTAGTCAACCTTGCAGAAAAGCAGCAAGTAATATTAATAGAAGCCGTTACCACTCACTATTTGCCCAATATGTTAAAAATAAAAGAATTACTCTCTCTTTTAGGTAATGTTAAAATTGTATCCGCAAATTTTTCGCAGTATTCTTCTCGGTATGATGCTTTTAAACAAGGGAGTATTTTGCCTGCATTTAATCCTGCTATGTCAGGAGGCGCATTGATGGATTTAAATATTTATAATATCAATTTTGTAGTGGCATTATTCGGGAAACCGAGTCGTGTTTTGTATACAGCTAATGTTGAAAGAGGAATTGATACGTCAGGAATTTTAACATTGGATTATAAAAAATTTCAATGTGTATGTATTGGGGCGAAAGATTGCAAAGCGCCTATTTCAACAACTATTCAAGGGGATAAGGGTTATATTACGATGAATAGTCCGGTTAGTATAATTGAAAATTTTACACTTGTTTTAAATAATGAAGCGAAGGAAGAAATATATAATTACAATGCTAATCAACATCGTATGTATCATGAATTTATAGAATTTGTTAGGATTATAGATGCTAAAGACTTTACTTTTGCACGAAAAATGTTAGAGATCAGTGCAATCACCATGGAAATACAAACGGAGGCAAGAAAACAAGCAGGTGTTATATTTCCTGCTGATACATAACACTCGCGCACATATTTGCTAAGAAATCAGAATATCTTGATACAGTGAAAATATTTGAAGGAGTGAATGCGACTTGAACAATCAAATGCAAATGAATAGTCCGTTCAAAACGTACAGACCTTATCGTGGGCGTTTTGATCCTTGCCCACCAATTGAAGAAAAAATTTTTTCGACACCGCCACATTTATATTTGGGCTTTCAACCTATGGGTCTCGAACAATTTACTTATCGAGAAGCTTTGAGAAGAGGCACACTTTGGAAGTACTTGTATGATCCTTATCCATTTAAAAGGTGGAGGTGACAAAGGCGATGCAAAAGCAATTATCATGCGAATACTATGAAATGCTCGAAGAGCTACAAGCAACTGATTTTACCCTCGTAGAACTTACACTTTACTTAGACACTCACCCCAATGATAGCCATGCAATCAAACAATTTAATCAATTTTCCGAGTATAGTCAGCAACAAAAAGCACGATTTGAAGAAAGATTTGGTCCACTTCAACAATTTGGCAATAGTTCTTCAGGTGAAAGGTGGGACTGGAATACCGAACCATGGCCATGGCAAGTGTAAAGAAACAAGACAGTAAATTAAGAAAGGAGCTTAATTGTGTGGATTTATGAGAAAAAATTGCAATATCCAGTTAAGGTTAGTACTTGTAATCCGAAGTTAGCCAAATATTTAGTGGAGCAATATGGTGGAGCAGATGGCGAACTAGCGGCTGCTTTACGTTATTTAAACCAACGTTATGCGGTGCCTGAGCCAGTGATTGGTTTATTAACAGATATTGGAACGGAAGAATTAGCACATCTAGAGATGATTGCTACGATGGTCTATAAACTCACAAAGGATGCTTCAATTGATCAATTAAAAGAAGCAGGGTTAGATGGTCACTATGCTTCACA
>Ga0131853_10007793_pt1 | contig 19423 bp, 11 predicted proteins | sample TergutLab28metaG_FD_92764 | JGI IMG/M metagenome (GOLD analysis project Ga0131853, IMG submission 92764) | Labiotermes labralis P1 segment gut microbial communities from Petit-Saut dam, French Guiana - Lab288 P1 (version 2) (version 2) | ecosystem: Host-associated > Arthropoda: Insects >... | reverse complement strand
CCCGCCGTGTAAGGGGACTGCTTCTCCTCTAAAAAAGCCACACACCCTGCAGCGGTGTTATGTGTGATAATATATATATATATATATATATATATATATATATATATACTTCCCTGCCCCCCCCCCTTATAGTCATTTATCGGGTGGACACGACTTTCTTCCCCCCCCTCCACCGTATGCAATTCGGCTCAAATTTCCTGAAGCTGTACTGAAATATCCCTGTTTTAGGTACGTACGGAAGACGTATTACTTACTCCATGGTGCAGAGTTCTTCTTGAGAAGCTATCTGGTTTGCAGCTAGTCAAGAAATTCCCCGCATTTCACGGAACCCGAAGGTTCATTACCGTACTCACAAGCGTCCGCCACCTGTCTCTATCCTGAGCCAGCCCAATCCAGTCCACATACCCACATTCCACCTCCTGGAGATCCGTCCTAATATTATCTACCCATCTATGCCCAGGTTTCCCCAGTGGTCTCTTTCGCTCCAGTTTCCCCACTAAGACCCTATACACCCCCCTTTCCTCACCCATACGCGCCACATGCCCAGCCCATCTCATTCTTCTCGATTTTATCACCCGCTGAAGACGTATTAGTTTTAAAAAGACAAATTATATCACATTTAAATCTATAACATTTTGCATGCAACCCTAAAATTTGAAACGATGACCCCGCCATGAACGTAAATTAACACTAAGGTTTTTCCCACAATTTCTACACGTTATGCATGAAATTCAATTCTGTAAAAGAAGAAGCAAAAAAAATTCTTTTCTTCTGCAAAGCACCCAGACGGCTGTGGGGTACACGTAGCGCCCGTTTCAGTTTTTAGTGGGATCCTTTGTCGCACACGGGGTGTGAAGATGTCCGCGCACTTCCATCTATAGCCGAGGAGAAGAATGTGTGGTGCCATAACTCTGCTCTTCCTCCTCTTTGCCGTCAAGGTGCAAGCAGAGACAATATTGCCTTCTTATGTGCACAACCTGCATTCCAGGTACAGGTAAATGGAATTCTCGCGTCTACAGGAAGCAAAAGAAAATCTGAAATATATTTACACCAGCTGTGTTTAAAAATATAAAGCTAAAGGTAAAATGATCCCGTTACAGGCCCGGTGTGGCCCAGAAAGAGGGTAGAGGTATAGCTCTACACTTCCATGACAGCGGCACTAGAAGGGGGTGAGTGGTCAGCAGCACGCCCCGGCCGCAATTTACCCCCGGGAAAGACCCGGTACGCATTGTACAGGAGGTTGGACGGGCCCCAGGGCCGGTCTGGACGGGCGGAAAATCTTGTGCCCACCGGCATTCGATCCCGGACTGTCCAGCCCGTAGTCAGTCGCTATACCGACTGAGCTACCGGGCCCACGTTTAAAATTGTACTTAATAAAAGCAGAAGTTTGAAATAATTTAAATTTAAAGCAAATGTACATTAAAGTTCGTACTGAAATTATCATCAGCCAATTCGACATTTAAAATGATGATGATATGAGGTTTTGTTGTAAGAAGTGACATGCTGATTGAAGAAAATCTGGAAGAGTTGAAAGTAGAACCACTTGCCGAGAAACTGAGATGCAACCTTAAAGTAAAGTAGATAATTAGTCAAAAGACGACTAAACTTTATTAGCTAATAATGGTAATCAAGTTAGCAACTACAACTACATGTTTCGGCCCATCTAATGGCCATCATCGGGTTGTACATTTAGCTTCAATAGTTTATACAATATGCAAATGGACTTTGTTGATGAGATCTCAATCATTCTAATACAGAGCAAGCCATACAAACTAATCTATATGTGTATAGTACATTATAGTATACTGTATATTGCCGTAAGTTACCATGTATTGGGCGGGGCTACCTCGTAGTCTTACGTTTGAATGCAGAGCGGGATGACAAATCAAATTGTTTACTACATGTAACAAGAATGAACAGCAGGGTGCCAAAAATAATGCTGAATTGTAGACCAAATGGACGAAGTCGACTTGGAAGACTTTGGAAGAGACTAATAGACGAGGCCGAAACAGGTCTATCGAGGCTTCACTCGTGACGGATGAAGATGGTGATGCAGTGATATGCTTCGATATAATTTGTAACATATAAGTTACCCAACATGGCATTTTGGCCACACAATTTCCCATCCAATTTACTGTTGTGTCAGCTCACACCATGTGGAACATTGCCATGGGCAACGCTTACGTCACATGTTGACGGACCGCAAGAGCTGACCTCTCTAACCTCTACATCGTAAGTCTACCTCCCTATCACGGACTACAATGGAATGGTAGAAATCCTTAATTGGTTACCAACGTCAGGCCTGATTTTCTCTTCGTTTAGCTTGTAACAAATGGCTGTTCCAGCGCCAAGCAATTCTTTCTTCGTCACTCCAATACCCCTACGTCGCACGAATGTCCACCTTTCATTCAATCACCAGGTCAGAGGTGCTATCCTGTACAAGATTCGGTGCATTAAGAAACCCACAGACTTCACTGCAATGCCTGACGTAAGAGCACGAGACAGAATTTAGAGTAATTTTCATGGAAGTTCGTATCACGGCTCAGGCGGTTAGTCGCCGGCCTCACTGCGAGGCCCGGATTCGATCCCAGGTCGGTCCCTGTCAGATTTGTGGGGCAGGTTTGCTTCAAAAATAGTTCTGTTTTCCATGCCAGTATCATTCCACCAGAGCTCAATACTCATCTTCATTCCATCTACATGTTTTTCCTACCAAAGGAAAACCAAACAAGGCCTTGGAATCTAACAAAAAGCCATACTATTTCGGAAATGGGGGAGCATTGGATTCAGAAGTATTTTCACTCTTTGTTTATCATTGTGAAGTGTCTGTTGAAAGGCGTTTGTTTCTTATTCACATTAATTCAGTTGTTTACACACTTATAGTTGCACAAAGTGTCAACCAAATGGATTATGTCATATTCGTTGTACGGACTGCAGTGCCTTCTTCCCGCTGATACAGCCTAAGAATGACCACCAGCGGTTCTTCTTTAAAAACCAGGTATAGCAGGATCCATCCCACAAAGTCTCCAGCTATAATGGTTGATTAGGTTAGCGAACCAAGGATGACGTAACAAGTCGCGAGAGTGCACAAAGTCGTGTGCGCGTAGATCAGTGTGTTCCTGCAGTCAGAAAAGTGATGGTGTCAGTGTTCATTTGGTTACGTAACAGAGGACTGTAAGAGTAGTGAGGTTCGAGCCGAAGGTTGTCATGCAAAATGACGGGGTTTTGTGGATGTAATCCTGCTGTTGATAATAAAGGGAAGGGTGAGAGTAGTTCGCGAAAACAATACAGAAAACCCAAAATCTGAATTTTAAAATATCCAAGAATATTGTTTTCCGCTTTTGTCTTCCAGTTTGCTATCCAAAAATGTAAAGATCCAGATATATAGAACCATAATTTGCCTGTTGTTTTGTATGGGTGTGAAACTTGGTCTCTGACATTGAGGAGGGAGCGTAAGCTGAGGGTGTTCGAGAACAGGATGCTGAGGAGGATGTTCAGGCCTAAGGAAGACGATGTAACAAGGGAGCGGAGAAGACTAAATAGCGAGAAGCTTTATGGCCTGAACTACACACCAAATATAATTCGGGTGATCAAATCCTGAGGAGTGAGATGAGAGAGGCATGTAGCACGTATGGGAGAGAAGATGGGTGCCACAGGGTTTTGGTGGGTGGATCTATTGGAAAGAGGCCACTTGGAAGAATTAGGCGTAGATGGTAGGATAATATTAAGCTGGATCTTCAAGAAGTGAAATGGGGAGGCATGGAATGTATAACTTCAGCTCGGGAAAGGGTCAAGTGAGGGGCTGTTGTAAGCCCTGTAATGAACCTTCAGGTTCCCTAAAATGTATGGAATTTCTTGACTAACTGAGGACATGTTATGTTCTCAAGAAGGAATTTGCTGCATGTAGTTGAGTAGTCAAGAGTTGGATAGAAAATATTATTTTCCAAAATTGCGCAGAAACCTGCTGCATAAAGTCTGGAAGTCAAGTTGGCAGGCGGCAGGTTCTCCTCAAACGTCGATGCTTTTATACAAAAGTACACGTTGGAATATACCGGAATACAGTAAATTTTATAGCTGACAGACGTGAGAATCTCTCATATCGCTTAACGAACGTCCTCACACAAGTTTATTCCTACAAATGTAATTTCAGAAAAGAGTCACGCCTGTTCGCGTTACTAACAGCTCAGGTGCGTGCACTCATCATCATCTTGAATTGGCAGAGCAACTCGAAAAGAAATGTATTGAAGTTTCGGTATCCCCCTTGTGAAGAGGTCCGTCATCCCCAATCAGTATTGTCAATATGTCCTCTTTAATACTCTGCTTCCATCACTGACCATGATACTGGAATATTGTAGGGACACACCTCTTGTTGTTACAGTAGTAGTGCTAAGCTGTCACAAGTTACTGGTATATTGTAGGGACACACCTGTTGTTGTTATAGTAGTAGTGCTGAGATATCACAAGATACTGGTATATTGTAGGGACACATCTCTTGTTGTTACAGTAGTAGTACTAAGCCGTCACAAGTTACTGGTATATTGTAGGGACACACTTGTTTTGTTACAGTAGTAGTGCTAAGCTGTCACAAGTTACTGGTATATTGTAGGGACACACCTCTTGTTGTTACAGTAGTAGTGATAAACTATCACAAGATACTGGTATATTGTAGGGACACACCTCTTGTTGTTACAGTAGTAGTGCTAAGTTATCAAAAGATACTGGTATATTGTAGGGACACACCTCTTGTTTTTACAGTAGTAGTGATAAACTATCACAACATAATGGTGTATTGTAGGGACACACCTCTTGTTGTTACAGTAGTAGTGCTGAGCTATCACAATATACTGGAATATTGTAGGGACACACCTCTTGTTGTTACTGTAGTAGTGCTGAGCTACCACAATATACTGATACATTGTAGGGACACACCTCTTGTTATTACAGTAGTAATGCTAAATTATCACGAGCTACTGGTTTATTGTAGGGGCACACCTCTTGTTGTTACAGTAGTATTGCTAAGCTATCACAAGATAATTTTCTATTGTAGGGAAACACCTCTTGTTGTTACAGTAGTAGTGCTAACCTATCACAAGATACTGGTTTATTTTAGGGACACATCTCTTGTTGTTACAGTAGTAGTGCTAAGCTATCACAAGATACTGGTATATTGTAGGGACACACCTCTTGTTGTTACAGTAGTAGTGCTAAGCTATCACAAGTTACTGGTTTATTGTAGGTACACAACAGTTGTTGTTACAGTAGTAGTACTAAGCTGTCACAAGTTACTGGTATATTGTAGAGACACACCTGTTGTTGTTATAGTAGTAGTGCTGAGCTATCACAAGTTACTGGTTTATTGTAGGTACACAACAGTTGTTGTTACAGTAGTAGTAGTACTAAGCTGTCACAAGTTACTGGTATATTGTAGAGACACACCTGTTGTTGTTATAGTAGTAGTGCTGAGCTATCACAATATACTGGTATATTGTAGGGACACGCCTCTTTTTGTTACAGTAGTAGTGCTAAACTATCAAAAGTTACTGGTTTATTGTAGGGAATCACCTGTTGTTGTTAAATTAATAGTGCTAAGCTGTCACAAGTTACTGGCATATTGTAGGGACAAACCTATTGTTGTTGCAGTAGTAGTGCTGAGCTATCACAAGATACTGGTCTATTTTAGGAACACACCTCTTGTTGTTACAGTATTAGTGCTAAGCTATGAAAAGATACTCGTTTATTGTGGGGACACACCTCTTGTTGTTACGGTAGTAGTGCTAAGCTATCAAAAGATACTGGTATTTTGTAGGGACACCTCCTTTTGTTACAGTAGTACTGCTCAACTATCATAAGATACTGTTTTATTGTAGGGACACACCTCTTGTTGTTACAGTAGAAGTGCTAAGCTGTCACAAGTTACCGGTACCTTGTAGGGACACGCCTCTTGTACAGTAGTAGTGCTGAGCTATCAAAATATACTGGTTTATTTTAGGGACATACCTCTTTTTGTTACAGTAGTAGTGCTAATCTATCACAAGTTACTGGTTTGTTGTAGGGACACACCTGTTTTGTTACAATAGTAGTGCTAAGCTGTCACAAATTACTAGTATATTGTAGGGACACACCTCTTTTTGTTACAGTAATAGTGCTAAGCTATCACAAGATACTGATTTATTGTAGGGACACACTCTTGCTGTTACAGTAGTAGTGCTAAGCTATAACAAGATACCGGTTAATTGTAGGCACACACTCTTGCTGTCACAGTAGTAGTGCTAAGCTATAACAAGATACTGGTTTATTGTAGGGACACACCCTTTGTTGTTACAGTAGTAGTGCTAAGCCATCACAAGTTACTGGTATATTATAGGGACACACCTCTTTTTGTTACAGGAGTAGTGCTTAGCTGTCACAAGTTACTGGTTCATTGTAGGTACATACGTCTTGTTGTTACAGTACTAGTGCTAAGCTTTCACAAGACATTGGTTTATTGTAGGGACACACATGTTGTTGTTGCAGTAGTAGTGCTAAGCTATCACAAGATACTGGTATATTGTATGGACACACCTGTAGTTGTTACAGTAGTAGTGCTAAGCTGTCTTCAGTTACTGGTATATTATAGGAACACACCTCTTGTTGGTACAGTAGTAATGCTAAGCTTTCACAAGATACTGGTTTATTGTAGGGACACACCTCTTCTTGTTACAGTAGTAATGCTAACCTATCACAAGATACTGGTTTATTGTAGGGACGCACCTCTTGATGTTACAGTAGTAGTGCAAAGCTATCCCAAGATACTGGTTTATTGTAGGGAGACACCTCTTGTTGTTACACTAGTAGTGCTAAGCTATCACAAGATACTTGTTTATTGTAATGACATACCTCTTGTTGTTACAGTTGTTGTGCTAATCTGTCACAAGATACTGGTATATTGTAGCGATACACGTCTTGTTGTACAGTAGTAGTGCTAAGCTATCACAGAGTAACAGCCACAAGTTCCATTTCTGTGTTTAATTATTTCCCATGTTAACATGGTGTTCAAATAAATATTGTAGATTTCACTAAGCCTATAATGTACAACATTTACTCTGCAATGCTTTGCACTTTTTCTTTAAATTCAATATATTTCACTTTATCATTTTTTAATATATGATTTATTACCGGAAAATTTGTTGATGAGTTAAGTAACAACACAACATGAAGAATATCCTGACGTTCAGGTTAACGTGCATCGTGATATATTCTTATAACCAAACCGATTAGATGCACTAATTTCTGAATTTTTTTGGAATAAAACTCTACATGTTACGGACAGTTCCTCTGTCCATCATCAGTAGTTTTTCACTGTACACACAGCAATTGTATATTACATACATGTTTGCTGCCAGCTTGCCAGCAGGATCAGGACGGAACTGGTTCCATCCTGATCCTCCTCATGAGCTGTGACTGTAACCTGTATGCCATATACCAACGCTGTGTGTACAGTGAAAAACTCCTGATGATGAACAGAGGAACTGTCCGAAACATGTAGAGTTTTATTCCAAAAATAAATTTCAGAAATTAGTGTATCTAGTCGGTATTATTATAAGAAAGAATATCCTATTTTGTGTTGTTCTTGGAATGAAAGTTTTTCCTGTACATATGTAGTGGTGATTAATAAATTGTTAGTGCCGGCGAATACAGTTACCATGTCTTAATGCAAAGCATTTTCCTTTTCTTTTCCGGAGGCAAGAAAAAACCACAAACATTATCAGGATATAAATTTAACTATATTTCAGTCCAGTCATCGCAAATGTTTATATCGATGTAACTTCTTTAGGTTACACCACTGCATGTTTTGGCTCATGATAAAACCGTCAACAGGCTATTCCTTCCATCAACATATTGGGGGAAAGTATGCATTATGTATGCATGCAGTCTTAGGTCCCAGCTTTGAATCTAGAAGCAACCAATTTCGAAGCAAAATTTTGTTCACTCGCCTCCAACATTCGCTGTGGTTTTGAGTTGCTTTTGTTTCAAGACATTTCGTTTTTTGAGAGGAGGCGGCGCCTACACACCGTTTCTAGTAACCGCTAGTGACTGAAACGAAGGACCCACTGCCTGTTCTTTACCAAGTAATATCTTCGCTGTTGTGGAATAATACGCAGCGTAGGCCGGTAGTTAGCCTAATTACCCACGTTTCGAAACAACCTATCGGTCTCATCTTCAAGGGTTAAGCCGTTCAAGAAGAAATGTTGGTAACAAAGTACCACCTCACGCTGAGTGAAGATTTCTCACCGCATCTGAAGCCTGACCAAGTCTCTACCAACTAGGTGGAAGAACTGAATATGGAATTCGCATATGCCTCTACTTGTTTTTCTGCATAAGTGATTGTTGTCGACAAACACTGAAAGCTCCAGTGATGTTTTGTCTGCATTTCTTATTCATCCTCTCCAAGTATGACGTTGTGGACATAGACTTGTTCCAAGCTGTCTTTGTGCCACTTCCCACCGTGAAATGGTGCATCTTCATGACATGCATGAGACCTTAGGATTAGCTTTGAAAATCTTGACTCGACTAACAGGAACATTCTGAAGGGACAGTGTCATGTATAACCCGTTTGTAACTAGGCAACTTAATACCCTTCTCCCCTCCCCCTCTTCTCCGATGACAGTTATGATCTGGAGTTAATGTAGTTAATCTCATTCGCAGCGACACGGTTCTTTAGGCGAAAGATTTTCACTGACCATATCAGTTCACGGCATTGCATGTCTGTCTGAGATTGCCATCTCAGCGGCAGTAGTATATCGTAGTAGTTGTGAGCTTCCTGTCATATAGAGTTCGATATTTATATCAAAAAGCGTGAATTGTCTTACAGCCCGAGGAGCCTTGTTTCGCTTTAACGTTGATAAACTTTAGTGACGAAAGTTTCCGCACTTGTTACCCTCACTCGGATTCATTTTTTTTTTTTTTTTTACTGGCAACTGGCGAGATCTGCATCGGCCAGACTGGTAGCTAATTTAAACTCATTCTTATGGAAAATAAGTTCCCTTTACGTTCTTTCGTTCTACGTTGCGGCTGTCAGCAACGTACCTGCAACATTCAATGAGGCCTTTCTGTACCGAATATTCGGACGAAACTGAGAAAAATATTGACCATTTTAGATTATTCTGTTTGTTGTTTGTCGTATGTAAAAAGACGATCCTCCAACCAAAATAGCTTAATATTTTTAACAAATTTTATGTTAAAATATCTTACCATTTTGAAAGATTTATATATATATTGCCATGGTCTACAGTGTTGCTGGTACCTCTGCTATTGATCGTGCTCTTTTCTTCTGATTTCCCACTTTATTTTTTTAACTGTAGTTAATACTGGTCCTGTGTATGTAACCGGAGGAACAAGTTTCGTCTTGTGTGGTTAGTTGACGATCCTTATCGAAGGTCAGTCCTGCTCTTACTATCTATGTTATTTATGTTCAAATAGTTTCTTTTTTATGTATGTTGTGACACTGTGAATTTCTTCGGAAGACGGAATTCCTGAGCCGAAACGTCATTCTTTTCTGCATATAGAAAGGCGTTAATAATTCGAGTATGTTGTACGGTGTATGTGGAGAGTCCTTGCGCAACCACACCTTCGCTGAATAACTGGTACTGGTGTCGCGCTGCCGCATTTGTGCCTCATAAAACACTACAGGAAGAATTATGGGCTGGAAGCGCGAAACCACTGCTGTGTGACATCCACTTTTCCTGTTGAGTGGTACTTGATGTGACGCATACAGAATGCAATAGGGTGTTCAGAAATATGTTTCCTTCTCGTTTAACTGCCCGCGGACAAAGCTGTAGATAAAATGGGTTCTGTCCATTTTACCATATGCGGAAGATCTGTAGCCCGAATGTAAAGTGCCATATGCCCTTCTTTGAGAGACTTCCTGGTTACCCGCAAAAAACACAGTCAAATCTCAGAGCCCTCTAATAGCTTACTGCGCCCTTGTTAATTAACTGTATACATTAGTGAACTTATTTTGGAAGCTAGCCATGGTTCAGAAAGTCAGGAAATACCTTACCCTCAAAAACCCGAAAATATGTTAGAAGGTTTGTTAGAACCAACAACGACGCAACTGAATCAAGGGTTTTTTTTTTTCCTGAGGCGCTGCGGCCCAACGCGGGCCATGGCCTCCTCATTCTTGAGGTTTCTAGATCACACACAACGACCCGTCACAGTCGGTAGGACTCCTCTGGACGAGTGATCAGCTCGTCGCAGAGACCTCTACCTGACAACACACAACAGACAGATATGCATGCCCCCGGTGGGATTCGAACCCACGATCTCAGCAGGCGAGCGGCCGCAGACCTACGCCTTAGACCGCGCGGCCACTGGGACCGGCAATTGAATCAAGTATTTCGTCATGTATTTTTTTTGTAGTTTCCAAACCTGCGACCAATTCACACCAGTCTATAATCCCTTCATAATCAGTGATAACTGCGATATTAACACTGCTGCACATTTCCGCACGTTGCTTGTTACTAAGAAGTCAGTTGTGATGTAAGAAAGAGCCGTATGTCAAAAGTTCGCGATTGTACACTACGCGTGCTTAGTCTAAACGATCACCTTTTGTAACTTTGTTGTCCCGACGCGCTCAGTCTGGTAGGTGATCCTCTTTCAGGAAACGGGTGTGGTTCACCGAATCACATATAGTTTTAATTATTTCTTTTTTTTAATTGTTTTATATACCCAATTTATTCTTGATACAAAATAATGGAGCGCTATATCCACTAAAACAACTAGATCATTTCTAGGAAACTGACACAACACTTCTCTGTACTCCCACTTACACCACACTCGTACGCGACTGAATTCGCACCGGATTGCTAGCGTCTGTTGTCCGCTGCTAACGTTTTCTCATTTAAATCTCTCCCCTCCTACCTATCACCAACGGTCCTGAATATACGTTGGCAGATTAACCTACAACGCATGGCCATGAACCGTCCGTAACTGACGCCGGCTATCCTAAGAGACAACTATACTAAAAATGATCGGCTATATTAGTATTGTTTCCGATTCATTCACTGTATGATTGAAACTTACATCTTTCATCGGATGTTGGTGTAACTGCACCAGAAAGTGCTTGCAAGATGACATTACATTGTGGAATACTTTTGAACCACACAATCGAAGTTCGTGGTTAGTGGTCCATACCGTACCATGTTCACGTTCTGATGATCTTTTTAAATCAAAGGTCGGATGTCAAGAATGAAGAAGATGAGACATTCTAATACAAGATTAATTGAGAAAGCTGAAGAATTCAAGCCAATTTGAATGCTTATACGTTGGCAAATGTAAAAGTTTCAGTTGTTCTTACCGAAGTCAAGAAGGCGGTAGGGGGATTAGAGGTCTAGCTCCATTCATTCTTAATCTCGAAACGACGTGGATGTTGTTGGTCAACATTACGCCCCGGCCGCTTTACCCTCTAGAAACTAACCTTGTACCCATTGAATAGGAGGTTAGATGGGCCCTACAGCCGGTCTGGACATTTCGGGGAAGAGAAAAAATAATCTCTTACACCTACCGGGATGCGAATACCGGATAATCCAGCCCAGATTCTGTGCATAGACGGGAGAATAATATATGTTAACATTATCTTGAAAGGGTATCTGGGGCTGCGTTTATTTGACTGAGAATGTAGACGGATGGTCAGCTGTAGTGGACGAAAATTCGGGTCGACTAAAGGCGAGAAATTGTTTAACCAGATGAACAACTGTAAGCTTATTCGGGGCGACTCTGTTCATTGGAATTAGTAGGTTTGAAAGAACCGGATGTGTGGGACGTATGAAAGTAAACTATCTTGAAGTTTTTTTTTTAATCTTGGGTGCTTACCAATTTTAGTGTACTTGAGAGTACAAGATAGTTTTGAAAATTGAGGTTTTTTGACCGTGCATCTTCCTCATGAAATAATGTGTAATGCCAACTTGATGCAACAAGGTAATTCTATTGGTGTATTCTTAGCTCGACATGTTTCGGGTACATACGCCCGTCATCAGGAGCATTAGATTTTGAGTTCCAGCGTATGGTTTTCTGCACCGAGTGCTGATGGTGCCGTGCACCATCAGCACCGTACACACAACCCACGCAGCGGCTGTCAAGACCACCACCCATCCAAAAAGTCGATGCAGAAAACCATACGCTGCAACTCAAAATCTAATGCTTCTGATGATGGGCGTATGTACCCGAAACATGTCGAGCTAAGAATATATCAATAAAATTACCTTGTTGCATCAAGCTGACATTACATATTATTTCAGTTTTGAAAATGTACGTTTGTTTTCTTCGGCCATTAAAATTTACTAACTTCTGAAATCCTGTTAGTCGTGATGTTGAAGATTTACGTATTCTGGTGCATGACGTCATGTGCACTAGTATATAACTACAAGATATTCGTTGGAGCCTGCTACTTCCATCTTAAGAACGCTCGAAGAAGAAGGTAATCCTCAGCATTTCGAAGGCGCTAGGTGTCTCTATCTTTACAGTATCCCAAGAAGGAAACATCTCTGAAGATTGCGGAAGAAAACGCTATGGAAACGCCGGTGTCTGTACACCTATCAGCACGCAGCCATATTCCATAAGACCGAAACGTTTAAATTATTCTGGTTAAGTTATATTCTAGTTTGAAATTAAATGTTATACTTGTATCTTATTCCGTGATAAGTGGGTCCCTGTCACCACGGCATGGTGCGTCTTGAGGTTGCGGATGGAGGAACGGCCTCCCATTGTGGAGTGTAGCTATTAATATATTGAATAAGTAGTGGTGGACAGCCGACAATGAGTGGTCCTCCAGCTTGGGGGTTGGGCGAGGTGCTAACGGCCCCTCACCGTAAAAACGTATCATACTACGAAACGTAAAAGCTTTCATATTATTCAGCACGAAAACGAAATTTGACTCTTTTTATGTCGTGGTAGTGTAGGGGGGATTTTAAGTTTAGTTCCACCCATTCTAGAATTGTCACTAAACGGGGATCAGTGGTTGGTTTGACGCCCTGGCTGCTTTATTTGCAGGGAAAGAGCCCCCAAGTATGCCTTCAGTGGGTCTAGAGTAACAAGGTTGCAAGGGGACAAGTGTGATGACATCCCATTAAATTCACCTCATAAAATAGCACTTACATAAGTTTTTTTATATCACAGATCACAATAAATAGCCGATGGAACTGAATGCCTTACGTACCTACAGTAACATAAAGTGTGGAGCATTAACTGTTACAACCGAACAATACATCTTGTAGTCTTTTACTTCGCTCATAAAGACCATGGCAAGTGTCGATGTTGGAACAAAAAAAAACTGATGGATCGTTACATTAAAGTTCAGATTTATTTACTTCTGCTGCGCTGGGATCGTGCGTTTGTGTTTTGTGAGACATTTTCGAAAGATATTGTATGGGGTATGCACAAGAGCGGTTTCAGTCCCCAAGCACACGCCATAAGGGCAGTATGCTTGGTTTTATAAGTACTGTAACTTTTTCGCTTTATTCTTAATGTTTTAGAGAGAAAACATGAAAAAGGAACTGATAATGACATATTACTGCAGCAACCTCAAAGGGCAGTTCAACTCACCACGAACGATAGCATCTAAATCGAACTGTTACGTGTCTCATAAAAATCTGTAGTTTTGAAAATACTCACGCTTTTCTTTTTCTTTTCTATGTTTAGGCAACGCCTGAATTTTCTCGCGCAGCGCGTGTCTTGCCGTTAGACACTCCGTTAATACAGCGTTCTTATAATAAAACCAACTAGATGCACTAATTTCTCGAAATTTATTTTGGGAATAAAACTCTACATGTTTCGGACAGTTCCTCTGTCCATCAATGGGAACTTTTTGCCGTACACACAGAAGTGGTACATGTCATGCAGAGTTGGTTTCATTATAACAATTTATCACGATGCACGGTCACCTGAACGTCAAATTACTACAGCGGATTTTAATAAACTTTGCTTTTTTTTTGAGCGTTTACTATTTTGACGTTAGTAATTCAATGCATTTGCTTGAATTAAAATTGTTTGTTCATGGTGCCAGCAGATACAACTTCGATGAATTTGATGTCTGTGTAAAAAAAAAACTACAGCATCCAATTTGAAACTATATGTAACGAAAACCCTGTAACAAATATTACTGTCTTATTGTCTTAATGTATTGTACTGTTAACAATGTGGGCCGTGTAGCTCAGTCGGTATAGTGACTGACTATGGGTTGGACGGTCCGGGATCCAATCCCGGTGGGGACGAGATTTTCCGCCCGTCCGGACCGGCACCTGGGGCCCACCCGGCCTCCTGTAAAATGGGTACCTGGTCTTTCCCGGGGGTAAAGTGCGGCCGGGGCGTGCTGCTGACCACCCACCACCCTTCTAGTGCCGCGGTCATGGAAGAGTAGAGCTATATCTCTACCCACCCTCTGGGCCACACCGGGCCTGTAACGGGATCACTTCACCTGTACCTTTTACTGTTAACAGTACTGTTTCAATCACAATTTATGAAATCCACATATTTTCCATTGGCTGCAAGAACACTGTACTGTAATGTGAGTTACTTTTGTAATCTATTATACTTCAGTAATTCTTGAATCTTGGTGTAGATTTCACTTTGGATGTCGTAATTGAAACCGAAACATGTAGGAGCGATATGAGATTTATCTGGGTGTATCGAAGGTGCGTTTTTTGGTGTCATCAAAGAACAATTTAATGTTCCAATAAAATTAATTTCGAAAATCCTCTTGGAAGCTAATCGTTGCTACTCTGACCATGACATCCCTTAGACTTTACTTTAATGTGTTACCATTCATGGGTCTGAGCCGGAATAACGTAGTCGGTATAGCTACCGACTGGATGGTCCGGGGTTTGAAAGCCGACAGAAGAAAAAAGTCACTTTTCTCCAAATCTTTTATACTGGTTCTGGGACCCACCCAGCCTACTCTTCAAAGGATACAGCGGTTATTTTCAACGGGGTAAAGCAGCCGGTGCGTGAAGTTCAACATTCATCTATTGAAAGTGTCATTAAACATCCGAAAAATATCACGTTACCAGCAACTGACTATTTAGATTTATTTACAGTTATAGTTTATCTGCATTTATTCTTTTGTAATCAAACGGCCGTGCTAATACACAAAAAGCATTGTGTAATTCAATGATATAAAAAAAGGTAAAGCAGTCCCATTACAGGCCTGCAGCGGCCCAGAGGGTTCCAGGAAGTTAAGGTTCCCAGATTTCATGACAACGGCACAGGATGGTGGTTGGTTGTCAGCCTTACGCACCGGCCGCCTTTGCCCCAAGGAAATGCTCCTGGTACTCATTTCTGTTAGAGGCTGAGTCGACTTCAGGGCCATAGTGCGATCGGAAAGATTATGCCAATAAAAAATCCACTGACACCATCTGGAATCGAAACAGCGACCTTACAATTTGTAGCACAGCACCTTAACCACTGTGCCATCGCGGTCCCCATTTTCTAATCATATAGGCAGTAATAAAAATGGCCTCTTCTTTATAATACAGTTGTGCTGAGCGAATTTTTCTTCTTCTGTTTCTGTATTGCCTATTTTTTTAAGACAATATAAGCTCCGTTTTTCTTATACCAGTGGTGAAACTTCTACAAAAATACTAATAAAATAAACATAATCCTTGTAAATAACCAACCTGACGCACAGTTTTTCGTATATGTTTATTTCTATTCTCTACATGTTTCGGGCAGCCATGTGCCCATCATTAGGAGAATTATTGTATCAATGCGACGCCTGGTTTATGTCACTCTGTGTAGATGACCGTCTGGTATGCAGGTTAAGTATACTTAAGTATACTTAAATATAAACTTAAGTATACTTAAGTATATATTTGTTGTTCTCCTGATGATGGGCACATGGCTGCCCGAAATATGTAGAGAATAGACTGCATACCAGACGGTCATCTACACAGAGTGACATAAACCAGGTGTCGCATTGATACAATAATTCTCCTGATGATGGGCACATGGCTACCCGTAACATGTACAGAATAAAAATAGACATACATATAAAATAGTGCGTCAAGTTGGTTATTTACAAGGATCGTACCAAGATAATACGGTCAACAAAACATGAAAAATGAACATAAACCACTACAAAAGCCATTTAATTGTATTTTATATGAAGTATGTTTATATCCAATATTGATATATTTGCGTGTGCTCATGTTTGACGTGTTCGGTCATTTCGAACTGTTGACCTGTAGCTGGAACCTGCGCCTGCGTTGAAATGAGGTTCTCCTACGTGTCTATTTTTATTCATTTGAAGCTGTTTTTGTCATTTCAGCGGTCCGTGCCACGAACTGTGGACCAGTCTGTGGTTCGCAAATGTGTTCTTTTCAATGCAATTTGAGATATTTTTCCATATTTCGCGAAGCTGTACCACAAATAGTTGTCCGCCCTCAAGCAACCATCAGCGGCGTGTTTTATGTAATTAGAATTATTTATCGTTTGTTTCCAGGGATCTGTGCCACGAGGCGTGGACCAAACTCAGACTTTCGCCTATGTTTGGTTGCATCTGTCCGAACAACCACATGAAGCGTCGCTGCGATAGAATATTTAGTATGGTGAACCACAATCCTTGTGTAGGTAAGTGGCTGTCCACGTGCAACCTGCAGGTATATCCACTTCACTGTTTCCGGCCAGCGGAGTGACACTTTTTTCTGCCTCAGCTTCTTGTTTTACACAGTGGAGTTGCTTAATTCTGTGAATTACACTTTTTAATATTTATTTATTCTCTGATTTGTTTGTACGTCCACATTTTGATACATTATCTAGTGTCACATACTGTTTCTTCATTTTAAGTATGTTATGTATGTCTCTCTGTGTGTGCGTATTTATATATAGTATGTCTGCTTATTAACTCCAAACAATTGTTTTATATACCCGATGTTACTGAACTCAATGTATTCAGTTACATATATCGATCTTTCCTTTTGAATCACGTACATAATTTTTGGTAGCAATGCCAAAGACACAAGATGCTGACTTCAGTACTGGTATTTTGTTATGGATTTCATGTTACTGCATTTTCAGGGAGTAATTTGGGATTTTTATTTATTTTTCCAGTGATATGGAAACCGATGTAAATATCCTGAATTCATACTCGGCTTAGAACCTTATATTGTCTGGTTGTCAGAAATAGTTTCTGTGTGTTATCAGTGTATTATTTTTTTCCCTCATTTGAGCATGTTGAAGTTTTTAGGCCAGCTTGTTGCATGGAAGTGACCGTTTTTTTCGTTTCCTCCACTCGGCACTCTTTTTTTTTTTTGTTTAAATGTCTATCTCTCTCTCTATCTCTCTCTCTCTCTCTCCTGTTCTACCTTGACCTAATTTTGATCTAATGTTCCGTTATATTCCCCTGCGCTTTTCGCATTTATTGAGAGACTCTGGAGGTCTGTAATACTATTAGCTACCTATGCTAAGTTAAGTTGCCCTATATCAAAAGAACATAAGTGTTTTAAATATTTTTAAATGTTGGAATTTTTACAAAATTGAATTGCGCAGTAAAGTATTAAAGTATTCTTCTTATATTTACCGCTATGAGAATATTTTATTATGCATCGGTTGGACGTGAAGGAGAATTCGATGAACGATAAAGTCTGTCGTTGAGATTATAGCAGATTTCTAATTAATTAATTAGGACACTCTCATGGATTGGGAGTCTACTTCCCACAAAACGAAATATTCCCTTAACTTAGTTACACAAATATATTGGCATATCCATAACAAAGGCTTGAATGACGTCTTTTGGTACATCTAAAAGAGCCGTGCAACTAAAACATATTACCTTCCCTACAGGACGCTTCGCCCGCCTTGTTCTCTTACTGCATTATTTCCGCAGTATAAATTTCTATATTGTCGTGCTAGATGCAGCAGTATACTTGGTTTATAAATAAATTTCCAGTAAGAATATACTTTCATTAAAATTCTCAACATCCATCAAAGTACATGAACACTTACTGGATTCCATTAAGGTAAAAGTAAAGTACTGAAACATGTATGAAGAAGCCATCCGGGGAGAACTTTGGAAAAGGCTGTTGACCTGTCGGGAGACAGACTACGTAATGAATGACTTGATACAATTAAGTTCACCATTTAACTAAAGTACTCCGCTTGTGTAGCTGGTGTATTTGTGCTTGTGCTAATTTTGTACGTCTGGAGTACATTTTGAAACTATTTCACATTGATGATTGCAAAATTAACATTTTAAAATAAACTGAATACCAGTTATTTCTATATGAACCAGATTGTAGTATACAATTCTTTATGTGATATTGAAGTATGTCGTATTTGCTAACCACATCGAATTCTCCGAACCAAGACGATAGCTATGTTTATTGCTAATAACCAGAGTGTTACTATCTTCTTTTAAAATTCGCCCAGTATATAATGACAGCCATACACACAGATTAATTCATTGTGCTTCTAAATATGTTTATCGCACAAGGAGATGACTGCAGCTCAATTAGGCACACTTTCTGTAAGTACTTGTCCGCTTTCTTTAGTGGTGTTTTTTATTACCAGCCATTTAGAATTATTCTGTAATAAATGCCTAATACATTTGATAATTTCCTGAATTAATTTGAATCCTATTATGATAGAAATCTAGAAAAAAAAAGAGGTTTTACGTTTGAATGAAACAAACAAAATAACAAAAAGGTACACATCCGTCACCTCCTTAAATTATACAATGGTTCAAGAATATTTAAGTAACACACCTACAAATGCACATATATTCATTTAGTGATTTAAAATTTACATTAAAACACCAAAAAAGCTCCTGTTTCGATCATACGATTATCCTCAGGGAGCATACTTTGTTCCTTGCTAAAGTTATAGTGTAAAACACTCAGTGATTTACTTCGTTTTAAGTATTTTAAGGTAAATTTTAGATTATTAAAGACTATATATGTGCATTTGTTGGTGTGTTACTTAAATAAACTACACAAAGCACGGTGCAACGATAAAGATTCAAGCGTAATTTAATCCATCTACAAACGCGATTTATTGCGTAGCACAATGCAGTGTCTGTTTTTGGATTAATTCGCTCATAAAAAATAAAGTTGCAAAGTCAGTGTGAGTGCATAAGTTTTATGTACAGAATACTGCAATACGGTGAAGTTATTCATGAAGTAAAGTTAAAGGTACAGTGCACCGTTGTACAGGCACTGAGGCTCTGTACAGGCTGTACGGCCCATACGGGGAGCAGAGGTATAGGTAAAGGTACAGTGCACCCTTGTACAGGCACTGAGGCTCTGTACAGGCTGTACGGCCCATACGGGGAGCAGATGTATAGGTAAAGGTAAAGTGCACCCTTGTACAGGCACTGAGGCTCTGTACAGGCCGTACGGCCCATAGGGGGAGTAGAGATATAGGTAAAGGTGAAGTCCACCCTTGTACAGGCACTGAGGCT
>Ga0131853_10007791_pt1 | contig 19423 bp, 10 predicted proteins | sample TergutLab28metaG_FD_92764 | JGI IMG/M metagenome (GOLD analysis project Ga0131853, IMG submission 92764) | Labiotermes labralis P1 segment gut microbial communities from Petit-Saut dam, French Guiana - Lab288 P1 (version 2) (version 2) | ecosystem: Host-associated > Arthropoda: Insects >... | reverse complement strand
GCCATTATCTCCGTAACCATTCAACTTTGGACATAGGTGTTTTGGGTTATATCGGTATACTTTAACATAAGGAACACCCTCCCGAAGTCTGGCACATTCCTCCTGGGACACCCTGTATATATACGGGTATAAAGCATCAGTAATCTAAGTTATTGTGTGAGTGTTGAGGTTTTCGCAACGATGAGGCTGACGATTCCCTTCTTCTCGGAAATGACCCAAAGTAATATCAAAGCAGAAGGGAATCCTTAAGCAATCTTCGTAGTTGCACCGTGCATGTTGATAGTATTAATTCCTTTATTTGTCCAACTAATGCACACAAATTATTATAAAATTGTTAAACAGTTAAAATAATTTAAATTTTTAATAGTTGCTTCAACATGTTTCGGTTTACATAAACCATCATCAGGGAGATCTCAGCCTGTGCTTCGCTATGTAACGATATGTAACCGAAGTCAACATTGTATCTTTAGCGAAGCACAGGCTGAGGTCTCCCTGATGATGGTTTATGTAAACCGAAACATGTTGAAGCAACTATTATAAATTTAAATTATTTTAACTGTTTAACAATTTTATAATAATTTGTATGCATTAGTTGGACAAATAAAGGACTTAAAATAACATTAGTTTCAATTGAAACATTTAAGGGCATTTGACAGAGCTTCCTTCAATAAATGAACAATTAATTTAAGCACCTACATTATTACATTTCTCATTACATGTATACACGTACTTGGTGGTGTTTGAAGTCCGAATTGCTCAAGAAAATCGCGTTTTTGTGTTACATAAGGTGAAAAAAACTTGCATTGGAAGCAAGTAGAAAGAGTATCCAGTGCTTGTAAAAATTTACCGGTAATTAACCCTTGAGGCAGGGAATATACTTGACTTTATAGGATGCAGGAACATAAACTGACAGCACGTAACGTACATTAGCTCTCACGCTCATCGGGACAAAGGTGTGTCTAATTTCAGAATAACGTTCTGGGCAAAAACTGAACGGGCGGCACTTTGCGTTTAACTCTTACCCCTCCACTTCCTTCCGCCGGCATCATCACTGCTGTTCTGACAAAGAGCTACCATGACCATCACACATTATCGACAGCAGATCCGCCCTAACGCGTGCAAATCAAACTGATTCTCCATTGTAAGCATCAGGAAGACACTCTTTAAATTTTCGTAGGGGGAGGGGGGGGGGTGTTCCTCAGCCTTACGTGCTGGTATGGAGAACATTTACGCAGCTACCAAAACGGGAATTTTAGGTTACCCTAATGAGCTCTGGACATAGCACAAAACAATCATTATAATCAGCATCACTCATAATAGACCCACTACTTCCCCCTCCCTCCCCCACCTATCGAAAGCCGACACTTACACGCAGCTAGTTTTGTAAGAATCGATTCTGTTTCAAAGACAGGTTTGCTGGAGTTTTACAGTTTACACATATCAACATGAATTGAGATTAGATTTTGCCAAAATCGAAATTTTCCGCTATAAGAGCCCACGTAATCTTTTTATCAAAACTTGCTTTCCTTTAATTTTTTATACGCTGAAAGTACATGTAAATACATGTAAATACATATAAATACATGTAAATACATGTAAATACATGTAAATACATGTAAATACATATAAATACACAAATTGTCACTGCAGTTGTTTTAATGAGCTCAAATTATAGTTCGTATTTATGCAGTCCTTGGGAAAGCAAACTAAATAAATGCCTAAAGATAAATGCGTGTTTTTCCATCTATTTATCCACCAAATCAAGACTTTTATCCTCAGTTGAACTCGATTTAATTTATTATTGTGTGGCCCAAAGTAAATTTTTTAGGAGGTATGTTAAAGTGTACTGGCTTGTTATCAGGCCAACATTTTACATAAGCCTGACGTTAATACAATCATACTTCTTAAATGAGACCAATCGTATCTTACACAAAATCAAAAGTAAACTAACATATTTAACTCTCTATGATATCCATTTTGGAACTTGTTTCTGCAGATAATGCCTTACTGGAAAGGCAATTAGCAGTTTAGATTAAATGTCACACGCCGTTAAAAAATGAACGTGAAAATATTTCAGAGCAAAGCATATTTTAGTCTTGTTGCAGCACCAGAATTATTGCTAACCAAGTCAAAAAACCTACCAAAATGCACAAAATATCATTCTGAAGGAAATAATATTAGTCATTTAAAATAACATTTAACCTAGCAATCTTTATCATACAACTGAAAAAAAGAATCACATTGACGAAATGACTGAAAGAGAAGTGACAGAGAACAGAAAAGTTGAAGACATTCAGAGTTACTGAGTTCGCTTATAATGTCAGATTATTTTAAAGTGGTCTTAACTTATACGGTAAACTTTCACTTTAAGGCGCAAAAGTACTGTTTCTAGGATGCCAGATTATTTCCTTACGTGCCTTTTGGCATTCAGTATTACAAGTGGCTGTCCTAAGTTACTGCAATGCTATTTCACACATGTTATAATCTTAGTAACAAATACACTGCTTTCTGAACTTTTGGAATTCGTGTTCTCACTCACAACAAATTATTTCTTCATGTACCTCGCCCTTATATTATCTTTCTGTTAGTCGCTATACAAGATGCTCTGCCAACTAATTTTTGTTTCCATTGTTCTCCCTAACCTCCTTGCTACTTGCCAAGACTTCGTACGGTTCTCCATTTAACTACGTTAATTCGGATCCATAGTTGTTATATACTGCGTTCCACATTTTAATAAATGAAACTTGTACAGTTCCTTGAAATGTTTTTAAAGTAATTTACAATGAGTCTTGAAATGTTTTTAAAGTAATTTACAATGAGTATGAATCTATGAAAAGGAGATAGAAAATTTAGTGGCGGAACGAGTAAGTGGAAAACGACATAACAAAAAGCAGATGGTTTTATAAAATATCTCGAATCTTTGTGAGCTTATATACAATTTTTATCTTAATATAATATTTTAATATTGCTTCTAATTTTTTATTACTATTATTTACAAAATTCATGTCATCAAATCACAAAAGTGCAAGCAGTAAAAGGGCTTTAGTATAGAAGAATTCACCCTAAAACTTTGGGCTACTCTGCAATTTTTTTTAAGTACGTTTCTTCTCAAATTATTAGGAAAGCACAGTTTCGTTGTTCAGAACAGTTCCGCTGGCCTGAGCCAATGAAATGCAGTGGTGTCAAACAGAAGGAAACGCTTGTCTCATTAATTAGGATAGAGAAAGTAAAGCTGGTTTAGAAATACCTACAATTTATTTATTTATTGTTGTTTATTCAAGGACGCTGTTTGTAGCTCAACTGACGAGTTTCCTAGTACCCGAAAATTTAGTGTTTTCTTAAAAACAACTGGTGTGTTTATCTCATAGTGTGACAGGACTAGAATGTAGAGATAAATAGTTACAAGTTTTGATCAGAAGGTTTATATTTCGAAGAATCTTGTCATAGGTTCTTTTCAAAATTTTTCTCTTACTTTCAATGGGTTATATGTTGGTTTATTAGACAAACAAATGTTCATATGATGTTACTTATTTAAAAAGAGTTTATTTTGTCAATTGTTGCACAGGCCGAAGTGTGAACAGTTTAGTGAAACCGCCACAGCCATTGATAATCCGAACGTTTCTGATGAAGCAAATAGAGAAAAAAGTTATCAAATCTTTAATTGAATCATAGTTATAAAAACAGGATTGATTTCTTAGGCAGTAAATATATTGCATGTATGTATATGGATGGGACTGATAGCCCTGTAATTGAATTACAGTAGTACGGGGCGAATGTAGCTAAAACTGTTTGGAGTTAGATCTCAGTATTCGTTAAGACATAGCTCTCTGTGTTTACTCCGTAAATACATAAAATGTTGATAATGAAGGTCGAAGTTTCTTTGATATGTCGACAGGTGCAGGAAGGGACCGTTTGACCCTGGAAGTTAAGGCAGTTAGATCCTTCGCAACGTCAGTAACTTCTTACCAATGGAAACAGTGTAACATTACAGAAGACCCTTATCTTCAGCAGCGCCGCTTTGAGAATCTGAAATTTCGCATAACTGGTACTAATGTCCACGAAACATACATGTAAAAGTCTACTATTTCGATTGTGCTGTATTTGAAAATGTTCGAGTCATTACACAGAGTCTTCATGCTGTTTAAACGTGGAAAATCTCAGTGAACTTGCCATCAGATATTTTTAGGGAACATTTCAAAGGAAAGCACTAATCTATTAGAATTCTTAAAGACTTAACTGCAAGTGGGTCTGTCAGCTCACTTGGTTTTAAAAATACCAAGATACGTCCACCCATGAAATGAGGCCTGAAGACTACACAAATAAACGAATAAAACAATGTTGTAATCCGTAATAGAGAAACAGGATGATGTCTTACTGCAGCCAGCTACTTAGCATGCAGATATTGTCCACCTCACTCGCGTCTCGCAGTTCGTTCCGCGACCCAGGCATGCGTGCTTCTGTCACGTTGATTATTCATGAGGTTGCTTTTTTACGTGGTGTTACATGTCTTTTGGTGTTTTATTAATGTTGTGTTTAATAATACGTTTAAGTTATATGCCTGACGAATTTATGAGTTTCACGTACATATAAAGCTACTTTGTAAATGTCACTATTATGCTTGTAGACACGGACGTGTTATTGAATACGTTTCTGTACGTATCCTATTTTCTCGAAAGAGTGAAGCTAAAATTTGTAATCTTCCTACCAAAGGAGCCAAAAACTTTGTCTGAATCCTTAGATTATGTAAAATCATGACGCATATATAGTAATCTTTTTTTGTATGATCACATTTACTGATTGCTGTGATAAAATATATGGCCAGTTTCAACAAACACGTAACATACAATTTACTACTCCCTTGTTTAATTACTACACACCTGTGTATTTATCGCGATTATGCTGCAATAAATATAAACGACGTATCAAAACTTGCGACATCTGAAGTACTCAGAGCGGTGTCGATAAAAGAAATTAAGCCTTATTAGATGTTAAGCCATGTCGACGGGAATGTCACGCCGTGTAATCGTGTAGATATTTACCGACGTTTGGGAAGTTTATACTGTCTTCATCGTCGGTGCATAGGAGTTTAAAACGACGTGCGAAAGAAGCAGCACGTCCTGCTCTTCGGAAACATCCATAATTACTTAGCATTCTACAAAATATACGACTTGAATGTTCGAATTAAAATTCCTTCAGTTCTGAATACTTATAACGTGAAATATTAATATTCTACATGTTATTGTCTCTGTGTAAAAGGCATGATATTACATCCCAAACAAACAAAAGTAAACTGTACATATTTTAAAGGAACTGAGGACTTTGAAGAAGTTTTTGTACTATTTGCCTGGGACTAAAAATTTGGCTCAGTGGACACAGTCATGAGCCTTCGGAGTCGTTAAGAGTCAAGCTGAGTTCTTAACTAGGTGAGGGATTGTCAGCGTTTCAAAAATATTTATCTGTAGGTGTTTGTTGCTTAATTTGTAACATGTTCTAATTCAGTTCTATTTACAATTACAGATAATAAATATAAAAATAATTGTGGAATAAACTATTCTTTATCCAAACATTAGGCGAAATTAGTGGCACCTGACACGCTGGATAATACTATAATTCTTGTTCTATTTAACCGTGTTCTGCAGATCAATCCGAACTACAGCTGCACTTCATATCACAGAATCTGAAAAATCATAGTCCTTCTTTGGTCGTTGGAAAAATTACATTCCTTTAGTTTAATGCATATTTAGGTCGTACCTGGCGGAGGACACAACCCATCTCCATTAGAAAGACCAGTCGGTTAATGAGATTTAGCATTTGGTGTCAGTTTAGTGTTATACTCATAAGACGCACACATATACTGGGTGGACAACATATCATTTCGTAATATTGCAGCAGGCTTTACGTTAATAGCCACTGGGTGTTAAAATTTAAAGACAGATTTGATTTCCAACTAAGTAAGTGAAAGCGCACAATTCTGGGAAATTTCTTTATTCAATATCCAGCACAAGGATTATCTCATTTGCCATGTTTTACACGATTATTTACAGAAAACTCACTGTGGCTTAAACACCACTCCTTCCATCACATGTACGTAAGTTATCAAATTAGCAGTATCTGAAGTAGCTGTCTTTCATAATTCTATAGGGATTTTACGTCATCCGAGATCTGAATACAGAACAACGGTGCCGCCAAAGATTCGGATTTTATGAGACATCCCAGAAGTTTGGGTCTTCATTCTGCTCCATTTGCGTTGTCTTCTTCTTCGATGACCTTAGCCTCCTTAATGGACTTTTCCAATTTTGCTCTGTTTTTTGATCCCCTTTTCCAATTTTTAATTTTGCATTTATTATTATTTGTTTGTACGCAATTCCACCATCTGTTTCTTGGTCGTCCTCTTAGTCGACTTCTTTGAAGGGTATTATAAAATACTTGATTTACTTTTCTTGTACCATCCATTATTTTAACATAACCAATTCAGTTCAACCGACTTATTCTAACAAATGAAAGAATATTTAATCTCTAAACATCTGCAGCAATTTTTTATTGTATCTTTACTCCAATTTTCATTTACTTCACTTCTTCCACACATTCTTCTTAAAAATTTTCTTTCAAAAGGACCCAGCCGTCTAACAATATCAAAAATTCTGCTCTTTATGTCGCTCCTGGTCTTAAATTTCTATTTTTTTTTAATTTTTGCTCTGAATACTGATTGGTTCTTTAGTACAGGTAGAAGTGCATAATATGATCTATTTGAATTCGTAATTCCTTTTTAAATCTCTGGTCTTAATTAATTTTTATTTTGTTACAGTTGTGCCAAAACTTGTATTGTTTTTCACTATTTCAAAATTATATATACTAAGTTCTTATATTCATTTTCATTGTCAGGCTTTCGTGATACTATCGCAAATTTTGTATATTTTTCATTTATTTCTAATCCCATCTTATTTGTATTTTCGACCAGTGGTATAAATACTCCTTCAAAATTTTGTAATCTTCTTCCCATAATAACCACATCATTAGAATATACCATAATTTCATTACATTTGTGAAATATATTTCCCCGATTTTCTACTGTAGATCTTCTCATTGCAATTTCCAACACTATATTAAGCTGAGGAGGAGCAATTTCTTCTTCTTTTCTCAAACATATGTTAACTTTAAATTCGGAGGATAAATGTTTACCAACTTTAAACTTAACATACATTTCATTATGTAACATTCCGCACAATTTAACTAATTTTTTGGGAAACCTAATTTACGCATTTCAAGCCGTATTTCCTTTCTCCATACAGTGTCATATATTGCTGCAAATATCAACAAATAAATGGAGTACACCAATATTCTGTTTCCAACACAGTTCCTCTATTTGTATCATAGTAAAAACTTGATCAACAGTTGTCCTTCCCCTTGGTATCCTTCTATTATTTCCTCAGCATAGGGTACTATTTTACACCTAAAATATTTGCAAGAATTTTATGTTTCTATAGCAATATGACTGCTCTATAATTATTACACATCACCACATTCCCTTTCTTATCAATTTAACACATTATGCCATATTTCCAATCATGTGGTATGATCTCTTCCTCCCTCATTCTTGAAAAGAGTTCATAAATTTTATTATGATCTCCTTTCCTCCTCTTTTATTCATACGGTTGGCATTTGATCATGTCCAGTTGCTTTTCCATTTTTCAGTTGACTTTTTGCCATCTCCATCTCTACATCATTTTGTGGTTCAACATATGGTTCTGCAGTTTGTACATACATCGTCCACTCTTCTTCACACTGTCTTTTCCATCTTGTAGTTAGAAGTGATTCTTGTAATATTCAGATCACCTTTGCAGGACTTTGTCTTTGTTAATTTCTGTGTAACTTTCCATATCAATAATCAGTAATGTCTGTGGTTTGAAACCTTTTCTTATAATATACACTTCTTGACAACATTTTTTTTTCTTTATTGTTATTAGAAATTTCCATTTTTTCCAATTTTGATTTAAACAATACTCTCTTTTGTGTCTAAATATGTTATGTTTCTTTCCTTTTTTCCTTATAACCTTGTTCATTTTGTCCGGTATTTCTGTTAATCTTTTTGTTACAAGCACTCATTTTGTCTTCTAATATTATTCGACGTTCTTCACCAAACCAACTATTCTTTGTGATTTTCTTTTTTTCCTATTATTTTTCCTGCTATTACATTAGTTCCCTTTTTATTTTGTCCCATATTAACTATATACTTCCTTCACTTATTCTACTTGAATATTTTGCACATTTGCTGTTACCCCCTTGTTGAATTCTTCTTTTACTTATTTATTATTTAGTTTACCAATAGCTCATTCCTTTATTTCATTTTTCTTAGTCTTCTCATTCTCCTAATTTTGGCCCTCACTCTGTTTCAGCGCCTCTCATACTTTTCACATCACAAACATTCGTGCAGTGTCCTTTATCAAACAGTATGTGACGTATCTTGGATCCGTGTGCTAGCATTGCCAATAATATTATTTCTTCTCGTAAGCAAGAACACAAGATCCAAGCTTCTAAAATGTTGTGCGAACTTCTATTTCAATACTATATAAAAGTTCACATTTTAAAAACTAAAAGTAAAACCGAATTTTTATACTATCTTTTTTCACACAATTGGTTTTAATTTACCACCATCTCGGATAATTTTTAAACTTTTAATGTTAAGACCGTCACACAGATTACAACTTATACAAACTTATGTACTTTACAATAATATAACACAATCTGTAAGCATTTGGGATCCCACAATGCATTGAAATATAAATAGCTCTTGGATCTGTTTTCTCAGAAGGCCTGAAGATTACCTAATAAAGGTCGAAACATGTCGCCCTGACAATACACTATTTTTATTGTATATAGAATAAAGTGTTGTGTTATTGACTGACACGTTGTATTTATCAGTGTAGGGCCACTTCTTTAGTGGCTTACAGGACGGATTATTTAGACTCTGAAGACAGAAAAATATAGGTTTAAGTCAGGAAAGAAATTTCATACTTATTTTCAGTAAAGGGTCCTGTGAAGAACGTCATAGCAGCTCCGAGGGGAAAGAAGAGCGGTTTTTATTTTATTTATTGTTATATCATTTAAAGGCATCGTGAGTATCTCGGAGAAATTTGAAAAAGTCCAACACTTAGAGTATAGTGGTTAATAGACTGAAATGGGCGAAGGAACGACCATGGCCTAATGTGAAGTAGCTGCTGTTCCAGTATTTGCCTGAAGGGAGTGACAGACGCCACAAACCCCAGGCAGAATAATCTGTGTCCGGACCGGAAGTGAAATGTCATTCTACCGGAATATGGGTAAGTGAGCTTTACCGCATGAGCCCTAGTACTCGGTCACTGTGGAGTGGTCATGGTTTTATTTTCTGAGAGGCGACATCATAAACCCTATGTGTACGTATGCGAGACACGAGTGTGTTGACAAATGTGACCAGTATTCTCTGTGACATTTACACCGGAAGTACATATTTGTTAGATGATGTTGGTCACTTTTTCCATTTTTTATACCGTATTTCTTAAACAATTCTGAATTGTTATTAGACAGGGCTGAGAGCATAGAAAGGAATCTGGACTCGAGAACTGGTTGGGGAGGTATACGTCACGTGGCTACTGCCTTGACCTTCCTCTCTTGCATTGCAACGACTCCTGCCTGTCCGGACTACCTTACTATATCATTGTCCTACATGAAATAACTGAAGTAGGAAATGGGGGGTTGAATTGTATTCAGAGCACGTTATAAGGGAAGATTTCTACAACTTGAAAGGTAAAGAGTAAGATGACCGTATAATAAACGCACCGTTCTACGTGTTACACACCACAACAAATTTCTCCCCATACTATAATAAGCAGATTTTCCATCGATTGTAACAAATATCTTGGACAGGCGAGATATTATATTTATTGGACTGGCTGTGCCAGTCACCTGACGGTTTTGTAAATGATGTAACATTAAAAGGCAAAGTCGAAAATTTTGTGTAATAAGAACCAACAAAATGCACACTTTTTTCATTAATGATTTAATTCAATTATATTGCCTTCGACATGTTTCGAACATCCAAGTGTTCATCCTCAGGAAGATTTGTACATGCAATTTTATGGTATTTATTCATGCATCCCTATAAGCAGTATCGTCGATGTCAGGATACTCAACAGGCAAAACAAATATGTCAATACAAGAACACGCTGACATCGACCAGACTGCTTATACGGTTGCATGAAAGAAATACCATAAAACTGCATGTACAAGTCTTCCTGTGGATAAACATTTGTATGTTCGAAACATGTCGAAGGCAATATAATTGAATTAAATCATTAATGAAAAAAGTGTGCATTTTGTTGGTTCTTGTTACATATGTATGTCACAATGCACAGTTCAGAAAATGTAAAGTTTGAAAAAAAATAATTAGCTAGATACATTTTATGGCGTAGAATTCTTGTTAATCTTTGGTGTTTGAATATGACGCCGTGTAGGTGACGACCACGTTATTCCATACAATTCTGCAGGCTTGATAGCAAGATTGCCATAACACATTGCAGCATATCCTTAGGGAATTCTTAAACAGACTACCGAATTCACCGTTTTAAGTCATCAGTATTAACCTCACGTGTTTCATATACCTTACTTTTGACGTAGCCCCAGAGTAAGTAGTCTGGTACTTCAAAATGAGGCGAGAGAGCGGGAGGACCAGGTTATGTCCGCGAAGCGAGAAATGAATTTGTGTTGGAATATTTCTCTGAGAACTTGCATAGAATACTGTGCTGCATGGGCAGTTGCTCGTTGTGCATTATAATGGTCAGTTTGAAGTGTTGCTGAAATGGCAAGCAGATATTCCAATTTCCAGTGCCGTCACGTGACTCTGGCCCCCCTGGGCCGCCCGCTCGCCCGATCTTGCAGCACAAATCTACTCCTTTCGGGTTGCCTCAGCAGCAAGGCATAAGAAACACGTGCAGCCACCACTGATGGCTGAAGGCAGCAAATTATGGAGTATATTGAAGGGATTCTTAAGGAAATGTTACAATTTTTTATGACAGTTTTTCAATCGCAACTCTAGGAGTGTGCTGAAAAACAAGGTGGTCACCTAACAAATGTCATGTTCAAATAACAATAATTTATATGAATTCCCTTGGGCATGGGATGTATCAATAAATGTTGTAAAAACTTTTCCACCTTGCCTTGAAATGTTATTTCTTTTAAAATAACACCACATTTTCTGTTGCAGCCTGTATCTATATCTTAAACTATAAGATGTAAAATCAATCATGCTGGAGTTATTCGTTTATATAGGGTGCAGTAGGATAGATTTTACAAATATTTTGGGGTTTGTGGGGGCACAAAGGGGAGCAATATGAAACTGGGGGCAAGTGGTCAGCAACGTCTATTTCATACCGAAATCGGCGTCGTTACGGAGGCAGGAAATTAGGCAGTCCGTGTGTGTAGTGCCAGCATTATCTTATCCCCGCCCATCTTACGCCAGCTGTGAGAAATCTTCCAGGCGCAACTCTTTGTGATCGCCAGGTTGGTAGTGAATGGGGTGTGGGGACGTTTCTTGGTCACCGCGGTCACCTGTCGTGGCCTCTCTCGACTTCTTCGTTTGGGGTCACCTCAAATATCTCCTTTAAGAGGTAACCGTACCAAGAGCAGGGGATCTGATAGAAGGAATTTTAGCAGCATGTGGAACTGTTCAGAGCAGATCGCATCGCCTGAGATGGTGCGCCACAACATTTGTGTGTAGAAATGCTCGCAAGGTTGCAGGTGGCCTTCAGTTGGAAAAGCCCATGAGAATTAATTGAGAACCCCAATCTATCTCGGTTACGATGAAGTAACATAAATGTAATCTTTAGCTGCACCATCCCCGTTGTTTTATGCAAATAGGAAGGGGTAGGTGCTTCAAAACACAATTGTCTTTGTATCCTATTTATTATTCTGGCGACGACATGTTTCGGCCACTGTGGGCCATCTTCAGGTCACAAAAATGTATAATGAGGAAAACTATACAGTGTATGATCATTAGTACAGGTGCATGTTCTAAACTCCCAATGAGATTTCGTTGTCGTTTGGTTTATCCATATTGAACTAAGATTATCTCCTATAAGCAAAGTACATGCCGGTCCCAGTGGCTGCGCTGTCTAAGATGTATGTCTGCGGCCTATCGCCTGTTGAGATCGTGGGTTCGAATCCCACCGGGGATGTTTTTCTGTTGTAAGTGTTGACAGGTAGAGGTCTCTGCGACGAGCTGGTTACTCGTCCAGGAGAGTCCTACCGACCGTGATGCACCGTTGTGTGACATCTAGAAACCTCGTGAATGAGGAAGACCTGGCCCATTGTAGGACGGTTGCGCAAAAAAAAAAAAACTTCAGTACCTACAGTGCAGGCTTCGGTGATTCGTAATTTTACAACACTTTTGTGCACTAACCTATCCTATTTTATTTCATATTTAGCCCCACTGGATCTGTCTTGTCAGAGGATCTGGAAAATAATTGCTATTATTACGTGAGGGCTATGGCGCGATGCCATGAATTGGTATATGTGGGGTCGTGGAGTTAAAACACCTAATCCTACATACTGTAGAAAGAGGTCAGGATAAGTGATCAACTTACATTCTTCGGGCTTCCTTTTCTGGGCAAGAGGGTGGGGGTGGGGCAATGTTCCTGTATCTACTGTACAGGAACAAATTGGGTCCCTGCGCGAGTCTGCTATTTTTTATGAAATACATTCATACTCTCGACGGAAAGTGGGCTCGAAGTTAATTGACCTGCTTATTCCTTTTAATTGAATTTTGAAATAAACGTATAAAATAAATCTTTGGTATTGACTGAACATTCGTTATGATTTCTGTTTAGGATCAATGCTTTTTTACACGGCGTGCCCAGAAAACGGTAGCTGTTTGCAAGGGAAGTGAGAATATTGACACCAAACAAGGCCTGGTTTATACTGTTGACTGGCGGAACGCCGGCTGCAGATACATGAACCCGGAGCTGAACAGTTTCAACAGATTTAGTTGAACAAATTTGAAGAGTCTCTTTATATTTGCAATTTATGGTTAGCAAACAGTTAAAAATATAATCTAAATTTACTCAACTCAAATAGTGCCTCTAACATGTTGCTTTACGGCTGGGTAAATTCTTATGACCTCAATGGAAGTTTCACAATACGGACATCGTTATGTCGTTGATATCTGTTTCAGCATTAAATTAATTATAAGGCTGAAAAAATATGTAAATAAGACCTTATCTATCATCTCTTTGATTGTACTTATGTGTCGTATTCTTTTTGTATTCTTCAAGGTATATTTCACATTATTTTCTTAAAATATTTAACAACTAATTAACTACCTAACTAACTAATCATTTCCAAGCGGCAAAAGCTTTTTGAGAAGTTAGTAGCTCTTCAGCTGGTCAAGATATTTCCCACAATTTGTGGAATCCAAAGATTTATTACACTTCTTCACACGAAACGCCATCTTGTCTCTATCATGATCCAGATAAATACAACTGAAGATCTTCCTCCGTATTTCTTAAGATTTCATTGAAATTCTGAATATAATATTGTGTTTATAGTTGAGCATATTATTCTACATCGACTAAGTAATCTTCACGCAATTCTGGCAAAAATTAAGCCAATTACAATACAATATGGAGCAGAAGCATTACTCCCTTTTCATACAGATTACTTAAATGATCGTGACGCTAATTATACTCGTAGTTAAACAGTGAATGAACAAAATTACAAAAAGACAAGACTGTACTCTCTAAGGCTATATTTCCATAGTTAAACCTGCTTTTATTTTTAAACAAGGCTTGAGAGATTAGTTTAGATTTGAAGATATTTTAGACACTATGTTTTTCTAGGTACTATATTAAAATAATCCTGTCACTTTTAAGATAACCTAACCTAATTAACTCCCCGAAAGGGCAACAACATGCAGTCCCAGAAGAAGAAGAAGAAGAAGAAAAAAGTTAAGAATAAGCTGGCAAAGTTTGGAGTTAGGTTTAAAATTGGTACAGGCCTTACTGTATGTTATAAAATGAAGAAACAGAAGAATAAAAGAAATAATAATAATAATAAGACGAAGAAGAAGATAGACGTTATTATGGTGATGATGACGATAATTATGGTGGTGATGTTAGTTTCGACGTCTCATTCTTCGTGGTTGGCTTCATCTGTACTGTCCACCGTATCACGGTTGATGGCCTATTGTCTCACACGTACATGAACTAATACTGGGTTCTTGTATAGAGGTAGTTCAAAAAGCAAAGCTTGACCATTGGTTGACAGGAGCGCTTTGTGTGGGAAAAAACAGAGTACGTGTCTCCCAGCAGCACCAGTACTGGACGATGCAAGCCACTCTAGTTTCTGGAATTTTGAGTTAGTTTTGAATAAGAGAATGTAACCAAGATATGAAGACTGATAATGCTGAGTGGCACTCATAAGTTCACGTGAAATTTCCTAATTTGCAGCCTTATTTCCATTTCCGACAATGTAGGATTAGTGGCTCAAAATTTTGGTCGGTCAATACTCGTTATAGTCTCCACTTCCATTTCGAAACTACATGATTATTACATGTTATGTATCGTTACAATATTGCTATAGCTGGCAAACAAACAGAATAAAGACTTTCTTTGATGTATGGAAGCATGCAGTGAAATTATTTCCCCCAAATTTACATCACCTCCGTCACGCCAGGAAGGAACAAATAAAGCAAAGCTATTCTTTCAGTCAGGGATAAGGCTGTTGAGTAACTGTGTTGTATAAACATGCTGTGCAGACATCAGAATTAAATTTTGTGAGAAGGTTTGTTGACTTCTCACATACTTGATTGACCTGTATTTTCCAATATAAATTTCAGTAAATCGGCGAGTTTGTGAAATAAAAAAGTGTAAAATATAAAATAACATAATACATTATATATGAAAAAAGTAAGAAAATATTGGCCAAAATTTAGACTCACTGGTTTGGAACTGACAGAAAAAAAACAGAGCGAAATACCGCAAGAAGCGCTCACCCATCTTAAAACTGATATCTGTCAGTGGTGTGGGACTATAGCATGGATGTCAGACTAACAGACGTCAAGCAGTGATGCCTTTGCATGTCGATACTGCATTAGGCCACATTAATTGACGGTATGTTTGGGTCGTTAATTTAAGTAGGCAGCAGGGTTCGAATACAGGCCATCGAATTCATGAGGCAGGTCTCTCACTCTAAGTAGAGTATGCCACCCAGTTCAGATTCAGAATACTTGAATAATTCAGATACTCAGCTCTTAAGGATTTCTGAAGATAGTATACACACTGAAATTTTTGTACTTTCTCCGTGGTCTCAGGCTATACCTCACAATTCCCGGACTGAAAATATCACTTCTAACGGCTTCAGCAAAGTGGGTTTTCTCCCTTTCCCAGTTCCGCATGACGAGTGAAGCAGATTTCGCCTCAGAACTGTTGTGAATTTCTGGAACGGAACGATGAAGTGTGTCCAAAATTGCATTCAGGACTAACTCAAATACAGGTATGCGTCGCATAACGACGTTTCGGTCAACGACGGACCGCGTATACGACGGTGGTCCCATAAGAGTACAACAGTATAATATAATATTATAATACAATATTATAATAATTACAATTACCCACAGTATTCAGTACAGTAAAGTGCTGTAGAGGTCTGTAGCTTAGGAGCAATAGGCTATACCATATAGCCTAGGTGTGTAGTAGGCTATACTGTACTATCTAGGTTTGTTTAAGTACACGTTCGCATAACGACGAAATCGCCTAACGACACATTTCTTAGAACATAAACCCGTCGTTAAGCGACGTATATCGGTACTCTTCAAATATTTTAACATTCCAATTTAAGCAATATTCAGCGGTATTGCGATTTACACCAGCGATAAGCAATATTTATTTGTTTAATTTCTCGTGCAAGTAACCGCTTGATTCCGTCCACTTCTTGCCTTTACGATACTTCACCTTAAAGGGACTGATTTTCACCCATCGCCATGTCTGCAACGGTCGGTCCATTTCTTAAATCGCAAGGGTATGGGATACTTTCCGAAATCTCAGATCCTTATTCCGTGTCGACGAGATTAGTCGCCCGGGAAGGCATTACTTACAGCTTGCAGTGCTGGAGTTAGGAATTGTGTTTAACATTCAACAACGTAGCAAGGTTGTAAATGATTTAAATTTGGACACGGGTATAAATTACACTGGGAAGTTTAGTTTAATTTATATATTTATATTTTTCTTGAATTTTTTACGAACAGAAAATTAAGCACAAGTTTTAAACATAACATTTCTGCTAGAATTTTAACCGTAAGGCATAAGAGTTTTCTCTGGCATTTCTTATCGTGTTCTACAGAACTTACTATTCCCTAAAATTTTCCTTTGAGTACATTATGTCACTCGTACAAAAGTCTTCCATAAACCACAATAATATCTGCCATGTGGTTAAATAGTAACTGTCAGAACTTCAAAATCAAATTCGTATCCTCATTATTGTTCAAAAGCTTTATTGTATTAGGCGAGGTTTCAGATTTTTGTAGCGATGTTGTTGCAGTCTTCCTTCTTACGGAAGGTGGCAGCGAATTTTCGAAAAGAACGTACAGGTCTCACCTTCAAAGTTTGAAATGTCCAACAGAATTGTGACTTTTCCGATCTTGAATATAGGACCAGGACTTTGTCTCGAAAGATCGAGTTACAATCCCAGAAAACGTAAACCTCAAAATCCTTACTGAGTAACCATTCAAATGACGGCATGAAATTGAAGCCCCAGACTTAAGAAAGGGCGATATGATTAGTATGCTGCCTGGCGGGGTATGGTAAAAATCAGGATTGGATGTGATAGGCTTGTGTGTGTGTGTGTGTGTGGAGCAATGGTAGGATTATGAAAAGCAGGTGGAAATCGAATAATTTCGAAGAGGAACCTGGTCTAGCGCCGGTTTTTCCAACACGTATCGCAGAAAGACTTTCTTGGGAAAGTGAGATAGAGCATTCTCTTTTCTTGACTAAATAACTAAGAATAACTAATGAATCAAACAACCAATTAACAAACCAAACACCGACTGACTGACTGGATGACTAACTGACTGAGTGATTGACTCTATGTCTGTCTAATAGATAAATGCCTAACTACCTCCACACAAACTAACATTTCCTCAGCTAGCCAGACAGTTTCCTCAAACAAACATTTCCTCAGCTAGCCACACAGTTTCCTCAAACTAACATTTCCTCAGCTAGACACACAGTTTCCTCAAACTAACATTTCCTCAGCTAGCCACACAGTTTCCTCAAATTAACATTTCCTCAGCTAGCCAGACAGTTTCCTCTAACAAATATTTCCTCAGCTAGCCAAACAGTTTCCTCAAACTAACATTTCCTCAGCTAGCCAGACTGTTTCCTCTAACTAATATTTCCCCAGCTAGCAAGACAGTTTCCTCTAACAAACATTTCCTCAGCTAGCCAGAGAGTTTCCTCAAACTAATACTTCCTCAGCCTGCCAGACAATTTCCTCCAACTAACATTTCCTCAGCTAGCCAGACAGTTTTCTCTAACTAATATTTGCCCAGCTAGCAAGACAGTTTCCTCTAACAAACATTTCCTCAGCTAGCCAGAGAGTTTCCTCAAACTAATACTTCCTCAGCCTGCCAGACAATTTCCTCCAACTAATATTTCCTCAGCTAGCCAGACAGTTTCCTCAAACTAATATTTGCTCAGCTAGCCAGACAGTTTCCTCCAACTAACATTTCCTCAGCTAGCCAGACAGTTTCCTCAAACTAACATTTCCTCAGCTAGCAAGACAGTTTCCTCAAACTAACACTTCCTCAGCTAGCCAGACAGTTTCCTCCAACTAACATTTCCTCAGCTAGCCAGACAGTTTCCTCTAACTAATATTTCCCCATCTAGCAAGACAGTTTCCTCAAACTAACATTTCCTCAGCTAGCCAGACAGTTTCCTCAAACTAACATTTGCTCAGCTAGCCAGACAGTTTCCTCCAAATAACATTTCCTCAGCTAGCCAGACACTTTCCTCAAACTAACATTTCCTCAGCTAGCCAGACAGTTTCCTCAAACTAACATTTCCTCAGCTAGCCAGACAGTTTCCTCAAATTAACATTTCCTCAGCTAGCCACACAGTTTCCTGCATTCTATGGAACTTGAAATTTCGTTTCATCCCCATAGATTCTTCCAGTGATCCCTGTGTGAAGACAAAGAAGCGTGGCCCACATCCTTTCACTCTGTTTCTTTGCGATTCACTTTAACAGTAACCTACTATTTAGGCTTCTATCACCCAAGAGTGCTCCTTCCCACGAAATCCATTTTCTTCAGTGCGTGCCACGTAATTCGCCCATCTCATTATTCTTGATTTCATCAGTATTATGCTACATATTGTTTAGTATTTTCGACCGCTTATTCCTGATTTTAATATCATATTTCCTGCAACTCATGATTATTTAAAAATCTTCTCTATTTAAAATGTTTATTAACCACTTAGCTCTATAAATTCAATGGGCATCTCCTGACACACACACACACACCAGTTTCTTGACATCCTGTACGTGTCCTTCTGTCATTAGGTTGTAATCTATTTCATATTCTATCTTGCTGCTTTGCCTTTTCTCTTTACCTTCGGCTCACGAAAGATGAAAACTTCTCCTGCCATATCAGTAGATACTGCACGCTATTTAGTTGTGCTAGAGAAGTTGCCGCAACAGCCAGTGAGTGTGTTGACGTAGGTGCACTACACGTCCTCACTGTTAAACACATTCGGTAGCGCTCTACAGTGCCTCATTGGAGGAAACTGTCACTACTTTTCAGTGATGTTTCTGGTTTCGCAATAGTTCGAATGTAATTATGTTTAATGTAGTGGGTTAGGGAATATGCTGTTTGTAAATTTATTAAATATTGCTACTGCAGTATCAGTCACTGAATGTAAACATGTTATAATTCCAAATTCCCCATTTTTGGCCTTACAAAAGATTTTATATCTCTTGCTTCTATTGTGACTCCAATATTTATGAACTGTGAATCAGTATAAACCGTCGTATTGAATATATCCCTTCTGTTTCGTACTTCGTAAGTATTATGTACTTTGATTTTTGAAAATTTTCAATTTCCCGCTCAATGATTTTTAAAAATGAGCTCTTTAATGGACATACATTTCACTGTGGAAATACATAAGATTAAAATGTTAAATACAAGACGAATTGGTTGGAAATGATAAAATCTTAGCTTTATGAAAGGCTGAAATTGTTGCGGCGGCTCATCGCAACGTCTGTCTCTTTTTGATACACAAAATCATGCATTTCATATTCATCTTTAAGTGTTTCTATTTACGAAGTATAAACCAAAACGAAAGATATGAAGAACGCTTCATTTCTTTTTTTCTCTCCGTCCGCCTCTCTCTCTCTCTCTCTCTCT
>Ga0131853_10007790_pt1 | contig 19425 bp, 12 predicted proteins | sample TergutLab28metaG_FD_92764 | JGI IMG/M metagenome (GOLD analysis project Ga0131853, IMG submission 92764) | Labiotermes labralis P1 segment gut microbial communities from Petit-Saut dam, French Guiana - Lab288 P1 (version 2) (version 2) | ecosystem: Host-associated > Arthropoda: Insects >... | reverse complement strand
ATACCAGAGGCTGTGTAATGCAATTTTGACCTCCTGATGATGAGCACATGTGCTCGAAACATGTAGAGGCATGAAATAAACTTATTGTAAAACAAAAAGTTTGTGTATCAAGTTGGTTAATTACTGAGATAAATGCCGTGTACTAAACAACAAAAATATTGTTATTAATTTGTTATTAAATAAAAAGGGTGGGCAGCTTAAGAAACTGCAATATGAAAACCTTTTTAAGCTGCTTACCCTTTTATTTAATAACAATACTTTTGTTTGTAAGTATACAGCTTTTGTTTCGCCTACCTTATAGTGTTCAAGTTTGATGCAGTCTTGTCAAGGTGACGAGATTACTTCCAATTGTTACAATAGACGAATGTGTAAGTTTCTCGTCCATTCTATATTATGTTTGGTCCGATGATGGACTGAATAGAGGCCGAAACTAGTAATCATTTTAAATTATTGATGATGTTGTTGCCTGACGGTGTATAGAAAAAATGTATATGTGAAAGAAGATGTGATAAATTTATGAAAACCCGCTTTAGGGCTTCAATCATAACAACCTGCTTGAAGCATATTCCTTTATGAGAAACTAACGGTCATCCAGATGATTGCAAATTTTGCATCTTTTGCTTCTCAATCCAAATGTTTATTATAGTCTCCACAAGAGCACTTGACTGGAATTTATCATACACAGATTTATCTAGTTTATACCTCTGTATTTGATTTCTTTATCATACATTTTAGCCTTATCAGCCTCACGCCTGTGCTCATTTCTTTCCAGTAATCTATTTCTTTTCAGAATTTTTGCAAATAAAATTTGGTGTGTAATCTTCGCCACTCCAAAGCGTGTTATAGACCCCCGTCTATCTCTTGCGCCTTGCTAAACCAAATGGTTCGCATTTTCGCAGAGTACAACCAACATGATGCAACGTTTCACAATTTATTTATTTCTGTAAGACGCTTTATATGTTTCAGACGGAAAAACCGTCTGAAACATGTAGAGCGTCTTACAGAAATAAATAAATTGTGAAACGTCGCATCATGTTATTTGTACTCCGCGAGTATATTAGCGATACACGGACCTATGAATGTTAAAGGTCCGCATTTTGTAGCTGAATATCCCTTTTGCACTAAACTTCTCAAACAACCCGCATGTTTGTGTGCGTGTGTGTGTGTGTGTGTGTGTGTGTGTGTGTGTCATGTGAGTGGGCATACCTTTTAGTAGTTCCTGAATGCCTTCATTTGTTCCGCTAATCATTGTATTGTAATTACCGAAGTTCCATTAGCAGCTCTTCCATTAACGCTGTATTTCTATATAACGTTCGCTTTGCCATTTTCATCTGCGAATGTCCTTATTTTTTAACTCGTTGCCACACTTTCTCTAACATCCTCTTCTGGATAAATCCATCTTATACATTATGGTGACGTTTTCATAACTATATGACTTCCTCGAATATATCTTGCTGATACCAGTATCGCTTAATTTGATTTTCCACGTCTACAACTGCCAGTCTGTTTGCTTTTAGCCGTGATTTTCGCCGACTGGTTTTGTTTAATTTGTGCAGCGTGTCTGTAATAATATTATCTCCTAGTACTGACTGGAAAAGACAAGTATCTAGAATTTTGGGCAAGTCTATGTTCGTATATCTTGTTCAGAATCCTTAGAACCTGCACGTATTTTAATGCTTTGTTGACCGTGCATCCTGATATATCCGCATAATATGAACCAACAAGATGCACTATTTTCTATTAATTTATTTCAGTAATAATCCTCTACATGTTTCGAACAGGCTTACTGTTCATCATCACGAGGATCGACTCTGTATAAACAGCAATTGGTATAGTCATGCGTTGTGTTGACTGGCTGCTGTAATAAACCTCTACATGTTTCGAACAGGCTTACTGTTCATCATCACGAGGATCGACTCTGTATAAACAGCAATTGGTATAGTCAACACAACGCATGACTATACCAATTGCTGTTTATACAGAGTTGATCCCCCTGATGATGAGCAGCAAGCCTGCTCGAAACACGTAGAGGCTTAATAATCAAATAAATTGATAGAAAATAGTGCATCTTTTTGGTTCATATTATACGGAAATTTAACGCAGTTTTCTGCCTACAATTGTTGTATTTTGTAGTCACGTGCTAGGTAAAAGTACCGATCTGCCTAAGTATAAAGCTTAACTCGCAATGAGATGACATGGCGTTCAAGCTCCGAACATTTCGCATCTTGGCAAATGGGTTCTGTTACGTGTAGTTAAAGTTGTCTGGTAAATGTTGTATAGGTAACGTGGGACTGCAGCGTCATTTAATTAGTCCTTAATCGGCCTCATTTCCGTGGTGTTTAGTATGACTGTTCCCCATCACAAGTGTTGTGGGCATTGAGAAGTTATTTTTTAGTATATTTTGCTACATATTAGGGGAAACCGGGGCAGTGTGATAACACGGGGCAAGAGGGTCATCTATAAAAATTAAACACTATGAATTGTTCGCGTTGCCACGCTGTTCGCAGTGCAGCAGTTTATGTTTTGGCAGAAATGTCCAGTTTCGACCGAAATATTATAAGTTCCGTAGAATACTTGTTTGCTGACAGTTTTAAAGCAAGTTTTATGCGTGGTATTTAAGTGGTAATGTAAAATGGATCTGACAGCATAAGTTCCAGGTAACGCCTGTAGTCTTCATTGAAACATTACCTTCTTTGACAATGTAATGACTACAAATGGAGATGGAAATATTCGTCTAATGTAGACGTATCAAATAATAACATTTTTTTGTAGTGCTGTCTTGTCCCTTGTGTGGGGCAAACTGATTCAATGTGCATTGTACCAGTAGTTACATGCATCTAGGCTTTACACATGTAACATTGCTGTTTGTTTTTCTTCATTTCATGGTATTCCTAATTCCTTCCTTAGCCCTTACCCTGCTAACGTGGAAAATATGATGAACTCCTAATAATGCCAGCAAACGGCAGATGGAATTCCACTTGGCATTTAAAGGGTCAACATTGTGACTAATTTCTCTTTCATTTCTCACGTACATGCATAATCTATGTCTCCTGCCCATTGCCTTTTTCTTCTGTTATCTTCCTTCCCTTCGATAATGTTTCCTCCTACATTTACATCTTACAACGTAGGCCTATGTGTAACCTGGCTCTTCTCATTTACTTTCCACCCTTCACTGCCCTTGTTTCCTAAGTTCTGTGGTAGTATTTTTGTCCCTTGTCTAAATTCTCTGGTTCTGTGTCCTCCTCCCACTGTCGCTACTTCCTGCTCTACTCAGCCGTCGGAGCTACACCCACAGCTAGTCCCTGCTCTAATTTATCAGGGCACACAAGATCTGCGTGCGATCTGTAATCAGCGCTGTATCCACAGCGGCAAACGCGGTAACTAACGAATGGCTTCAGTGTCACGCGATGAGATAGTCGTTACATGCGAACACCCATTACTTACAGATACTTTTTCACCGCGAAACGAGAATAGTCCCGCCTTGTTTTGGGGTTCGGCATTCAGCTGTCTTGATAGGAAAGACAGGAATTAACCAAAATGCATTTATAGAATATTGCTCAAAATTTTCGGCGGCTCACCAAGTCTAACAATACTGTGCACTTATGAAGCCGTACGGTTTAATACCTCCACAAGAGGTCAGAAATAGACTCTGTTTAAAAAGAGATTAATTCTGTTTACAACCTGACAGCTTATTTCCGTTGAGATATATATTTTTTTAATATTACTCTACCAACTACGTATAATTTTCCCCGAAGTAATTACTTACATTAAAATCTGACAATTCTGTGCGCATTTGTCTTTATCTCCATCGGTTACCTTCTTATTTTTTATATGAAGTACATCGGCAGTAACCTGTGTCGGAATAGAGAACCTACTCGAACTTGAAGCCGACAGTTTATGCTAAGTGCGAATCTGGAAACACCCACTGCCTTTACTACAGTATTGACAGCGTCCCGATATTGACGATTGCTTATTAGAGAGGCACTGCGCATGTTCGCTAAGTATTTCTGCTTCTTCGTAATAAGTTTTTTAGTGGAATGTAAGCACTGATTTTTTCAGAAACAAAAAGTTTTGCGATTTTGTAAAAAAAAGTAACAAGGACAAATATCGGGTTATTTTGGTAACTTTGGGGTAAATTATCTTACCCATTCAGTAATTCATAATGACAACTGAAACAAACACCTGAACTGAATTTGAGCGATATCATCTAAGCTGATAGGTTTTGTGTATTTATTTTTTATAGGGATGGAAAAAATATCCGCAACAACTCATATGATTACTCAAAATTCATGTGTACATTTATTAGTTCATTAGCCTAGGATGTAGAATTGCGCTGCTGAAGTAAGAACACAGCATAATTCAGGACACTTGACCACAGCTTTTGACCACAGAAACTCTGGATGAGTCCCGGAGAAGTCCAGTTGTAATTTGTGATTGTCAAGTGATAATGATGCAGTTTCTGTCCGAATGCTTCCGTAACCCCGACTCAGTCGCATTCTGCTGACACTTCATATTCCCGTACCCCATCCTGGCGTATGTAATAGGCCTGATCAGCCAGCACGCTGTCACACACTTACATTATCTGCACGGAAATCGGATAAAGTAACTTCTATTCCTTTCCTTAATCATATGTTTATTGGACCGTGCATCGTTGTAATAGTTGAAGAATAAAAGACCAACTTGATGTCACTTGCTATTTCATTTCACTTATGTGCTCAACATGTTTCGGACATTAATATATCCATCATCAGGAGCTTGCGACTGTGCTGTTGAATTACTACTCAAACTCAGCCGCACCAGATCTCCAACACACAATGAACCGAGAACAAGACGACAGATGTGGTAATTCAACAGCACAGTCGCAAGCTCCTGATGATGGATATATTAATGTCCGAAACATGTTGAACACTTAAGAAGTGAAATGAAATAGCAAGTGACATCAAGTTGGTCTTTTATTCTTCAACTTTCCTTTCCTTAATGTTCATTACAGTTTTTAAATTTCAGGCCTTTTAATTTTACGAAGTTCAGAAACAGAAATATTATTATTTCGGGACTTGTTATGAAAGGGAACAATAAAGTGTTTTAAAGACATAACATTTTCATAAAATCAATCCATGTTTTAAACAAATATATGTTCTTTGACATTCGTTCGTGTAAAGAAGATTTGTTAAACTGAAATTATTTTCCCATTTGTTTACAGACAATGACTGGGTACAAGGTGACTGAATATAAACATACGTTTATTTATTTATTGTAATGAACAGCAGTTACTTCTAAATTAATATTATCAGTATATAAATTTGGTATTTCGTATGCACATGTAAATGTGCTTAAAATGAATTCAGGTCGTCACTTTTCTGGGATGTTATCGGCGTTCATTGATAGATGCATCGCGGCGGACGCCTGACATCACGCAAAATAAAATCGGTTCGCGTCGTTTGACACTGACGAGCTGTAACTTACAGTAATGGCCTGGGATTGTAATACTCTTCACAAATGCCTGTAGAGGGACTATTTACTAATTCCTTCTCGAGACGCTGGTATTTTTTAGTCAAGAATTTCCACACTCAGAAATCCTGAGGACAGTCGCCGTGAACACACGCCCTCACCTTCTTTTCTGTGTTGAGTAAGTCTACTCCAGTTATAGCCAGACTTAAACAATGGATTATGCTTTTGTAATTTTATGGTTGATGCGAAAATTCTTTAATTTAGTGTTCTAATAATTTTAGGAAATTACTTACTTACTTACTTACTCCATTGTGCAGAGTCCTTCTTGAGGAGCTAACTTGTTTGCAGCTAGTCAATAAATTCCCCGCATTTCACGGAACCCGAAGGTTCATTACCGCACTCACAAGCGTCCGTCACCTGTCTCTATCCTGGACCAGCCCATTCCAGTCCATATACCCACATCCCACCTCCTGGAGATCCATTCTAATATTATCCACCCATCTACGCCTAGGTCTCCCCAGTGGACTCTTTCCCTCCGGTTTCCCCAGCAAGACCCTATACACCCCCCTCTCCTCACCCATACGCGCCACATGCCCAGCCCATAATTTTAGGAAATTAATTTTAATAATTATACAGAGAGCAAGGATATGAAATGTCTGACTTTCTTCCAAGAAGCTGCAAACTTATTTCGAGCATGCTTATATTTAACGGATGTTTGCGGAGCGTCAAATCTCTGTTGCAAGGAGCAATATCGACCGACTGCCGCTAAGTAATTGAATATTGTTATAACTGTACGTTGCTGGGCTTAAGGAGAAGAGTGTGTTTTGCACAGTGCTATCAGCTATAAGGAAGAGGTGAAATCAAATTAACTCAACTTCATCCCTGGGTACACTCTCTGTGGACAAATATTTGTAAAGTCCATTCTCTTGCTCCACTAAACGTGGTATCAAATTTCTCTTTTTTTCTCCCAACTCCTATATTAAACATAAGGCTTCATCTGGCAACACCATCTGTATCCTTCTTATATTACTTCAAAGGGGAACTAGTACAGTACACTTTCAATGAACGTAAATACACATCAGGGCTGCCAACCCGAAGACTTCGCAGGAGATATTTGGGTGGCTGTGTCTAGCTTCGTGGTTTTCACTGTTACATTCAGGGCACTAGAATGACTATCAGAAGATCCTGATTATGAACGGCTGTGTTGATAGGTCTTGTTCAACGAAATTACAAATTTACGGATACAGAATAATATTAAATTGAATTGTGCAGAAACTTTGCGATTTTGAGACCCTTCAAGTTACACCCAGTTGCTGAAATTCTGGTGATAAATTTCGATTCTAGGAAGTACGGAATGTCTTGTTTTCGTGGTATTGCTCAGACGTTTAGGCTTGTGGTTGTTCAGTTTGTCAGTTTTTAGAATAACGAGTCTTAGAGTGAGCAGTAAAGGATTAATTGGAGCATGATAATAAATAACATTAGAGTCGTCTGAGATTTGTTGTCGTGAAGTTTGGTAGATTTGACGTTCATAAGGCCATGCCTCGTAATATTATTTCTATAGTAAAACCAACTAGATGCACCATTGTATCAAATTTATTTATTTTAGAAGGACACTCTACATGTTTCGGACGGTCTTTCCGTCCATCATCAGGAGTTCAAGACTGTACGTACAGCAACAGGCATTTGTGAAACAGATACTGCTGTCTGCTTCCTAGTAAGCAGAATTCAGTATCTATTTGACAAATGCCTGTTGCTGTATGTAGAATCTTTAACCCTGGTGATTGTTAGAAATACCGTCCGAAACATGTAAAGTGTCTTTCTAAAACAAATAAATTTGATACACTGGTGCATCTAGTTTGGCATAGTGTAGGAATACGTTTGGTAGATTAGTATCAACATTTACTCAATTATTACACCAACCACTGCACATATATAAAACTTATAAAATTTACACATTAAAAAATTAGAAACGCTCCGACATGTTTCGGTCCTAAGGCCCTCATCAGGGATCTATATATTCCTTGCTAAAGTCACACTAGAAATAGTCACAGATTAATTTCGTTGTACAAGTTGGGTGTTGTGGCAGCATGCCGTGAGTATCACGCAACGAAGCACAGAATGCACATCCATAGCAGGGCACTCTTCGAAACATAACATTACACAACACGGCATGCTGCTACAACACCCAACTGGTACAACGAAATTAATCTGTGATTATTTCTAGTGTGAATTTAGCAAGGAATATATAGCTCCCTGATGATGGTCTTAGGACCGAAACATGTCGGAGCGTTTCTAAAGTTTTAATGTGTAAATTTTATATATGTGCAGTGGTTGGTGTAATGATTGAGTAACTCGACAACATGCACGGTGTAACAATGAAAACAGTATCAACATCTTCAAATTAAAGACCTCAATGTGAAGGCGGCAGGTTTCTGCAGAACGTTTGTACCTCTCTACCAGAGCACACGGCGTCACATCTCAGAAGATCTTAGCCATATTATTTGCCGGTTTGAGAACCTCACTTCTTAGACAAATGGGAAATTTATGCATGGAAATATTTTTTAATTTACCGCACGTTTTAGCGTAGTCTACCTGCAAGAATTTCAAGAATGGAGTAATATGATTTTGTTACTTTCTTTATAGTTACGTGGATTAAACATATGCTAATGACCATTACGTTGTCTGACAATATTCATTCAACGTGCATTCCGTATGTTTCTTATTCTTATTCTTTGATGACGCCACTCGGAACGCGGCCAGTGGCCATCCATTTTTGTGAGTTTTTAAATCTGTTTGTAGAGATGTTTATTAGAATCCTTTGAACATTAGACCGGTCTGTCGCAAGTTAATCTCCCAACTTATGCCATTTCTAACCAGGACTGCAGCGTAATTGCCCTATAATTATTCACGTAAGCGCGATAATTTGTTGAGAAATTATTTACTTAGGTCAGTAGTGTGTATTTGCGCAGGCTTTCCATGTTTCTGAATCTCGCATCCAAGTCCCAATGTTGTGCATGTATGAAGTAGTTAATAATTCCTGTCGGATGTCTTTGCTGGTAAGCGTTGACATTGGTAAAATACTGTACCACGCAATGCCGCTCGTGGTGAAATTTTGTATTAGAAACACTTCTGGCCAGAAATTAAATATCTCCGCTTTGTTTGTAGACTGAAAACAGATGAGGGATAAAGTAAACGTGCCTCCAGTTGATAACACAAGTTTCGTGTTGTGTGGAATTAACGATGGGCACATTTCACCTAAAATGAGTGCATTCTTGAAAGAGAAAATGACTGTATTCTTTTTTTCGTCGTTGCACCGTGCATTTTTAATTCTACGCAGTTCACACACCAACAAATTCACTATTTATTAACTTGAGTAAACGTTTTAATTTACATTAAGATACTCAATAATATCGCTACTACATGTTTCGGTCTCTAATGACCATCATGAAGAAGCTTTATCTGTATCTGTCTAAAGTTATATTTATGTTAAAACACCCGGTAAAATTACGTTGTTATATAAATATATAACGACGTAATTTTACCGAGTGTTTTAACATAAATATAACTTTAGACAGATACAGATAAAGCTTCTTCATGATGGTCATTAGAGACCGAAACATGTAGTAGCGATATTATTGAGTATCTTAATGTAAATTAGAACGTTTACTTAAGTTAATAAATAGTGCATTTGTCGGTGTGTGAACTGCTTATGACTGTATTAGTTTCAGTCACTTCTCAGCATAACTGGGATTGTCGCTAATATAAGGTCTGAATTCGAGACACAATAATTATGTATTCGATGTGCAATATACGCCATACACGTGCTTGCTTGGTGCAATAGATATTTCGTTAAACTGATGTTTCAGAGCCTTATAATTACTTCATAATCATACACATTAAAACGTAGAGAAATTGCAGTTATGTCTACTGGAGAAACGCAATTTCTCGCCCGAATGGATAACATTGGATTCAGGGCGTTGGGATCGGGGTTGTGGAAGGTGTATTTAGCTAAAAGAGCAAATATTGAAGCATGGAGATAATGAGTAATTTCATAAATGTTTATTTCTCACCAATGCTGTTAAAGTAACAGGTAAATTTCTACCTATAACCTACCATGAAGGCCCAGAGGGGGAGTAGAGGCATAGCTCTACTTTTCTTTAACATCGGCGCTATGTGAGTGGGCGGTCAACACCACACCTAGCCACTTTACCCCCGGCAATGACACCGTACCCATTGTGGTAGAGGCTAGCTGGGCCCCTGGGCCGTTCTGGACTGGCGCGGAAAATCTCGCCCCAACTGGGATTTGATCCCGGACCGTCCAGCCCGAAGTAAGTCGCTATACCAACTGAGCTATCCCGGCCCAAATAAAATAGTTTTGGAGTGTTTAAATAGTATGAGGTGGATGGTGTATGTAGCATGCATATGTAGATGAGAAATACGTTCAGAATTTTTATCGTCGGATATGCAGGAAAAAGGCACTTGCATGACCTAAGCGCGGCTGGAATGGTTGTGTCAAGGTAGATCACACAGAGACATGTGTGGGAAATGCATGGGTTACAACTGGCCCGGGATTGAACTCTGAACACGGTCCTGAACTTTTAGAAAAGCTGAGATTGTGTCATATCAGCGACTGTCAGGTTCTCAAGTAGGGATTTTTCTAAGTAGTTCGTTTCTGACTTAACAGTACGAATATATAAGATCGAGGAGACTATGGAGTACTGCTCTGCTGCAGATTTGCTACATCAGAAGGCGTAGGGGCGCTAGAAAATATAATTATCCTAAGAGAGGGAGAGAGAGTAGCATGTAACCTGACCTAGGTACTGTTTATTTCTACAGCAAAATGAGTTTGCCGTTACAGCGAACTGTTAATTCTACACTGATTAGTATTTAATTCATAATAATGGTTGGCAGTGAGGGAAATATCACTTTGTTTCTTGTTCGCGGGATGTTTCTAACGGTACGCGGCAGTATGCCAGTAATTGGGTTGAAGCCTTAAAAAGGGGTGAAAGGAAAACCGTCTATGTCAGATCTTAATATGGCTTCCAATCTATCAGAACTGAGGTGCTGCTCTCGTGCAGTGATATGAGGATGAGTGTTATCAGAAGTGTAAAACATGTAGCCGCATCCAAACACGTGTATGTTTATGTTTAGTAGTATTTATATCGTACAGGGTCTGTAGAGTACTTGTAGACGGATAGAACTAAAGATTCACAGGTATGTTGTATTGAAGACAGAATTATGATACATGGAACACACGACACAAGGCATGCTCAGGTGTTTGCATGTGTCGTCTCTGTTTGGCCTTTATGAGACAGGAGACGTGCTGGATGCATCGTCAGGGAGTAATACTTCGCCGAATAATTAGCCCCCCATCCCCACCCCCCACCCTATCCCCCGCACCCTGCAAGTTCACATCCTATACATAATTATTTTGTTGCTAACTTAGAAGTCGCGTTAGCGATAAGCCCTGTTACGCGGAGAAATGACGTGAAGTTCCATTCCACCTAACGAATTGGCACTTGAAAACTGCGCTCTTCTTGGTTATTACGCATCGAGTAGTGGGAAGAAGGTGCATCGAAACGTCGGTAAGGAATTACTGCTACTCGCTGTATAATAGCTCAGAAAAGCGCAGTTTTGATCTGCTCCGCGGCGGAAGATGAAGGCACGAATTGGCAGTTATTTGCTTTAGAATGCGAAGAAAATCGGAAGTGTGTTTTAGTAGAATGAAAACATCGTAACCGGAATTTCAGCAGGCGGATTTAACCCGAAAAGTCTCAATAACATTCAAACATTTCTGTACGTTTCGTTTTAATATAATTCGTCAGTCTACTCTCGATCTCTTGTAGCGGACCTCATTAACGGAACTGTTTATATCTTTGTTTTTGAATATAATCGGTTTTGTGGGTAGTTTGAAATCTTCTACCTCCCTGCTTTCGACAACGTGCAAAGATTTAACATTCATAGGTTCGTGCATCGCTAATATATTCGCAGAGTACAACCAGCATGATGCCACGTTTCACAATTTATTTATTTCTGCTAGCTGCTGCTAGCCTGACGGCTAGCAGCAGCTAGCAGTAACGGTCTGACAAATACCTGACGCTGTATGTGCAATTTTGAGTTCCTGATGATGGACGGAAAACCCGTCTGAAACATGTAGAGCGTCTTACAGAAATAAATAAATTGTGAAACGTTGCATCTTGTTGGTTGTACTCAGCGAATGCAAAGATTTCTTTCTCTGTTTGAAGACCAAATTTCAACCACCGTTGAGACTGACACAGTTTGTATTAATTTATTTTTGGCAGTAAAAAAAGAAATGTGAAGCGTAGAGGTGTATAGAATTAAGCAGAGAACATGCGAGAATTTTCTTCTATTGTTTTGGGTAAAATGTATGGTGGGAGACCAGAACGTATTGTCTAGTATGTGCGGAAATGTAGTTCGAAAAGGACGGCAGTCCACATAACTCGATACAAATTCTACCCAAATGTTGAGATTATGTGCAAGCAGTGGTGCAGCTATTGACTTCATCCCCGCTTCCAAAGTGACTCTGAAATCCGCCCGGCCTCTTCCATTCCCATCTGTCATACTTCCTATTTATTTCCATCTTTCTTGCTCTTTAGACGCTGTATAACCTCTCAAGTTGAAAGTACTCCGCTAAGCGATGACAAAAATCAATCTAAAATGGGTCTTAAGGTATTTTGCCCGCCACATAATCCTACTCAGAACCATTTGGATCCATCTCAAACGCTTACGTCCTGATTCTTCAAAAGTCAGTTGGACATTCTTCATCTAGTCTATACTTTTACCAGTTTGTTCTCTTCCTAAACATTTTTACCCAACTAAAATTTGTTTAGTCAGGACTTAGAGTATCCCTTTTCTTTCTGGGACAGTGCAAGGGTTCGGGCGATTGCTCGCGAGTAACTGCGAGTGCATTGGATAAGCAGTCCTAGACAACCGACTAGAGGTTGTCCTCCAAGGTCGGAGTTGAACGAGAGATGTAACGACCTCAAAACATAAAGAATTAACTCGCGAAATTCCGCTGAGGATCTCGAATTATTATGTGGCGCGGTCCAAGCAACACAGACGTTAACTGTGAAGGAAATTGTATGTGACTACAGTAATGTTTGTTGTGGCGGTTGTATGGAATTCCCAACCACATCAAAAAGCTGTTACCTGAGACGGGGCAGGAAGCACGAAACGTAACCGAGAGCGAATCGCTGCTTGTAACCATAAAGAATCAAAGGTTGGTCGAGCGGAAGTGGGGGGGGAGGACCATCCTACAGATTTTACAGTCCCACCCACCAAACTTCCCGGATGTTGCGTGTCTAACAGAGTTTACTAACCTGCAATAAGGACATGACTTTAATGAAATTTTCTGAGCAGAAAATAAAATTTTAGCAAGTCTAAAAATATCCATCTGCACCCCTTCCGTGGAAGCTTTCAGGAAATGTAAGGAAGCATAAACAATTTCAACAAACAACATGATTTACTAACCCACAATGTTGAAAACAATACAATCATGAAACATCTTACTTACAAAATAAGTCCAAATACTACGGGCTGGCTTCGTGGTCCAAAAAAGTATATCTCTGTCCCTAAACAATTCAGCAATGCACTGCCAGCAACACACGTTTAACACACACTGAGCCAGCAAGGAACCCTTTGGCCGCGCCTGAGTATTCGCCGAAAACAGGATTTCGCAACCTGTCCTAAGTGTAATTTTGACCGTGTAAACTGCCCAGATGACCAAATCAGGGTTTCTTCTACAAGACCATTTTCAGGCCCCGGGTAGGGCAGAACATGGGAGAGGAAGAGGGATAAACTGGTTTACAAGGCGCAAGTCCATTATCTCGTTTCTCGGGCCCTGTGCCAGGGGTTCGAGACTATACATGGCACACATCGTTGACTGCAGTTCTTGTTGTAATCAGCAGGGACCCTGGAGACCGAGTTTCCTTTTCAGGCACACCGAAATCACAGTTAAGATACACGGGGTAAATTACACGTGATAACAAGACAGTTACTACATCCCTAACAGTAAAATATTGCGCGCTGTTATGTGGAACATGTATTAATCCTTTGAACTTGGATGAAGAAGAAGCAGAAGAAGAAGAAGAAGGAATAGGAGTTAAGGAGGAGGAGGAGTAGGAGTAGTGGTGTTGTGAGACACACTACCTTATACACTAGAAGGGAGAAAAAAATTACGTGTCTGGCAATCCTCCGGTAGTGCCCGCTCGTCCTTCTTGGAAGGTAGACTGAGTCTGGATTGCATAGTTGGTATAGTGAATAGGCTAGGGTTTAGACAATCCAGGGTTCGATTCTCGGCAGAGCCGAAAGTAATTTTCTCCTCGCTAAAACGTCAAGACCTGATGTGGGACCCAACCAACCTTCTGTTGTGTGGGTACCCACGACAAAGCGGTCCGGGCGTGATGTTAACCACTCACGTTCATCTAGTGCCTCTCTACTCCTCCTTCACGGCTTCTTGACATGCACAGAGACAGCTAAATGTGCTGAGTAAAGACGTTTCGTTTGTATCCTTATATCGCTTTATTTTAATCAAGAAATTCTTGTTGTTCGATGTCTTATTTTGCATATAATTCTTCATGTGGCTTCTACAGATAAATGGTTACTTCCTGCTATGGCAGTGGACTGTAACGGATGACCAGCGCTGTGTAACGCAGGGGTTTTACTGTCAGTTCAGGTGTGGTTCTTTTGTCTCTGTCATTCTTTACGTACGGGTATATAGTCGATTCTGCTCTGACGAGCTCCTTGTAATTTTTCTTCTTCCTTAAATAACTTGTTCCCTCTTCTCCGTTTTGTTTGTTTTTTTTTTCTTTCTTTACTCATCTTATTTTAAAATATTCACCGAACAAAAGGGAAGAAATATAACCATGCCATTTTCAGTCGCAGTACTATTTAATGCAAGATTAGTTTCTAGAACAGGTATTAATAAGATACTTTGCCCAAAAAGATCATATATACTTACCACCTGAAATAAAATTATTGGTCATGTGTACACCTGTTTAAAAGTTGGACAGGTATGTACCTCCAGAATCAGCATATAAATGAAACTAATTTCCAGTTTATCGTACCAGTGGATACAAAAATGTTCGAGGGACTGTTGCTGCTTGGACCTAAGCCAAATACAAGTGGATTACAGGAAAACAACGTCTTGAGAAAAGCAGTTTATCACAAGTATGTGTAATAAATCAGACACACAAAACACTAGGTTTTAGAAATTTATTTAAGGCTACGTGTTTCGGCGGTAATTGTGAGACGTCATCATGCTTCTTTGAAACGTCGATACACGGAAAATTCTGTACTTCTTAAGATGACCTCCCCTTTCACAGTAAAAATACAATATGAATTTATAAAGCCGTTTAAGTGCTTTTGAAATACGAAAGATCGCCAGCCGTGGAATGCATGCTTATACCCACAAGAATATCTAAAATAAAAGGTCATTTACCCAAAAATGGCACAAAAATAATTTATAAATCAATGCGGTAGTTATATAGGCGAGGTGTTACTAACAAAGACATTTTGTGGTAAAAGATGGCTGGATGAGGTGCATGTGTTTTGATATACGAATGTCCTCGAAATTATTTCGGCTTTCGCCTAAAATTTTACGATTGTTTGAAAAAGTGGTCCAATTTTCGGTTCGCTTTCTTTCGAATAAGTATCTAGCAAACCATCATAGTCAATTTTATTTAACTTTCTATGCACATGTGCTCGAAACATGTAGAGTCATGAAATAAACTTATTGTAAAACAAAACATTTTGTGCATCAAGTTGTTTAATTACTGAGATATAGAACTCTACATGTTTCGGACAGGTTTTCTGTCCATCATCAGCAGTCTAGTACTGTATACACAGCAACAGGTATTTGTCATACTAGTTATGCTGACTGCTGGCTAGCAAGCAGTCAGCATAACCTGTTTGATATATGCGTATTGCTGTGTGTACAGTACTAGACTCCTGATGATGGACGGAGGAACTGTCCGAAACATGTAGAGTTCTTTCCAAAAATAAATTTGAGGAATTAGTGTATCTAGTTAGTTTTATTACAAGAGTATACATCTGAGTAAATTTTACATTGTGACCAGGGGAGCCCATCTGTTTTCTTTCTCTTCTGCATGAACTTTTTTGTGTTTTGTAGTTCATTCCAGTTTGTAATATGATAGGATTGCTTCGCAACGGAATTTTTTGCTCAAGGCAAAACGAAGTTCACTTGATACCTGGATGCTGCTCTGTCCGCATCTTTACATAAGTTAATACATGTTGTTTGTGTCACTTGTATCTTGAAATGTGAGATACTGACTTTTTCTGGAAAATACTGTTTACTTGTGAATACGAGGACGTGGAATAGAAATATGATATATGTCTCATAAAATATTTAACTAAATTTTGTATGTTGCTTCGTGCACATGTAGAATCGAGAATAAAGATAATATACAGAGAGAAGGTAGGAAGTAAACGAGGTAGCCTTGAGTGAGTTATTTACTACTCCAATTTGTATTTTTTCCTACCTCTTTTCCCCTTTATATTCACCCCATTTTCGATTTTCTCATCTCCGTTACTTTGGATCAGGTAATCTTTCCCTCCATATCTCATCTCCCAGGTTTCTTCTATCATTATCTCTCCTACAGTCTACAACATTTGTCTGCCAGTGTCTGACATCTCTTCTTTTACTCTTCTTCGTCCCATTACAGGAGGATTCATCCGTTCTCTGTAGACCCTACGTTTCTATCATTTTTTCCCCCTTTGACTCTTAGATTATTTCTCAGTGGATTATATATAGAAAAATGGGTGATGATGCTCCCCGGCAAGTGACTTACAGACTTTAAGATCTTACAGATATTTCATTTCGGCATGCTTCCCTCTTGCCATACCTGAATTAAAGTAATGACATTACTTTCAGTATTAACTTCGTGGCAGAGTTACAGCCTAGTTCTTGCGCAGCTGATGAGAAGCAAGGAATATTCCTGCCACATTTGACGTTCTCACTGCATTGCTGCTGAAGGTTCGTGTCTTCTCGGATGTTAACGCCGTCTTGACTGGTAATTATTAGCCGACGTTTCTAACGCACTACGATACTTTGAAACGTCGGTAACTTTCACGAGTCAACATGATATAACATACCGGAATACTTTAATATTGATAAATAGTTTGGATGCATGGGATCCAAAATTCCATAAAGATGTTCGCAAAAATCTTGCATTAAGTTTTATTCTCAACCGATGTTACAGAATACGAAGTTTCATATTAAGGTCCTCTGTGTTAATATTGGTATCTCGGTAGCACAGTGGTTAAGGTTCTGTGCTACGAATCGGAAGGTCACTGGTTCGATCCCAGCTGGTGTCACTGGATTTTTCATCCTATCGCATTATGGCCCTGGGGTCGACTCAGTCTCTAATATAAATGAGTACCAGGAGCTTTTCGTGGGGGTAAAGACGGCCGGTGCGTAAGGCTGACAACCTTACCACCATCCTGTGATGTCATGAAATCTGTGAACCTTAACTTCCTGGAACCCTGTGGGCCACTTCAGGCCTGTAACGGGACTGCTTTACCTTTACCTATGTTAATATTATTCCTCCATTTAGGTTATGGCACCCCAAAACGTATGTTTCCTTTATGTTGCACCAAACGAAACTGTGCATGCAGACGGACTGGCCTTATTTTGTCCGCTTACTGAACCTTGTCATCGAGTACTAAGGGACCTTTTCGGTAATGTGAACGTTCCGATTTCAAATCTACCTCTTGAAAACAGATTTAATAACTGTCCAACAAGATGCGACTTATTCAGTTTATTACATTACTGTAGGCAGCTCTACATGTTTCGGGTGTTGACACCCATCATCAGGAGCTTGTACAGCTGTACAGAAATATAATAAACTGAATAGAGTCGCATCTTGTTGGGCAGTTATTCAGTTTGATTCATGATGCACGGACCCATGAATATAAAATTCTTGAAAACAACTTTGCTTACTCGCGTTTATTCTTTTCCATCAGTCACTCTCCAGTCACATACTTTAGCATTTTCTCGTCAGATGGCGCGCGTTACATTCTGCACCATTTCCAATTCATTGTTTACTAATCGTGTTATATGTCTTATTATATGGTGTTGTTGTTAGTCCATAGATTATTAAGTAAATAAATAATAAATACTAACGTAACGTAGTACTTGTCTATTCCATGTCATATTTTAATGTAAACATAATAATAACGTTAGTGATAAGTGAGGGTTGTTTGACCGTGCATCTTCCTCATGAAATAAAGTGAAAAGCCACCTTGATGCAACTAGGTAATTTTATTGATATATTCTTAGCTCGACATGTTTCGGGTACATACGCCCATCATCAGGAGCATTAGATGTTGAGTTGCAGCATACGGTTTTCTGCGCCGAGTTTTTGGATGGGTGGTGGTCTTGAGAGCCGCTACGTAGGTCGTGTGTATGGTGCGGGTAGTGCACGGCACCATCCGCACCGTACACACGATCCACGCAGCGGCTCTCAAGACCACCACCCATCCAAAAAACTCGGTGCAGAAAACCATATGCTGCAACTCAACATCTAATGCTCCTTATGATGGAAGCATGTACCCTAAACATGTCAAGCTAAGAATACATCAATAAAATTACCTAGTTGCATCAAGTTGGCATTTCACTTTGTTTCGTTAGTGATAAGTTTTGTTGATGTATGTCGCTCATTCCTTTTGTTCTGAAACATCACAAACAATCACTTTGTACAATCCAGACATGGAGACGTTTTCACAACACTTGATGAAGTGAATGCATGGCATTCCCGCTTATACCATTTTGCTAGTCGGTTAGCAGAAAGGTGACAGTAGTGCCTGCTCTAATGGTCGTTATGGGAACCGTGTTACTCTTTCGTTTAAGTTTATTTTAAAACGCAACTTATCTTATATATTTAGGGTATCTTCTAACGTAATTTTCCACTAGTCTTTCCTAAACACTGGCAGTAATTCAGCCCAAATTTTCATTAGCATTGCATAGTTCTTTTGTGTGACTTATCAACCCAGCTCGGCCCTATGCCGTCTCTTTTTGAGGTTTCTAGATCACACACGGTTAAGACAGACAAGGTAAGACTCTTCTGAAGGAGTGGTCACCCGTCGCAGGGGCTGCTACCTACACAACACACAAAAGTGACAGACATCCATGCCCTCAGCGGGATTCGAAACTTCAATCACAGAAATCAAGCGGCTGCAGACCTACGCCTTAGGCCGCTTGGCCACTGCCATCGGCCTTCGTATATCTAAGCGTCACATTTAATCCAGTTATCGTATGCCTTCAGATGTTGTAATCGGGATGTGTTCTAATGTGTTCTCATCAGGAAGTTTTCTAGAACACTTACATGAAATATTCTTGATTTCAAACTTCATACCTACCTGCCTATGAAGATGAAACAGCGTGTTTCCGAAACGTCGGCATATAAAATTCAGACGCCGGGGAATTACCCAGAAGAAAGCACACCACAATATGTGAAATATGTTGCACGAGAATTGCACACATATTCTCCTGAGTTCCTGTATGTGGGAAGATGGGGGTAGAGTTCCTAGAAGAGAGAAGATTTCCCTTGTATAAACACCACGCCTTAAGAAGTTCTGGTAACAAATCAGAGTCCTACGCAATTTTTTATAGTTCCCTTGTCTGGAATTCGTGGATCCATATCTAAGACACGTCTTTAGACCGTGATGCGAAGTAGCATGGGAGAGTTTGTGTGAACTCTTTTTTGTAGGGTAACTGCTTGAGATAAAAATGTGAAATATGATTGGGTGGCCATATAAAACTTTCTAAGGCAGGTGTTATAACTTTCTATCACGTAGATATTTTGTGTAATGGTTAGTGCTGATAAAACTAAGTACATGGTCATGTCTCGAGATCAGAATGCAGGACGAATTCAGAGTGTGAGGATTGATAATAGTACCTTCGAGAGGGTGGAAGAGTTTAAATATTTGGGAACAACT
>Ga0131853_10007788_pt1 | contig 19426 bp, 10 predicted proteins | sample TergutLab28metaG_FD_92764 | JGI IMG/M metagenome (GOLD analysis project Ga0131853, IMG submission 92764) | Labiotermes labralis P1 segment gut microbial communities from Petit-Saut dam, French Guiana - Lab288 P1 (version 2) (version 2) | ecosystem: Host-associated > Arthropoda: Insects >... | reverse complement strand
GGGGTGTCACGTGGTCAGCGCAACGGGTCCCCACAGCCGTTAATCTCTGTTTTCTAGACCTGGAGCCGCTACTTTTTTCATTCAAGTAGCTCCTCAATTGACCTCACGAGTCTCACGAGGCTGTGTGGACCCTGTTCCAGACCCACTATTACTCAGAAAATCTGGTAGCGCCGGGGATCGAACTCGGGACCTCTCTATCTGTAGCCAGAAACTCTGACCACTAGACCACAGAGGCGGTCTTTATATATGTATATATATATAGAAAATAAATATAACATCTAGGCTAAAGATACAGAAATATTCTTGAACTATTTTTCGAAGCGCTACGTAATCAATCAATCTAACCACCTGTCTATCTAATACATATGAATATATAGCATAAGGCCCAAGATTTTAAATTCTCTTGATATTATGTTCACATGTGGCAACTCACTCTTATAATTACAGATACTCCCCCTAGGTGGTGCTGATTTTCAAGAAGAATCTGTCATAATTAAACAACTGGGAGTTACTATGCCTATGTTTTCAGACTTTCTGATGAGAAGTTTCTCTAGGTAGTAGCACTGCTTACTCCTTCGGACTGTCTTTGAAGAAATTTTCAGTTTCAAGATTTTATACCCGAAGAAAATGTAGTTTCGTTTTATACCTAATGGATCATAGCCCATGTAAGAATGGACCAGCGCCACGCTTCTCTGTAGAAACCGTAGATGTAGATGTTAAATGTCCACTTTTTTTGCTATTTCAATCCGTTTTTTAATGTTCGGAGAATAAAAAAGGAAACAATTTATATGAAGTTCAACTTGTCACCAATTACTACGAGAAGAACTCAAAATTATTGAGATTTTTTTACTAGCATCACAAATTTGTCACTTTGAATTCATACTTATTCGAGTTTTAATGCAAGCCTATTGACCCGCTGTTTTATTAATGTTTATCTTAAGTACAGACTTCAGGTAAAGGAAAATCCAACACCCTTAATTAAAATTATTTGTCAAAAGTTTATGGAGAATTGTCCATAGAAACACAGCCCAAAGATGTCGCCGTATATCGAATAATGTTTCTGTTCAGAAAAAAAATTCCTTCTTTTCTTATCAGTTAGTCCTCACTTCTAACATTTTCTCGGAACTCGATTCAAAGCTGCGAGTCACAATTGCATATTACGAGTCGTAAGGAGACTAACGTATTTCAGAACACATAAGAATCATTCTGAATCAAATGCGAATTTAGTGAGAAGGAAAATATTTTTACCTTGAACTTTCATCACGTCCAATCGCCACCCACACTGTATCTGAAAGCCATCGACGCTACAGACATGTGGGGGTTTTTCAGCGAAAAGTGACAAGAACTCTCTGGTCCTAAAGCATTTCTTTGGGTAGGCGGAATACTTCTTTAACACAGTCCTTCTATATTTCAAATTACAACCACGTATGCTTCACGCAGACTGACTTCTATCATACACTCCAAACAGGACTAACGACACATTCGTGTCCTTGTGTGTAAGTCTACGCCGGTTCAGACAGTCATGGTCTTCGAAACCTATAAATGAGTAAATTGGTTATATTTTAGTTATATTTTCTACAAATAACCGCAGAAAATAGACACTGTAGAATATGGGAGGCAAGAGAATTAAATCAATTACAAATATATATAGAGAGGTTTTATTATTACTGCTACTATTATTATTTTATTTATTTGTTTTCTATCTGATGTGACATTTTCTTACTGATTTCTATATATTTTCGTTTGTAGGTTATCGTTTGTGTTTTGTTGTATGTTCCTTTGCTTTCTCTGTAATTGGCGTAGTGGCTGTTGTACCATCACTTTAAAATAATGAGTTAAATACTTACTCCTCTACTACTATTCCTACCTCTCCTGCTACTGCTACTAGTACTGCTACTACTAGTACTACCACAACCGCAACTGCTACTAGGAATGCTAGTTCAGAAATGACCTGCCGTCATACAAAATTTTACTTGTTCAAGCGAAAAGTAAGATCTTCACAGGTGTGACTATAGAGATAACTATCATTGACAAACAAATAATTTCATACAAATATATCATTCCGTTTTTCACCATACAAGACTTATTAGGGAATTGAGGGCTTTGAAATCGGTGAGTGCCATACTCACCTTCTTCTTGGATGTGACGCTTTGGAGTTCAGTAAATTTATAGCAAGGTTAGGAAGGAATCTGTTATGTCTCTTTTGCAGATAGGCCAAGTGCTTAAAAGGACATTTGATATGAAGTAGGCGTTACCTACCAGAACACGCGGCGTCACATTCCAGTAGACAGAGATATTAGAACATTTGTTATTTTTATGGGGTGCAACATTTTGTGCAAAATGTTAACGGCATTTAGCGGTCAATTTGAAGTTCCAATACATATTTTTGCACTTTTTCCCTCCGCGACAAATGACAACAAATTTTTGGAAATTCGCAATGTCATCGTCGCAAATTTCTTGATCATAAGAAACCATGATTTATAAAATAAAAATTTATTGTGATATTAATTCTGGCTTTCATTTTCAAATGAACCACTAATTCAAAAGCTATTTACTCGAATTCACCACTTTCTATATAGGTGTGCCAAAATTCAGGATGTTATTTTATGAGTCATTTTGAGTAAAAAATATTGCATCAACTTACGTCCCTTTATCAACAGTCACGACTTTACCAGCATTTTAATGCACGCAGAGGGTTGTGACTAAAACTTTAAAAAACATATTTTTCATCACTTAAAAAAATAAATGTTATGGTTCAGACGATACTGTAAAAGAATCATTCATTAAGTCTTAACTTACAGAACAAAACATGTTCCATAACACCACAACAGGAAGTCAGCAACAGCATGTACACGTAAGTAAATAATATCTGAGGTTATACAATATCCAAGAAAATCAACTGTTAGTTGTTACGCTGATTACTGTTTACAATGACCTCAACCTTTGTGTGTTCACAGTTTTGTGATTCTCAAAAAAGGAATTTGGTAACCTTCTGATAATTTCATCATTTCCCTTAGTGCGGTCGGCGAAATCCATGAATCGCTGCAACAGTACAGTTTCGCAGAGAACACTGAAATAATAAAATGATCATAACAATGTTAAGTTGATAAACGGGCAGAAGTTGCTATAGCAGCATTTGACTGAAATGACATGTGAAATAACATATTGAAGTTAAGAACAACTCTGTGTAAATATATAAATTTTTAAAAATGTCTCTTTTTGCCCTTCACCAAATCATTAATTATATTTCGGGAAACGGATGACGGGTTCTTGAGGCTGCGAAAAGAACTTTAGTTAGTGAAATATTTCTTTTTAATGTGCCAGGTATGACCACTAGGCGGAAGTAATCAATAATAATGATCATTCTAAACGGACACAGCAAGAATGACGTGCATGACAGTTTTTTTCCAATATTGGTTACTAGGAAAAGATAGTGTTTTCAGGGCAAAAAACCGAAAGGTTTTTCGTCAAAATGGAAGAGAGGCGAATGTACTTCTGATTGAAATTATTTGTTTTTCATTCATAGAATTTACAAGCGTTTTATGATATCTCGTGTTGCAAAAAACCACAATGATCGCTTATCACTCTTTATACTTTGCTTTTACGATTATGATCGAAAGTAGGTCAAAAGTCAGCAAACGTGTTCACACTTCGTGCAGTATTGTTAATTTGAAGTTTATATATTCGTATCACTTATCCTTCCTCTTTAAAACATTGATCACTCTACATCTCTCTTGCGCATGCAGAAGTACTGTAAATTTCCTTGTTCTATAGAACTACAGACGAAACAAAAGATGACTTTCAACCAACCACAAGAACAGTTATGTGAAGTGGATTTAGCCATAAATCCGTCTCACTAAGAGTGCCAAATAAGGTACATTAGAGAGTGCAGGCTACATGAATACTACACAGCCAGTATTATGTGGAGAGGCCGAGTGTGCCAGGCAATGGGCTCTCTGGCAGGGATGCCTTTCATTGTACAACAGTAGACAAAGAGCGAACAGGCGAATTTTAAACTGCAGATTCTGCACAATTTGTCGTGGCTCTGTATTTAGCTCTCCCTCTCCTTCAAGCACAGTGGCGGACAATTTCAATACAGACTAGAAATAAAAATAGTAAGCGAGAGTAATTAATACACTGCTAATGCAGTATGGTAGTTCAATACCATTAATGCCGAAATGCATAAGCCGGACACGGTCCTAAGCAAATTTATCAGCTATCCATCTTAAGGCAGAAATTATTTAAGGCTTATTTTATTATAATCCAATCCTTTATTTATTATTATCCATACCCTTTTCCTAACAAGCTGTTTCAAAATGATTCCTAACCAAAGTTACATAATTACAAACTTAAAAATTTGGAGACCAAATTTACACAATGCTACAATTTGAAAGTTTAATTTTTTTTTCAAAATTTAATAGAAATTTGTGTACTTTCTTTAAATGAGTGTAACATATAGAGTGGATATATGTACATAGACAGTTGAAGCAAAATTTCACAATGATATTTATTTTTGTGCTTGGACTTAATTTTCTTATTCAGTATCCCATGACAGAAAAATCTGCCCTTCATATTAACGAAATTTGTCAACTAAAAGGCGAAGTAGCGACCAGACTAATGTTCGTCGGTCCGGGGTTCGAATCGTGATAGTGACAAGACTTCTCTCTCCATCGTCCACACCGTCTCCGTTTCCATGTGCACCCATAATCTTTCTTGGGGCAAAACGGCCGTGGGTAAAATTAACACTCCGCCATCATTAGTGATGAAGATAATGAGTGAAGTTTTACCTCTACTCTTCCTACATGGCGTCAACAAGGGGAAACTCCACTTTCTTCACAAAACTGGTTTTGAAACCCTCATTTACCTGCACTACATTAAGGAAGAGGAAGCATTTATTCCGAACTAGTAAATGGTTTTATTGTGTGGTTTCAAGATCAGTCTTACGACGTTCAGGTTAAGATTTTTAAATATTCGCGATAAGTTTAAACAACAGTTAATACGCGTAAGACAGAAGACAAACCGAAGACTCAGCTGTCAATTTCTTAAAATATTAAAGAACATCTATCTGTTACATACCAAAAGACGTATGAGAATAATTACACTTGAGAGAATTGAAAGGACAAAGAAACTGTCTCAGTTTACTTCTATTTCAGCTCCCACAAACGAACTTACTTTGCATTTCACTCTCAGTTACAAGCCGAAAGGAAAACAAACAATGCTTATCTAGTCTGGCCCATAGCATGCTTCAACCACAAGTCATAAATTATCTTTATCGTTGCACCGTGCATTTTGTAGTTTATTTAAGTAACACACCAACAAATGTCCATATATAGTCTTTAATAATCTAAAATTTACATTAAAACTCTTAAAACGCTCCTACATGTTTCGATCATACGATCATCCTCAGTGAGCGTAATTTGTTCCTTGCTAAAGTTAGTGTAACTGTAACTTTAGCAAGGAACAAAGTATGATCCCTGAGGATGATCTATGATCGAAACATGTAGGCGCGTTTTAAGTGTTTTAATGTAAATTTTAGTTTATTAAAGACCATATAAGTGCATTTGTTGGTGTGTTACTTAAATACACATCATAAAGTTTCACTTCCCTCATACCAAACAGTCAAAGGTATTAAATTCTGAAGAAGAAGGTAAAGAAAAATGAAAGAAAGAATGAAAGAAAGGACAAGTACTCCCAGCAAACCCACCTGTCTGAGGAACACTATATTTATTAAAGGGAAACAGAAAACGTAGCGGCTGTGGAAGTTCCCAGGCAGTGCCGGTTCGTCCTTCTTGTGAACGTAGGTTGGAAGGAATGTAGAATATAGTGACTTAAAGTTGCTAAAGTGATGAGAAGAGCACTAATTTCAGTATGATGCGGAAGATCATATACATCTAAATTGTACACCCAAAATTTTCATTTCCTCCCTTACATAGAATAGACAGCGTGTCCGTTTAAAATTAACAACTGGTTAATAAACTTTACGAAACTAGCCGCTTTTTATTACAAAATAGCATATTGAGGACTAAAGAACCTCTAGGGGAACGATACAGGGTTTCTAAATGTTATAGAATGTGACACATGGGTTTAGATTACAACATTACAACAGTTCTTTGAACTTTTAAACTCGTCAGACACAAGCGTTTGGTAGGAATCCGCCACTGCCACACGCCTGCGTCCCTTCCAGGTCCCTGGTACGGAAAATGTGTCTGTCACAGCACGAGCTGTGTTACGCTGCATATACCAGCCCCATTTGAGCTACACGATTCTCATGGCTCGGCCCACACCACATGCAAAATGAACACCATTTGTAACACATGAAAACCGTTGGAGAATCCAAGTAACATTTCTCTACACTTGTTTTTCATTCGCTGATTCATGAATCTATTGTTTCAGTATGCTTTTTCAGATACTGGGGTTATGCATTGTCGAATACGATAGGCAAGATGATTATAATTGCTGAATCACGAGAAACCGCTGGGGAAGAGATTTCGAGTTTATTGAAGACATATTTTAATCCAACTAATTGCATCGTAATAGCTATTATTGTGCAATTAATAGAAATAAAGAAAGAGTTATATGTACATTGCAAGGGATATGTGTAAATTAAATTTACTGATGACATTTTTGCTGAATATCCCTCAAGAGACGAAGGAAACAAAGAAAATTCCCAGTGAAAATGGCCGTAAAGGCCTATTATGTCTGACTTAGACTGTGATCGGAAAATACTGTATGAAATGACCAAAGAACACAAAATGTCAGCAGAAAGCTTGTAATAGGCAAGCGTCTTCTTTCCAATTAGAAATAAGCGTATCGTCGTACAGTTAAGAAGTCAGTAAGGAAAAGACAACTTAATTTACATTAACAAGTGTATTGGCAAAAATGTAAAGAAATCCAATTACAGGCCTGTGTAGGTCTTGAGGGTTCTAGGAGGCTGTGGCTCCCACATTTCAAGACAATTGACACATTATGGTGGTAAACTTGTCAGCCGTACGCACCGGCCACCTGTACACCCAGGAAATATTTCTGGTACTCATTTCTGTTAGAGGCTGAATCAACTCCAGGGCCATAGTGGGGTCGGAAGTATTATTTCAATGAAAAATTCCAATGACAACATCGAGAATCGAACCCGCGACCTTCCTCCTTGTAGCGCAGTGCCTCAACCAACTGCGCCACGGCTTGCCTCATTTGTATTGGCAGGCTTTGTAATAAACATGATGGGTGAGACATGAACATTCCCTTATCTGCACCTAATGGGCAAGGGTGTCTGCCTTTTATGAGTGTTGTGTGTTGTCACGTAGAGGTCGCTGCGTCGGGCTGATCACTCGTCTAGAGGAGTACTACCGAACGTGGTGTGCCTGAGTGTGATCGTGAAGCTTCGGTAAAGAGAAAGCCCTGGCCCACTTGGGGCTGTTGTGCCATGGAAAAAAAAGTGTGTCATTGTGCAATCAAGAAGCTGTCACAAGCTTCATTGTGCTGCTGTACACATAGTGCGCCAAAGGGGAATAATAATTTGTGATAAAAATTTTTCAATCAGAATGTGCGAAACTAATGAAAAATAACAGTTCACACAAATAAGAGCAGGGCTATAATTGTTTGATCCGAATGAAAAATTCCGAATCTGTGGAAAGATTTAAATAAAGGCCAAAGGACTGATGGGTATCGCGTTTTGCATAACAATGGGGGGGTAACCTGTATTGGAATGAAGTATCGGAAATATGAACGTATCAGGGAAACTGAAGAATCATCATTGCTTGCTTTTCTCCTAATTAAGTTTTCTTACATTTACGGGCAGAAATATCTGAACTTGTAATTTAAAAAATGCTAGGTAATGAGTAAAGAAGATATCATCTTAACCAGAAAATGAAGGATCAAAATGTGTCCTCATTACAAAAAGACATGTAAAGACATTCGAAACTTACGTTCATTATGGCACGTGATGGAATGGAAGGTTGCGATATAATTCTTCTCTCACCGGAATCCACCACTGTGGGTGCAGGAAACCCCAAGAGGTGGGTGGGGGCATCAGTTGTAAGAGCAACATCAGTGGATTCTATGCACGCGCTTTACATTGTCCTTTCTCCCGTTCTCATCCAGCTTCTTATTGTTTCCTCACCCGCTTTGCTTGACGTCTGATCGATTTTAAAGCTGTCGGCTCCGAATAGGGGAAAAAGGTTCCTGGTAAAATAAAATAAAAAAAGTATGGGGTCGATTATTTATTACCCTCGAAGCTATCTCGCTTTTGGACATGGCGTATGAGTGACGGGCCATTGTGTGCCGATTTCTGTGGTGCGACAGCCTTTTCGACAGTTCTCGTCAGGAAGAGATCCTTCTTCAGAATGGAAGAAACGGCTACGAAATGGGAGAGAATTCCGAACTGCAGCGCAGTGTTGTACTGTCTCTGGCATTAGGTAACACGTGATAAGTGTCCTACTGGTATATTTGATCTTGTAATGCTAGGATTCAAACTGTTATTTCCTTTTTGTCCTTTGTCTTACTATGCTGTCAGCATCTCAGGATGAGCGGCGCGTGACAAAGTGACAAGACTTTTGAAGGATAGCACTTGCTAAACGCGGACAGTAATCTGGTTTTTGCCAGGAGGAAGGAAAAGACCATTGAAGTAACTCCGATTCAAAACGAACACCTCTTGAATTCGTGTACATGGCGTTATCAATACAGTTTGTATATTTGGGATCACAAATAAATAGCAAAAATTTAATAAAAGAAGGAATTAGATTAAGAATATAGGCTGGAAATAGAAGTCTGTTTCTAAACAAAAAACTTCTGAAAAATAAAGATCTCAATGCTGCCAGTAAACTGCAGATATATAAATCTATTATACAACCTATTGTAACATACAGTTGTGAAACATGGGCTAATATAGTCACAGAACAAAATCGCCTGCTGATATATGACAGAAGGGTCCTTAGAAAAAATATTCGGACCAACACAAGATAATGATGGAACATGGAGAATAAAGACAAAAGAAAAATTGTTGTTGTTTGCTGTTTTGGCGCAACAGCCCCCATTGGGTCAGGGCCTCCTCATTCACGAGGTTTCTAGATCACACACAACGACGCACCACAGTCGGTAGGACTCCTCTGGACGAGTGATTAGCTCGTCTCAGAGTACTCTACCTGACAACACACAACACTCGCAATAGACAAACATTCGTGCTTCAGCGGGTTTCGAGCCCACAGTCTCAACAGACGAGCGGTCGCAGGCCTAGCCTTTGACCGCGTGGCCATTGGGATCGGTTCTATTCAACTTATGCTGCAAAAATTTTGAACCTTGTTTGAAATCAGTGTTTTTAATAAAGTTAAAACGGTAACGTGCCCCCTTGTACAGGCACTGAGGCTCTGTACTGGTCGTGCGGCTCATAGGGTGAGTAGAGGTATGACTCTACTCTTTCTTGATCACGGCACTGGAAGGGGTTGAGGGTCAGCGTCACACCCCGGCCGCTCTTTACCCCCGGGAAAGACCGAGTACCCATTGTACAGGAGTTGGGTGGGACTGAGGGCTGGCTGGACAGGTGCGGAAAATCTCGCCCCACACCGGGATTTGATCCCCAGACCGTTCAGCCGCCAGTCGCTATACCGACTACGCTACCCGGCCCACATTTTTTATAAGCGCTTTGTCAAATAATCACAGTCTTCACAAATTTGTCTCTTGAAAATGAAAAAATTCATGGCCGAGTCACTCGAAATATGTTAAAATCCTTGCAGCCGAGGACAGTGGCAATTTTTAGTATTTAAAGAATAATTTGTTTAGAATGGTCGACTACGAACACAAAAGACTGGACAATCAGACACCTCGAAATAATATCTTTTAAGTGTGCATCCCGTTCTGACGCAAATACACATTGTGAAGTAGAGTATCGTCAATCACAATAATTTTTTTAATAATAAGTTGTACCTTAATAAATAAGAACTTATTATACGAAAGTTCTAAGTGATATATCCCTGTTGTGTTCCGACCAATCAATATCTTTATTCAATAAACCGTCATGCATAGCATAGATAGCGGCTTATAAGGTTACTAATTTCGGTCTAAGTAAAGGCAGTTATCAGACCATTATTGTGTTAAAGGGTGAGACTTCTTTCCGAAGTTTATGGGGTTTTCCATATATCCTAATCAATGCATACATGTGAAGATGGGCTGTATGTAAGCTGAAACTAGTAACAATGGAAATCGCAGTATTGTGCATGATGGTTTATGGAATAAATATATAATTTACATGAGGACTGTTATGAAAGGCAATATTCCCCTTCCCTTCGAAACAAACTAACCCACAGTAGAATTTCTTGATGTTGTACCCACAGTGCATCATGTTCCTATCACCATATATTGACCAACACTTATACACTACACTGTGTATACCAAATCATATATCAGTTACTAATCTGACGCGTTTCGGTGTCTACTGACACCATCTTCAGGAAGCCCAGTCTAACTGTAAATTCTTCACAACGCGTCCCATGGTTACAAGCATTTGTACTTATTGTTTATAACCATTTGACGTTTTGCGAAAGAATTTACGCTCATATGTGATTTATTATACACAGTGTAGTGCATAAGTGTTGGTTAATAAAGGGTTACACATTTAAACTTTATCTTGTTCATATCCGTACACTATTTGTATAAAGACCGACGAACGCACACACATATATTATGAAGCACGAGTTTATTAACACTATATCAATCACTCCGATATGATTTAGCCCCCTAAGTTTCAACCTTATGGAGTACATTTCAACAGCAAGGTCAGCAAAATGGGTTACCAAATGTAAAATTGAGTATTTTCTGCTGCTTCTAACGTCTTTGACAACGTTCCTTTAATTGTAACATCAACAAAGTTAGGTTTAAGATGATATGTTTTGCACATTTTGTTAAACTAAATTTCTGACTCGTTCTATGTATTTCTTCTTTGATATTTTTATACCTAAATACATCTTTCACCCTCCATCTGGCATCAGTAAACTATTTTGTTCATATCTGTGCACTAATATCACTATTTCAAACAAATACGGACGAATGCACACATATCATATCACAACCAGTTAACTGATTTGATTGACATTGCTACAGAAATGTAGCAGTCGTACTCCCTGAGGATGGTCCTTCGTGAACTGAAACATATCGTAAAGATACTCTGTTAATAAAGTGGTGTTTTAATCATGTAAGTGTGCATGCGTCTCTCTTTAATTAAGATTATAAAAGTGACAAAATGCTGGAGTTTCCTGCACAGAACTGATATTTAAATATGAACTGCTTTTGAAAAAGAAATTAGGAGGTTTAAGTCGGAAAAAAACGTAAGCTACATTACTGACTATTTTCTACACCCTACTTCATTATTCAAAATGACATATATTTGCAATTTTAAGTCACGATTGTTCCTCGAGTCTTGTGTCCGATACTCTACAGCCTACTGTCTACCACGGAAAAATCTATCACACAAAAAGACTTTGACATGTGTGCAGTTATTCTGAGAACAAATAAGAAACATTCTATCACGCCAACTCTCGTACTAGTCAGCGTGGTAGAGGTTTCAAATCCTGCATCCCTCTCGAAAAACTTAGATTTTCTCCGGTACTTTTCTACTCGTAAGTTTTTGTCCTGACGCGAGCCACAGGTGGCCTGCTGCAGCATGAGACGAACTTCAGACGTCATTCCGTCCTCTCTGAAGCCATTTCCACTGCCTACACTCTCATTGTTCGCTGCAAAGCGTATCTGCTGTCAGGGATTGCTTTCCAGCTATTAACGAAACGTGTCCCTTTCTTTCACGCAGATTATCATGAATGACAGGAGTCCTAACGACAGTAACGTAACTCAAAGCAGAATGCATGCAAGGTAAAAACGAACCAAGTCCCTGGTGTTTCTTCTGGGTTCATTGACCACAAACCACTGAATGAATCGTAAGTTAAATTATACAGCCTATTTTAAGACGTCTGTTTACAAATACGTTCATGTTGAAGATAATTCCCATATGAACTAGTTTTTCTTTGTTTTAATAAGACGAAGCCAGTAAACACTGACTGTGGCAATAGAACAGAATGGTTCAATGTAGTCATTATCAAAATGCTACGCTGTACGCAATCACATATAGGTTCACATCCACAGAACTTATATCCCTGTTCTACATTAATATTAACCCCTCATATTGTTCTTCTTGTCAGTCATGACATGCAAAGTGTCTTCTGGCAAGTGAAAGTACAGATTATTCAACTAAATCAAATGTTCATTTTACTTTGAGTGCATATACTGCACCATTTATCCTTTCATTTAAGCAGAAAAATAGCACGTTATCCTTGTAATTCTAAGAACAAAAACTCGTACGGGCGACCACTGTGAATCTGTCTAATGCAGCTAGTCTTCTTACCGAATTGCAGCTGTCATTTTACTCGTAAATAGTGATAGTGTAACTTCACTCAGGGATTTTTCCTTTGTTACAACAGCCCCTACTGGGACAGGGCCTTTTCATTATCGATAATTTCATTCACGATCACACTCAGACGCACCACATCCGCTAACATTCATCTGGAGGAGTGGTCAGCCAAACGCAGAGAACTCTACCTGACAACACACAACAATCACAAGAGACAGACATCCATACCCCGGCTGGATTCGAACAAGCAATTCAAATAAGCGAACTGCCGCACACCTACACCTTAGATTGCGCGGTCACTGGGATCGGCGTTACTAAGGAAATAGCAAAGGTTTTTATACTAATATACTGCCAGACTACTATTTTCTACCCAAATTAGTAATCATGAGGCCCACGTACGCTTACTTGGTTTTGGAAATCGACTAGCTATAATGCAGTGCAATGTAACGTACCATTTTGAAAATTTGAAGGGAACCATCCCGTTGTGCACCGTCAATTATTCATTATATTAGTACCGTCAATACACAACGAATGCAAAGACCAGATGTATTATTATAACTGGACTATATCTGGCGACATGTTTCGACCGGTAGCCGGCCATTCTCAGGCCAACAAGGAATATAATTATTAAGGCACAGTCAAATTATTTGTCCAGTGGGATCCCATTGTTTACATTAAAAATCTTAGTCATGATTAAAATATTAACATGTAATAAAGTCCAAAATTCCAAACTTGTACGCAGGTCTGACGGGGCTCACTGTAGGAGGGGGGGGGGGACAACGTGTGTCGTATCACTAAAACAACTGTGAGTTCTATTCAGGCCATTTATACTTTACGCTACGCACATTTCACCGTGGCATCTGTGACAACGCACACACTCGATAAACGAATTCGACAACATAGTTACCAGTAATAATCTAACTTGGTGAATGCAACATCGAATAAATGTCATCCACATAAGTGTATAACTACAAGTAAATATAAGAACAAGAGTGTTAGCTCCCACATACTGTGATACGACACACGTCCTCCCCCCCCCTCCTACAGTAAGCCCCGTCAGACCTGCATACAACGTTTGTAATTTTAGATTTTATTACACTGTTAATATTTTAATCATAACTAAGAACTTTATAATGTTCCCTGTTTTAATGTAAACAATGGGATCCCACTGGACAAACAATTTGACTGTACCTTAATAATAATATTCCTTGTTGGCCTGAGAATGGCCGGTTAACGGCCGAAACATGTCGCCAGATATAGTCCAGTTGTAATAATACATCTGGTCTTTGCATTCGTTGTGTATTGACGGTACTAACATAACAAATAAGTACCATTTTGCATTGACATAAGTTATTAAATTAAAATTGAAGGTACTGTATTTATTTCTGCACAGTTAGTTATGAGACACTGTGTGGAACATATGGTGTCAAAACTAACACTTGCACTTTCTTATGGCTTTCTGTCATGCATGTTCTGTTAAATCTGTTACAAGCCTCAATTTTCCGCTATTTAATTTCTTACAGACACCATTTTTATGACCTGTCAAACATTTATAATTAGTATAAAAATATAAATTGCTAAGGAAATTTCGTAACCCGACTACAGCAAGATCATTCCAGAAATATAAAGCCATGCACCAATACATTGCATATATTTTTATTGTCCTTAGAAATTATCACAGTGTGCACAGCCCTCCCCACTAGTCGAACTTACGACAGCAAGACATAGTTGTAACCTCTCTTCCACTGTCAAAATAGCTACCATATAACGTTGCTGAATGAAGTGAAGAATCCAGCAAAAGGAATCGTATAACATTTGTAGTATCCATACGTTACTTCTCAGACAAAGAGTGTGGAGTCTAAAAGTGAATTCGAATAAGATGTAATATGTCAATAGCTTAAAATTAGAATGGTAGAGAACGCGATATTCTATAAATAGTACACAATCCAATTTTTTAAATTTTTTCCGTATTTCATTTATTAGAAACAGTACTAAGAAAGACTGTATCAGTAATAAAATCAAGAAATAGATGCCAAAGTGGAACTAGCTCTATGCTCGTATGTTTTCTACACATTGAAACCCTAATTGCTTGATTGATCAACAAGCAACAGTTAGTTTACAATGTGGACGACATACAAAAGCAATTTTAATTATATTTCCCATACATTTAAACATAAAACTTGTTTCGGAAATACTGAGCGCTGGACACCTGAAATCAAGTACTGTACAAACAAACACTTGTTCAGGAAAACTTCCTGCTGAGAAACTGTCCTGCACGCGGTTAATAGAAGTAGCAAACAATATGAAGGGGCAGTTTGCTCGTTAGTCCTCTCAACCGCACCCCCCCCCCCCAAAATGGTGAAGTTAACGCTCTCGAGTTGGGCCAACATTAAAGCAGAAGAAAATTATGTTCCATTCAGAGCCTGCAACTGCACACAATTAAACGCTTGCCCTTTTAGGCGTGTTCGCATCCCAGCGGAGCGTCTATTAATATCGCTGTCCGTTCTTGCTTCCGTCTGTACACAAGGAATAGGCTTAGAAGTGCTGAACGGAATTACATTACATTTATATTGAAGATTTGCCTAAGGTAAAATCGTACAAAAAATGGAAACTTTTCGTTAATTCCAATATACTTTTGTGCATTTCTCGCTTACACCGGCCTTTCCATTATTCGAATACAAAAGCGAAATAAAATCTTACATGGGCCTCTCAGTCACACTTTGCAGACAACACACAAAACTTTGACTGCGTTTAAACTGCATGGAGGAAGTTTCTTTTTTATTCTTCCCTTTAAAGGCGATAAAACCTAAACGTACTCTTGTATCCCATGCTCCCAGATTTTTCGGAAGCTTCCAAGGCCTCACCCGCTTGCCATTCTGGCAAGAACAACATGTAGATGAAGATGAGTATGGAGCAATGGTAGAATAATAAGGCTAGGCAAAACCGACATGCTCGGATAATGGCCTGTCCCATTGGCACTATGCCGCAAATCTGACATAGACTGACCTGGGATTGAACCCGGACCTTCGAGGTCAGAGACCGGCGACTAACCACCTGATCCATGGTACGGCCTTTAAAGTCGAGAAATAACCTAAACAATATATAAAGATTTGGGTCGTACCGTGCAGTAAAACCACTCCATGCCCGTCATAAGCTCCATCAGTTAATGCTGTATAGGAAAAAAATTACTGTATTTTTTTCGGAGAGCTGTACAAACACAGAAATTCACTCTGTGTACAGAATATAAAATTCTTTAACGGCAAAATTGGTGGTAAATATAGGGACCATTAGGCTCTAATGGGTCCATATAGTACTGTTTTAAAATAGTAATATTAATGTTCATTCTCCACAGTTATTACACAAATTTTGTCTCCCCACTCTAGTAACATAAATACATTACAGAGTGACTGAGCGTAAATATCTTCTTAGGATAGGAAGAAAGTTTTACTGTGTAATAAAAAAGGGAAATATAAGTTCAATTCTGGCAATTTTTATTGTTTTTCATAATATCGTTAAATCAGCACGCGGGAATAAATTACAGAATATAACGTGCCAAAGCTGTTACAATCAACCCAGTTCCCAAAATATCGTTATAATTATGCGAAATGGCAAGGAGCTGGACCACCACCAACTGGTAGGTTAAGATAGCCATTGACGAGTAGACGCAATAGAAGCAGAGAGTACAGGGAGAGGTACTTTATCCGACATTTAACAGAAACTATAAAAAGCACGTATTAATTGATCAGGAAAAAAATGTATTATCATGTTATTAAATAAAGAGGACTCCCGATTTATATCAGGGAAGTACTCGTAATAGTTAGGCCAACATCGATGTGAGAAACTGGAATATACACTAACATATTCTGTAGAGAAAATGTATGTACTTCTTCTTGTATTCAGTAAGAAAGGGCAATAGCAGTAACACTCTACTGATGGGGACAAACATGTAATAACTTCTGTTCACACACACTAATTGTCGGCTTTGCCTTCCTAATGAATGACTGGATATGAATGCTGAACTGTAGGAAATCTCTAGTTCCATTAATTTACCACGGAAAATTTTAAAATATTTAAATAAATTAGATAAGCTTGCTGTCAGTTTAAGATATGTGTAAATACTTCGCAACTGCCACTTCCTTGCAAGGTATTCGTTTCATCAAATAATGACAGTCTATTATTTTTCGCTTAATATTGCATCTAATTTCCAAATTAAAACATTTCACAATAAAGAACTAAAGATTTTACTTATGTCGGACTTCCGAAAATGGATAAAGTAAATAATGTAAAGGTAAAGCTCATCCTACAATACGCCATTACAGCGTAGAGGGAGAGTACAGATGTAGCTCTATTCTTCCTTTAACCTCGGCGCTGATGTGTGTGGTCAACACCATCCCTCGGCTGCTGGGTCGGCCGCAGGATCGGTTTGCACGCGTGCGGAAATTTTCGCCCACACAGGGACTCGATCTCCGAACCGTCCAAGCCATCGAATGTTGCTATACTGACTATGATACCCCAATTTAAAATGTATGTTTCATGCAAATAATTATTAGCTAGTTCGTTTTATTATTTTCAGAACATATTCAAATTTTTCTGGAAATACCCGCCTCCAACATCGTATTAATACTGTAAAACAGCGCAATTCTCTTGAACTAATGTATAAATTGACCTGATTGGCTATAAAAGGCGTGTGACTGCGTTACTTTAGCGAGAATCCGTGTTCTTCCATGTGTTTGAGAAAATGCACTGAACAGCTCTCGAGGTCCGAGTAATTTTAAAATAGAATCGATATATACGTCAGTAGAAAGTGCTTCGTTATTAGTTAGATGGACGTCATAAATTCAAGATGTTCGCTAGTGTATGTGGTTTCAGCGGAAGCATTAGGAATTTTTGTCGTGTGACGTGACAGGCCAACTTGGGCCTATGCAGTCCTAATATTGAGGCTTCCAGATCACACATAATTAGACACACACACACACAGTAAGTAGGACTCCTCTGCTTGAGTCATCAAGTCCTTGCAGAGTTTTCTACTTACATGACACAAAACAAACACAAGAGAAGAACTTTCATTTCCTCAGCGGGATTCGAAACCGCAATCCTAGCAATCTAGCGCCTTCAGAACTACTCCTTAGAACACACTGCCACGGGGATCGGCAGCATTAAGATTACACCATATGAGTAACCGCTGCTGGACACAGTGGTCAAAACAAATTAAATTTTAGAACACCCATCAGGGCGAGAGGATTTCCGTGAAGTCTAAGATAGAGAAAACAACGGTGAGATAGACTTCATTGGCCACAAATACTGGTGCAAAGGAATAATGTCATAAAAACCTCAAATTACAAGTGTGTGGAGTTTGTGTTGACAGGATAGTGCGGTGATGTGGGAGTTGTTACCAGCTACGTTGGTAGCAGTGGTAATGGGTAGCGACGTGTAGAATTACGAGGCGAAGTGAAGTGCAAAGGCTTCAAAATGGATTTGGTGTCACGTCTGCGTCCTAAAGTCCATCATTTCTTGTGAAGTTAGAGGCTGTCATAAGCCGTCAGTACCTATAAGAGCTAACTGCTAAAGCTAGAAGTATGGCCGCCGACAAAAGACGCAACATTCAAAAGTTCTACTACTTTTCCCTTACGAAAAAGTAAGAAAGGAAGATTAGTGTAATGTTCGTACGACCGCGGATGAACGGTTAATGTAATGTCTATTTCAAGTATATAAATTAGAGAAAAGTGAAAGATTTTTACATTCACATCCATGAGATTCTCAAACCTTACGTTTACTTCTCTTCTTTTCCATGGAGATCATTTTCAAGCCAATTTAAAGTATAAAATACTTTTAAAACTCAATTAAGCAAATAAAAACTATTCTTTTTAACTCAGTTTAGAATTGTTATAAGCAAATTATTTATCGATACATCAAAGAGTTCTGAGCAGTAGACGTTTGCGAAGCCAGTCAAATAGGAATCCATCTTGTTAGGAACAGAGGTGACATATCGTCTGAAATTACTGGGCTGAACTGGGAGCTGAAAAACTTTCCAAATTGTTTTCTCAGCCGGCACTCGAGAACCTATCCATCACTCCGCCTGTCGGATCTACTTGCCAGATGGAGAGAAGTCAGAGGCAGGGTGGTCATGACTTAGAGAAAAGCCAATCACTTTGGCTCCGACGAAATTCTAAGACGTATGTGAGAGAAGCTTACAAAATAATCGGACGATTGAAACTTTCATCTAGGAGTGAAGTCCCCAGTTTGCGTCCATTCGACTTAAGAAATAGTGTTTTTGTTTTATGTTTCTGAAGTAATTTTCTGTTGAATTGGATCACAATTTCTGCACACAATGGAGGATATCTGGTAAGCGTTACATTATCTTAAGGTATTACAACACACCGAAACATAATATACTAATGTGTTATCTTAATAAACAAAACTTCATAACTACGAATCGATAAGGAATTGCTTCAATATCTCATACGTGTGCATCTTGCGAGAAATGACCCGTGTCTTCAGTTTCTTTTACTGGTCCCGTGCGGCTATATATCTGCTGCCCCCGGCACACTTGTGATACTGTTCTTTCGCCAAAAATCGTATAAATAGAATAGAAAATAAAAAATTGGAATAAGAGGACACTTACTTTTAAATATAGTACTTTATAAGGAGGGTAGCTGCGAATAAATTGAATAAGCCGTCGCGGACAGCCTACGAGGGGTGGTCCTTCAGCTTGGGGGTTGGGCGAGGTGCTAACAACCCTTCCCTGTAAAACACTTACGTTAAGAAACATTCACAGGTGGGATGCTTGCTCTGGAAACAAAACAATCCGGAGGTAAACTACTCCACCACTCGGATCTCCGGGGGGGAGTGTTTCCAGGGGAAACATTGCTCAGCAGGTAAAGAGGGATGAAAATAGGGACTTGGAATGTTAGGGGTCTGTACAGGGCAGGGTCACTTAAGGCAGCAGCGAGGGAATTAGTGAGGTATAAATTAGATGTAGTGGGTGTACAGGAGGTCAGGTGGGACAAAGGGGGCACAGTAAGAGCAGGGGATTATGATTTTTTC
>Ga0131853_10007787_pt1 | contig 19427 bp, 17 predicted proteins | sample TergutLab28metaG_FD_92764 | JGI IMG/M metagenome (GOLD analysis project Ga0131853, IMG submission 92764) | Labiotermes labralis P1 segment gut microbial communities from Petit-Saut dam, French Guiana - Lab288 P1 (version 2) (version 2) | ecosystem: Host-associated > Arthropoda: Insects >... | reverse complement strand
TCAAACAAAGGTTTGATTTTCATTAAAATTTTTCTCCTTATTTTAATATTTCGTAAAATATAATAAAACTTTTTTTTAAAAAACGCAACTAAAATAATTGCCTTTTTCAAAGGATTTTGTTAAAATTTGAAAATGAGAAATATTTCACATACAAAATGGGATAAGAGATTTATGGAAGTGGCTAATCTCGTAGCCACATGGTCAAGCTGTTATCAGCAAAATCGCCAGATAGGCGCAGTCATTGCTGTTAATAAACGCATAATTGCCACAGGCTATAACGGCGCTTCAAGCGGCATAGAAAGCTGCAAGGACAAGGATTCGTGTTTAAGACAAGATCTAAACATAAAAAGCGGCACCCAGCACGAGATTTGTTATGCAACGCATGCAGAGCAGAATGCCATAATTCAGGCGGCAAGATTAGGGATAAGTATTGACGGGGCAACGCTGTATTGTACGCATCAGCCCTGTGCAATTTGTGCCAAAATGATAATAAATTCAGGGATAAATCGTGTAGTGTTTAAAAGCGGCTATCCGGATAAATTTTCAATGGAGCTATTTAGTGAAGCGGGAGTAGAGGTGGTTCAGTATAGTGAATAGGAGAATGCATTATGTTTTGTGAAAATTGCAAAACAAATCCGGCAAGCGGATACATTGAAGAAGCTAAGGCAGGGCTTATTAGAAGAATTAATCTTTGCCCAAAATGTCTAAGCCAAAAAGAGAAAGCCATATTCGGGGCAAATATGTTTTCTCAATTTTTGTCTGCGCCGCAAATTAAGCAAGCTTGTTCTAAGTGCAACACCGCACTGAGCACAATATTAAATACCTTTTTTGTCGGTTGTCCCGACTGCTATGTTGAGCTGGGTGAAGAATTGGTTCCTGTCATAAGAAACATACAAAATGCAATTTCGCATGCAGGCACAAGACCGGGCGAGAGCATCAGTATAAGGGATGAGCTAAAGCAATTGCGTCTGCAATTAAATCAAGCGATAAAAGAAGAGCGTTTTGAGGATGCAGCAATATTAAATAGGCGAATAAAAGCTATTGAGGTGAAAAAATAAATGAAAAATGATATATTTATTTCATCAAGACTGCGCCTGGCTCGCAACATTGACGGCTATCCGTTTTTTCTTAAAGACGACAGAGCAGCCGGTTTGATAAGCACTGTGTTTTCTACTTTAAGGCAAATGGACAAAGTCAACATATATAAAATGAGTGATTTTGACGGTGCTACCGCTCTTGCAATGATGGAGCGTCACCTAATCAGCGCTGACCTTATAAAAAACAAAAGGTATGGGGCAGCAATTGTCGGTGATGATGAAGCAATAAGCATTATGCTCAATGAAGAAGACCACATCAGAGAGCAATGTATTTATAAAGGCTTGAATCTTAAAAAAAGCTATGAGAGATTGGGATACATTGATAGAGCATTAGCTAAGGAATTAAAGTTTGCATACCATCAAACCTATGGATATTTGACCTCGTGTTTGACTAACCTAGGCACAGGCTTAAGAGCAAGCGTTATGATGTTTTTGCCTGCCTTAGCCATCACAAAAAACATTGATGAATGTCTAAAGAATATAGCAAGAGGCGGTATGACAGTCAGAGGTGTATACGGCGAGGGAAGTGACAGTGCAGGTTTTATATATCAGATTTCAAACTCTAGGACGCTGGGGATAACTGAGCATGATATAATTGAGGGTGTAGAGCTTGCGGCGATGTCGCTTGCTAAGGCAGAAAGCACGGCTCGCAATATGCTGATAGAAAGAGATGTTGTAGTTATTAAGGATAAGATTTTAAGGAGCTATGGAATTTTATCGCACTGTTATAATCTGCCTTATAGTGAATTTTTATCGCATATTGCTCTTATAAAACTAGGAATTTATTATGGCTTCATAAACATAGCTGAATTTGACAAGCTAAACGATTTAATTGTGCAAATGGGTCCTGCTTCGTTGGCGGTAGAAGCGGCAGGTCAAAAGGGCAGCATGGACAAGGATGTGTTGAGGGCGGCAATGGTCAGAGAGGGAATGCAGGGGTTGGTGTGGGTATAATTGACCTGTACTGGCCGGACAATGGGGCCAAGCTTATATATTTTAGATTAGGTGACAAGGAGTTATAAAACAATGCAAATAAGAATAAGTGAGAACTTAAAAAAAGCATTAAATGAAGCCAAAAACATGGCAAACAAGTATTCGTCTGAAATCGGGACAGAGCATGTTTTATATGGACTGGCAGTTATTCAAAGCTCTAAGGCAGGCAAAATCCTATTAAAACACGGCATAAACAAAGCAATGCTTGAAAAATTGTTTAGTCAAGCAGATGAGCAGATGTCCATAATGGGCAGTCCTCCGTTTACTGCAAGAGTAAACACTGCCCTAAATCAAGCGTTTCAATTATCGTTAGAATGCGGCAAATCGGAAGCGAAAACAGAGTTTGTGCTGCTTGTTTTGTTAAAGGCTGTGCAAGGCATGGCTCATATGATTTTGCGGCAATATGCTGATATAAATGCAATTGCTAAAGAGCTAATGACTCTGCTAGAGAGCAAAGAGGCAGACCAGCCGCAAAGCAATGCCCCGCAGCTGCCGGGTGATTTGGCCGATTTAGGCTGTGATTTGACTAAAAGGGCAAGAGAAAACAAGATTGACCCTGTGATAGGCAGAGATGAAGAGATAGAAAGGATTATTCAGATTTTATGCCGCAAAACAAAAAATAATCCTGTATTGATAGGTGAGCCCGGCGTAGGAAAAACCGCTGTAGTAGAGGGCTTGGCAAGAAAAATTGTTTTAGGGCAAGTCCCCGAAATTTTGAAAGATAAAATTCTTTTTTCATTGGATATAGCAAGCATTGTTGCGGGTACAAAATATCGCGGTGCTATGGAAGAAAAACTCAAGGCGGCAATCTCTGTCATAATGTCATCCAAAAATATTATTGTTTTTGTTGATGAGCTGCACACGCTTGCCCAAAGCGGCGGAAAAGACGGTGAGGTTTCTCCTGCTGATATACTAAAACCGTATTTGGCAAGAGGTGAGATGCAAACTATCGGGGCGACTACAATTGATGAATACAGAAAATACATTGAAAAGGATAAAGCGTTAGAGCGTCGTTTTCAGCCTGTTATTGTCGAGCCCCCAAATGTTTTTGATACTATTAATATCCTTAAAGGTTTAAAGTCAAATTATGAGGCATTTCATAAGGTTGAATTGACTTATGAGGCGATAGAGGCTGCTGTCAAGCTGTCCGATAGATATATTATGGACAGATTTTTACCGGATAAGGCCATTGATCTAATTGATGAAGCTATGTCAAAGGCAAAGGTGAGCGTAGGTACTTATCCGCCCATGGTCAAAGAATTGGAGTATAAAATTAAAGCATTAGAAAAACAAAAGACGGAGGCAAATGACAAGGAAGAATATGAGAGGGCGGCTAATTTGAAAAATGAGATTGACAATATATATAAGCAGCTTGAAGCGACAAAGGTGTCGCATGTTAAAGAGGGTGAGAGAAGCGGCAGGATTAGCTATGACGATATAGCAGAAGTGGTTGCAAAGTGGACAAAGATTCCTGTCAATAGATTAAATGAAACAGAGAGTGTCAGACTCGTCAATTTAGAAAAGATATTAGGCGAGAGGGTTATAGGGCAAGAGAGGGCGTGCGAGACTGTAGCTAAGGCTATCAGAAGAAATCGGGCCGGGCTAGGCGACCCCGATAGACCTATAGGTACATTTTTGTTTTTAGGGCCTACCGGTGTGGGAAAAACGGAATTAACAAAGGCTTTGTCTGCGGCAGTTATGGGGGATGAGAATGCGGTGATAAGGATGGACATGAGTGAGTATATGGAAAGTCATAGTGTGGCAAAGCTGATTGGCTCGCCTCCGGGGTATGTTGGGTTTGATGAGGGCGGGCAGCTGACCGAGCAGATTAGGCGGCGGCCGTATAGTATAGTGCTGTTTGATGAAATTGAAAAGGCTCATACAGATGTATATAATATTTTGTTGCAATTGCTTGATGACGGACGACTGACAGACTCACATGGACGAGTGGTGAATTTTAAGAATGCTATTATAATAATGACCAGCAATGTGGGAGTGAGTGAGCTGAAGAAAAAAGCAAGAGCGGCGCTAGGGTTCTATGAGGTTGCGGATGAAAGCAAAAAAGAGGAGGAGGATACAGAAAGTATTTTGATGGCGGCTTTAAAAAGACATTTTAAGCCGGAATTTATTAATAGGATTGATGTAATCTCTATTTTTCATCATTTGTCTGAAGCGCATATTAAAAATATTGTATCCATATTGATGAATAAGGTTAAGAATAATTTAAGCGAGAAAAATATCACGCTTAATGTCACTCAAAATATGATAGACTTTTTAGTAAAAACGGGGTATGACAAAGAATACGGTGCAAGACCGCTCAAGCGAACTATTGTTCAATATATAGAAGACCCGCTTGCAGAAAGCTTTTTGTCCGGAAAGATTAAGTGCGGAGATTGTGTTGCAATAGACTATAAAAATGGAAAAGTAGTATTGGATAAGTAGTTTTTTTATATTAGAATAAACTAGCGCATTGTACAAAGCGACCTATATAGTGCGCTAAAGCATAAGAGAGTCTTTATAAAAAACAAAGGCTCTTTTTTGCGGCATTATTAAGTTTAAGCATTATTTTCTATTGCAATTCACAAAAATATATGTTATTATCATATAAACTAATATCAATAAAAGCAGAAGGAGAGATAAAATTATGATCATAGAAATTGTCTCAAAAAACTACAATGTATCAGACCGGCTTAAAAGCCTGATTGAAAAGAAGCTTGAAAAGCTGGATAGATACTTTGAAGAGGACACCAAAGCTAAGGTCATGCTAAAGGCAACGCAGGTGCATAAAAATACTGAGTTGTTTTCATTGGAGCTAAGCATCGTGGCAGGAAAAGATATGATGCGTGTTGAGGTGTCAGACAAGGATATGTTTGCTACTATTGATTTGGCTGTTCCTAAGCTAGAAAAACAAATAATCAAGCATCGCAAAAAGCTAGAGGATAGGTTTAAGAAATTCAGAATAAAAGCAATCAGTGAGGAGGATGTCAAAGATGCGGAAGAGGATAAAACAGTAGTAAGGTCAAAGACATACGGACTTATACCAATGACTGCCACAGATGCCATTGAAGAGCTAGAGATGATAGGACACAGCTTTTATGTATTTATGAATAAACAAACAAATGCTGTCAATGTTTTGTACAAAAGAAATGACGGAGATTATGGTCTCATTGAGACGGTGGTCTAAAAATAAAGGACAAACAACATTATGAAAAAAATTACTATTGAAGACATTGATGTATATGGAAAACGGGTGCTTGCTCGTTTTGATTTTAACGCACCGCTTATAGACGGTGTTATAGCTGACAGAACACGAATTGTTACTGCGCTGCCCACTATTAAATATCTGTTAGAGAAAGGGGCAAAGCTTATTATTTGCTCGCATTTTGGGCGACCTAAGGGCAAGCGCATGGATGAATATTCATTGAAGCCTATACATAAAATGCTGTGCGACTATATAGGAGAGATGCCTTTTTTTGATGAAGCTATTGATTCTGGTACGATTGAAGCCAGTCATAAACTGAAAAACGGCGAGGCAATGTTTTTAGAAAATCTGCGTTTTTATGCCGGTGAAGAAAAGGGCTGTGATGACTTTGGTCAAAAATTAGCCTCACTTTGTGATGTTTATATAAACGACGCTTTTGGTGCCTGTCATCGCAATCATGCTTCAATAACAAAAACCCCTAAATTTGCAAAGGAATCAGGAGCAGGCTTTGTCTTGAAAAAAGAAATAGAAGCATTGGGGGATAATCTTTTTGGCGATGTAGCAAGACCATTTTTAGCTATAGTCGGCGGTTCAAAGGTTAGTGATAAAATAGGCGTATTAAAGAATTTGCTTAAAAAAACAGATGTTTTAATCGTCGGTGGCGGCATGGCTTTTACCTTTTTGAAGGCGCTTGGTTATTCTGTGGGCAAGTCACTGGTGGAAGAAGACAAGCTGGATGTTGCAATGAGCGTGATAAAAGCTGCAAAGGACAGGGGGGTGAGATTGCTGTTGCCTGTTGATGTAAAGGCGGCAGAGGAGTTTCCTGACCCGATAGACAAGGCGATAGAGTTTGATAATGTTTTAATTTTTGAGATACCTGATGATAAGCTGGGACTTGATATAGGAGTGGGCAGTGAAGCAATTTTTTCTGATGTAATAAAAAAAGCTAAGACGATTTTATGGAACGGACCTATGGGTGTTTTTGAGAATTCTGCATTTGCAAAAGGCACAATGGCTATAGCGGGTGCTGTGGCGTATGCAACGGACGGCGGGGCTGTGAGTGTCGCAGGCGGAGGTGACAGTGCGGCGGCGGCGGTGCAGTGCGGGGTGGACAAAAGGATTACGCATATATCAACAGGCGGCGGAGCAAGCCTGGCGTTTTTAGAAGGCAAAGAGCTGCCCGGCATTGCGGCGTTAAATGACAAAAAATAAGGAATAATTAAAATGCGCAAAAGAAGACAATATGTTGCCTTAGAAAAGCAGCTGTTAAAACATAAAGAAGGGCAAGAGAACGAGATTATGCTGGAGGATGCGGATTTTAAGGATGGAAAATTATCTTGGCAGGGATATAGCCGCCTCAAGGATGAATGTGAGTATGTTGATTATGCCGAGGATATTGAAATCAAGATTCCGCAAGCATATGTGGATGGGTTTAAAATTTGTCTTGAAAACATGGCAATAAATGAATTGTCCAAAATTAAAAAGGATAAGCTTGAAACAAGAATAAAGGCATTGGTGCTGTTTTTTTTTGGGGCGGTTATCCTAACAATAGGTCTTGTGTGGGTGAATGAAGAGTGGATAGTGCGGCAAGAATTCACCCTAATCATAAGCTGGGTATTTGTTTGGGCGGCGGCTGAAAAGGCTTTCTTTGATAGAAAGGACCTTCAAAATCGCCGCTTCAACCTATTGCACATTCTATCGGCAAGGATTACTGCATATAAATAATCGTGAGCAGCAAAAACAAGAGTGATGAAAAATCATTCTTGTTTTTTTTTGTAATAAATAGGAGGTTTTTTTAATATATATAGGTGTAATATCTATAAGGGTTATTGCACACGGAGCATATATGAAAAAAGTTAAAGCTATTTTTTTTGCAGCTGTCTTAGTGGTGGCAAGCACCGGCAGTTTAATAATTTTTTCTGCTTGTCAGCCAGCCGATTTTGCCAACACAAAATACATAATCACAGCTGATTTTGACTGTCAAAACGGCACGATCAATGCAAAACTAAGCTTGGATTTTATCAACTGTACAAACACTGCCATGCCCGGATTAAAGCTGCATTTATTTCCAAGAGCTTATCGTGAGGGCGCAAGGTTTCCTGCAATTTCTGCCAATGAAATAGCGGCTGCTTTTCCAAACGGCATTTCATATGGTGACATGACCATTTTGGCAGTCTATTTGCATGACAAGGAAGTTCCGATAATCAAGATGGGCGAGGATGAGGATATTTTGTTTATTCAAACAGAAATCCCGTCCGGCTCAAGGATTAAAGTAAATATTGATTTTAGAGTTGATTTGCCAAGAGTACGCCATCGCTTAGGTTTTTTTGAGGGAGTGGCAAACCTTGGCAATTGGTTTCCCATAGCAAGCGTTTTTCAAGACGGTGAGTTTTCATTATTCCCTTACTATGCTCTTGGTGATCCCTTTTTTACCCGAGTAGCCGACTTTGAAGTAAGCATCTCAACTAGACAGGATCTTATCGTTGCCACCTCAGGAAGACAGCAAACCAGGATAGAAAACGGCAGAAAGGTTACTTCAGCAAGGATAAATAATGCCAGAGATTTTGCTGCATCCATAGCTGAATTTAATGTGCTAACCCAAACAAGAAATGGTGTAGAGGTCAATTTTTATTATATTCACCATCAAAACGCACAAAGCATTATGACAGTTGCATTTGAGGCTCTTGACACCTTTGGCAAGCTTTTTGGCAGCTATGCATATGATAGCTTGTCTATAGTGGAAACCCCGTTTTTGCACGGCGGAATGGAATACCCTGCAATAATTTTTATATCAGATGCTTTAAGTCCCAACTTCTTTTTAGAGGTAGTTGTTCATGAGATTGCTCATCAATGGTGGTATGCGGCTGTTGGCAATTGTCAAATAACAGAGCCGTGGATAGATGAGGGGCTTGCTGAATATTCTACCTCATTATTTTTTGAGTTTAATCCTCAGCACGGCATAACAATGGAGGATAGGATAACGGCGGCTTGGCAAAATTTTGTTTTGTTCGTGGATTTGTATAAGGATGGCGGACAGGGCAACACCAGCATGAACAGGCGGCTTTATCAATTTGGTACAGCGATTGAATATGCGATTTTGGTATATACAAAAGGGGGGCTAATGTTTGATACTTTGCGCCACTGGATTGGCGAAAATGCGTTTTTTGAGGCTTTAAGGGCGTTTTATAGCGATTTTAAATTTGGAATAGCCACAGGTGCGGATTTGATTAGGGCGTTTGAGACGGCAAGTGATAGAAGCTTAGCAAGCTTTTTTGATAGCTGGCTTAACGGAAGAATCACAGCAGTTAGATAGCAACTCACGGTATGCACTGCACAGAGTACATGTGCAGTGCACAGTTGAAGCAAGGTTTGAGGCATTGTAAAAATTAGGCTAAAATATAGCTTATAACGGGCTGTATAGAACAGATATAAATATAAGCATCAAAATAATTTAATCAATCAAATTTATTATAAATGAAAATTATTGATAACTGTGCACTTTGAACTGTACAAATGTGCATAGAAGGAGAGAAACATGTTTGTAACAATCAAAATGAAAACTATTGCTATTGTGATAGCTATAATCATTGCTATCGGTGCAATAATCACAGTTACTGCTGTTCTGGCCACAAATGCTCAGCCTATCGACAACGGCAAGGTTATTGTGATTGACCCCGGGCATGGTGGACGGGACGGCGGAGTCAGCGGGGCATCGGGTGTCAGTGAGGCGGATATAAACTTGGCTGTGGCACTGGCGGCAGAAAGATTTTTGCTTGACAAGGGTTATACTGTTATCTTAACAAGAAGAAACAGGGACGGCTTGTATGCGCCTACCGACCAAAACAGGAAAATGGCTGACATGAACAGACGAAGACAAATCATTGAGGATGCACGCCCGAATTTAGTAGTAAGCATCCATCAAAATGCTTTTCCTGCAAACACAAGCGTCAGCGGTCCCAGAGTTTTTCATGCAAGAGGGAGTGAGGACGGGCAGGCTGTGGCTTCTCACGTGCAAAGCAGTATGAATAATGCTTTAAACTCAAATGCACCGGCTGCTGCGGGGGATTATTTTATATTAGAAGCGACAAGCTTTACCAGCATCTTGATTGAATGCGGTTTTTTGACCAATCCTGAAGAGGCGCGTCTTTTAGCCACAAGCGAATATCAGCAAAGGCTAGGGTATATAATTTTCTTTGCAATACATACCTTGCTTAACGACAGCAGTATGACAAGTATTTTGTTTAACTAGTCAAAATCAATTTACAACTAAAAATTTATATGATATAATCCATCCTATGATCAAATTGACATATGGTGGATTTTCTCATGGAGAGGGGTTTTATGGTGTTTTAGAGGACATTCCTTTTGGGCTGGAGCTTGACATAAATGAGATTGATAGACTGCTAGAAGAAAGGCAATTCGGAGTTGGCAGGAGTGAGCGGCAAAAGACAGAAAGGGATAAAATTAAGTTTTTATCAGGTGTAATTGATGGAAAAACTGTGGGCAGCCCGTTGGCTTTTAGTATAAATAATAAAGTTAAGGACAGAGTGAAATTTTCAGTTCCTCGTCCCGGTCATGCAGATTTATCGGGTGCAACAAAAAACGGGATGCTGCAAAATGAAAATGTAGATTTTTCTTTGGTTAGCGAGGTGGCAAGCGGGCGTGCCACTGCCATTATAGTGGCGGCGGGTGCAATTTGTTTGCAAATATTAAAGTTGTTAAATATTCAAATTACACATAAAGCTTTGAAAATAGCAGGCATTGATTATGATGACAAAGACGCAATTGAAAAATTCATTGCAGGCTTAAAATTGCTGGGTGACACAGCAGGCGGGGCGGCACAAGTGATAGTGAGCGGCTTAAAAACGGGTGTTGGGAGCTATTCTCAGCTCAAAAATAGATTGGACGGCAAACTGGCAGGTGCAATAATGAGTGTTCCGTCAGTTAAAGCTGTAGAAATTGGTAGTGGAAAAGAATATGAATTATTATTGGGTAGCGAGTGTGCAGATGAAATCTATCTGGATGCAAACGGGAAAATTAAGAGGACGACAAACAATTGCGGAGGAATAGAGGGTGGAGTTTCTACCGGTGAGGATATTATTATTAGATTGTCTATAAAGCCATTGCCTTCGGTGATGCGCGGGGTTAAAAGTGTGGATTTTAATACCGGAAAAAGGGCAGGCTTAGAGAAATTGAGGACTGATGTGTGTGCGGTAGAAAGCGTTGCGTGTGTGGCAAAGGCTGTGGTGGCTATAGAGGTTTTAGGGCAGGTTTTATATCAATATAATTCGGACACGATAGAGAAATTGATTAGGAGCTATAACGAATGACAGAGCTTCAGTTAAAAGACCTGAATGAAAAATTAAAGGGTCATTTTGTTGTTATTGATGAGAATGCTTATAAGGGATGGCATAGGTTTTTTGGCGGAAATTGTTTTTGCATTAAGGGCGGTGAGACTATCAAAGATTTCAAGCATGCAGAAAGGTTGATTGTAAAAATGTTGAAGCTAGGAATAAAAAGGTCGGATACAATTGTGGCGGTTGGGGGCGGTGCAGTGCTGGATTTAGTGGGCTTTGTCGCCTCAATATATATGCGAGGGGTAGCTTGGATAAATGTCCCTACTACGCTTTTATCTATGGCAGATAGCAGTATTGGCGGCAAAACGGCGATAAATGCCGGCGGAATCAAAAACATTGCTGGCAGCTTTTATCCGCCCAAAGAGACTATTTTTTGCTATGAATTTTTGCAAAGCCTTGATGAAAATGAAATAAAAAATGGTTTTTGCGAGATTATCAAAACAGCGCTATTGGATAAAAAATTATTTGAAATGGTTGACAATGATGAGGATTTGAAGACTATCATTAGAGAATGCGTAAGAGTCAAAAGAGAGTATGCAGAGAGTGATTTGTATGACAAGGGCAAAAGGCAGTTTTTGAATTTAGGGCACACAATCGGGCATGGAATTGAAAGTGTTTATGGATTGCCGCATGGAATTTGTGTGGCGATAGGATTAGACTTAGAGACAAAAATTTTGGGGACAGCGCCTAAAAAATTACAAGCTTGGATAGAGCAAAAAACTAATAAAGCAATTGGGCAGTTACCCAATTTTGATATTGACATAGATAAGGTAGCAAGGGTCATGGCAAGCGATAAAAAAAATAAAAATGGAATAAATTTTGTGTGCTTAGAAGATGTTGGAATATGTAAAATGGTAGAATTAGAAAAGGAAGAGGTTGTCAAAAGATGGAAAAAAATAAACTAAAGTTTAATGTCATAGACAAGAGTATTGCTCAAAGGGCTGTCATTATCGGCGGGCTTATTTTTGAAGGACGGATAGGCATAGATTTTGGTGATGGCTCAGTAGGAGAGGATATAAAGGCTGCGATTGGATGTATTGAGGATTTGAGGGCGGGAAAGCGGAGACTGTATGCAGGCAACTCTGCCACTGCTCTAAGATTGATAGTAGGAGCGGCGGTAGGCTTGGGCTTAGAAATTGAAATTGAGGGAGATGAGAGCTTAAATAATCGCTGCATGAGGGGGCTGGTGAAGGCTCTTGGGCAAATGAATGCAAGAGCTTTTGGCGTAGAGAGGGATGGCAAAATTTTGCCTCCGATTAGGGTGGAAAGAAGTGAAAATTTAAAGTCCATCCATTTTGACAATAAAAGCTTATCAGCACAAATAAAGAGTGCAGTGCTGCTGAGTTCTTTTTTCTTGAAAGATAAGTCAACAATCAGTGAAAGGGTGATGACTAGAAATCATACCGAAATTATGCTGGAGTATTTGAGCAGGCTTGATAGTGCTGATAATGCTGGGGATGCTGTAATAAAAGTTCCTTATGACATTTCGTCAGCAGCGTTTTTGATTGCGTTGAAGCTGTTGAAAAAGGGTAATATTGTACTTGACGGCATCGGAATAAATCCTACTCGCTTGGGTTTTATAAAAATGTTGAAAAAATCCGGATTTGATATAAAGATAAAGCAGACTGACTGCTATGGTTTAGAAAGGGTGGGTAGAATTACTGCAAAAGGAAAAGACAGCCAAAATGATAATATCACACCCATCTATACAGACAGAAGCAATCTGGCGGAAGTAATTGATGAGATTCCTATCTTGTGCATAACAGCTTCCTTTATAAAAGGTGAGAGTGTGTTTAAGGATTTGGGTGCATTAAGAAATAAAGAATCAGACAGGGTGACAGAGCTATATGATATGCTGAAAAGCTTTGGAGTAAGGGTAGAGCTTAGGGGTGATGAGTTAAAAATAAGGGGCAGTGTGTTTGATGATATAAAAACACCTGTTATTGTATCAAAGGATCATCGTATAATTATGGCGGCAAGTGTTATGGGTGAGCTGTTAAATGGGGTAAAAATTCTATATCCTGAATGTGTCAAAGTGAGCTATCCAAATTTTTTTGAGGACATAAAAGCTTTATGAAAAAATTTTTTCTTATCGGAAGCGACATAAAACACTCGCTGTCCCCAGCAATTCATAGCATAATATACAATGAATACGGCATAAAGGCGACATACGACCTTTATCAAATGCAAGATATTAATGAGGTCAAAGCTTTGTTTGCCTTAGCAGACGGGTTAAACATTACTACCCCATACAAGCAACAAATTATTCCTTTTCTAAAACAAAATTGCTCACAATCAAACAGCATAAACACAGTTTTAACTAGAGATTTATCGGGCTATTCTACTGACGGAAAAGGTTTTATGCTGGATGCTAAGAGGTTAGGTTTAGATTTATCAAAGGTGTATATCATCGGCAAGGGTGGGGCGGCTATATCAATTTTGCATGAGCTTAAAAAAATTGACAGCAAAATTTATGTGCATGACAGAGAGAAAGACATAAATAAAGAAGTGAAAATAATCATGCCGTCTTTGATAATAAACGCATCGCCCATACTCATTTGCCTTGACAGGGTGTATGATTTAAAGTATAATGAATATAGTGGTATTAGCGGAATCGGAATGCTGACCTATCAGGCTATTTTATCGGCGGAAATATTTTTGAGTCAAAAAATTGATTTAGATATCTTTAATACCATTATTGGGAGAATTGCAAAATGAAAATAAAAATTATTAGCGGGGCAAATCTTAATATATTAGAGCGTCGTGGAAGCGCATACGGAGGCATAAGCTATGATGAGCTGACAAAGAAGATAGCGCAGCTTGCTAAGGAAATTGATAAAGATATTAAGCTAGACTTTTTTGTATCTAATTTTGAAGGGGAGATTATTGAGATTTTGCAAAATAATGATGCGGATGCGGTGATAATCAATGCGGGGGCTTTCTCGCACTATTCCTTGGCAATAGCTGATGCGATAAAAAGCTTGACAGTGCCCATAGTTGAGGTTCATTTGACTAATATTCACAATACAGGACGGCATATTAGTGTTACCGGTGCAGAGTGCAACGGGATTATTGCAGGCTTTGGGGTGGACGGATATAGACTGGCATTATTACAACTTATGGAGAAAGCAAATGAAAAAAACATTGGATAAAATTGCTTTTATCGGAATGATGGGCACGGGCAAAAGTGTTTCAGGGAGGAGGCTGGCTGAAAAATTGCAGCTTAGCTTTGCCGACTTAGACGATATGTTGATTTATCGTATGGGAATGTCTATAGCCCAAGCCTTTATTGTGTTTGGAGAAAAGATTTTTAGAGATTATGAAACCAATGCGCTTTTAGAGGCATCGTGGTCTGATAAAATGGTGATTGCGTGCGGTGGGGGAGTGGTGCTAAAAAAAGAGAATATGGACATGCTGAATAAGTTTATTAAAGTGCGCTTGACGGCAAATCCTTATACAATTTATGATAGAATAAAGGATGATTTTACCAGACCGCTGATAAAGGATAGCTCTCCGCCTGCTTTGGCAAAAATAATTGAGGAGAGAGAAGGCAGCTATTCTAAATATGCAGACATTACTATAAACACAGATGATAAGACTGTTGAGCAGGTGGTGGACGAAATTGTGAAAGCGCTGGAGAAATTTTCGTAATATGGCGGAATAACAGCACAGTTTAGGCTTTTTAGTGGTATACTAGGTATACAGGAGCTTTCATTATGAATCTTAATATATCATTTGACAACATAACTGTCGTATTCATTTTTTCTCAAATATTTACTTTGCTTGCATATTTATCCATAGCGATGACATTTATGGTTAAAGAGCGAAAATTAGTATTGATTTTTTCATTGGGTAATATTTTTAGTTTTGCAATAGCGTCCATTTTGTTGGTGTTGCACGGGACGGCTGCGGCATGGACAGCATTTGGCGCTTTTGGAATAGCCATTGTCAGAAATATTGCTTTTTTAATAAATGATGCCGTTGTATCAAAAAGAAGGCTGGGTGGGTCGGACAGCATAGGCGGTCAGAATAAAAAAATCACGCTATTTGACACTTTTATTTTGGTATTTGTAATTATAGGCACATTGGCAGTAGTGATAATATTTAATGCAACTGATGATAAATTGAGTGCGCTGGAAAGAATTTTATCTTTTTTGCCTGCTATTGCCACAATAAATTATACTGTGTCAATTTATCAAAAAAACATCAAAATTTATCGTATAATGTCTGTTCCTACCTGCATTCTGTGGATAATTTATCTAATTTTTATCTTAAATCCGGTTGGAATATTATTAGAAAGCGTACTGCTGGGTGTAGTCATTTCATCCATAGGTTTTTATAAGCTGATAGAAAATGAAAAGATAAAAAAAGAAAACATTACAAAATAAGGAATACAAACGATGCAATACAACGACAATAACAATGAGCATGAGCAAAAGGCGCATGGGATAAACGACCCTGATTTTGCTAAAAGAAAAATAAACGCCCCTGATTTTTCTGTCAAACGAGAGCGGACTAAGAAAAAATGTCCTAATTGCAAGGATATAGTAGAGCAGGCAGAGATGTGTCCAAGCTGCAACCATTACATGGGAGAAATGGGCAGAGCAAAGTATCAGCCAATGAGCCGCAAGACAAGACTGACGGTGAAAATAATTTTAGCTGTGGTGTTTACTGTTGCTGCTGTGATTTTGTTGCGTGATAGAATTTTTGCATGCGGGTAGTGGTGGTTGGCAAAACAGGGCAGAGTATCTTTGCCATTGCGTACAATTTTTCTAAAATTAGTTGCAGATTAATAAAAACTTAGCAGAATCAATTAAAATATTGTCAAAGACATTTTATAAACACATAAAGCTCTATAAGTGGTATAAAAATTACATATTAATACACTTTTTTTATTTTTTTTCATAAAATAACCAAATTTGCTTGACAAGTGTCACTCTACCTAGTATACTTGGGTATTATAGGATAATACTAAGTACATATTTATAGTATTATTTACTCAATATTTAGGAGGAGAAACTTCATGAAATCAAGAAAAAAACTGCTGGGTATGCTGCTTATTATGGCTATGGTTTTGATGTCGGTCTTTGTGATTACTGCGTGTCCGGGTCCCGGATCGAACATTCCGACTCCCGGTCCTGAAAGCGGTACATATGTTAGCGTCGGGGGTGAGCACCGTCTTACTCTTGATCATGGTGATCTGTTTGCCCTTGCGATACAGGGTGAGGAGAGATTGCTAGGACAGTACGACTTTGATTATGCGACCGGAAATTTGCGCCTGTCTTTCAATGACAATGGCATTTCTGACATAACGGCAACACTTTCAAATGAGGAAATTCATTTGGATATATTTAACAGGTCGTTTAGGTTGCTAAAGCAGATTCCTCGCACTGTTTCGTTTAATTCTGCACCCGGCACTCCTGTAGCGTCATTGACAGTTGTCAACGGCAATTATATACCTGTGCATAGGCAGCCTAGTGCCCCTATGAGAGATGGTCATAGATTTGTAGGCTGGACCAGAGTGCCCGGAAGCGACACGCTGTTTGATTTTGGCACTGATATTGTTGAGTCAAATATCACGCTTCATGCAAGGTGGGCTGAGCCAAGAGCCGGGCAGGCAGAGTTTGATATAGATTTTGATTGGGGTATTGCGGGCATAGATAATCCTGCAAGAATCCAAACAATCGGCGGCAGAATACATAGCTTTCCTGCGACTATTAGCAGACCCGGCTATGCTTTTGGCGGTTGGTTTGTGTCTATGACTGATGTTGACGGTCAACTTAGTTATCGCGTTTTTACTAATAATACAATGTTTGCTGAGGCAACCAGATTGCAGGCTCTTTGGACAGCTGTCGCAGCTGGCGGAGTGGCAACGCCTGTATTCAGCATTGATAGAGGTCAAAACAGAATTACTATAGAGCCGCCTGCCGGCGGACCGCCCGTTGGACACACTCACAGAATTTGGATATTTAATCCGGCCGGGCAAGCAATTATAAGTAACGAAATTATTGATACCGGTGTGTTTACATACAACTTCACATTTACAAATGTGGGCGATTATAGGGTTCAATTAATCGCAATGGTGGGTGGAGCTGCATCCGGTCCTCAAGAGAGTAATTTCAGAATTTATAGAAATAGGGGGCTTGCAAGAGTATCTAATTTTAGTGTAGTAAACCCCTCTGTGCTGCTGTTTAATGATGTTGGAAACGCAGCAAATTATAGAATTTCAGTATATTGCGGACAAGATGGTATTCGTCATAGAGATGTAAACCTAGGAAGGGCGACTAGTTTCAATTTTGCTAGCTGGGAGATGAGACCCGGCGGTATCATATTTAGGGTTGAGGCAAGTGCTCCCGGTTTTGTAAGCTCTGAGGGAATTTTTGAATTTGATAGGGTGTTGGGACGAGTGACTGAAATCAACTTTGATTGGGAAAATCAAGTTGCGTCATGGACTGATATTTCTAATGCTGAAAGCTATGTTGTTTCTATGAGAGGCAGGGGAATTACCAATCATCCTGTTCAGCATTTTGACATTGACAATCAAACAAGTTTTTCATTCAGAGACCTTAATTTAGGTGATTTTGAAATAAGTGTTCGTCCTGAAACAGTAGGATATAATTCACCTGCTGAGACTTGGATTCCGTTTACTAAGCATACGATTGCGTCACCATCAAATGTGCGTCTTGACGGATACACAATTAGGTGGGACAGAGTGCAGTATGCAACCGGTTATACAATTTATATCGGCGGTCAAACAATTGACATATCAGGCATAAACAATACCTCTTATGTGTTGGGCGGTGCCAGACTGGCAGCAATAAGAGCTATACTAGGCAGCTATGAGTTATATGTTAGAGCAAATGCTGCCAATGATTCTTTAAGTTCTTTAGCTAGTTATCCTGCAAGAGTGCGCAACAACATGTTTGGTGCAGAAATCACTTACGCCAGAGGAAGCGTTCATTGGTATCAAATTTTGGGAGCATCTGAATATGCTATTACCATAAACCCAAATACTCCTAGTGAGAGAATTTATAATGTTCCAAGCGGAGGCGGCAATGTTGTCGTAATGCAGCAAAGAGGGACTTCAATTCATAGGTCATATCAAGCAAAAAGCGGTATTAGCGATCAAAGAGTAATGCTTTCACAGTCCGGAGATAATATAATCACCTTTATGGCTATGAATGAGGCCAGACAGCCTATGGGTCACTTTGCTACCAGAGTTAATGTGTTTGCATACACTGTGACTTTTGATGTAGGTGGTCTAACGGAGATTGCGGCTCATGATAGATATAGGTTTATAGCTTTTGGTGACCCTGTTGATAATTTGTTGGATTTGTCCGGTGTAGTACGGGGTCATGATTTTGACACATGGTATCTATCTCCCGGCGGCTCAAGACAAAATGCTATGCGCTTTAGAGATAGGTTGTTTGGTGGCGGAGATATGGTGTTGTTTGCTAACTGGGTTGCGCACAGATTCAATATTAGTTTGCAGTCTGGACGCGGTACTGTTGAAAATACAACTGCAGTTGTTGAATTTGGCACTATGGGTGTTATTGAAGTGCCGGCTGATGACTGGAACGGCTTTGTCGGCTGGTATACTGCTGCAGGCGGAGCCGGAACGAGAGTTACCAATGAGCGAGGCGTAATGCTGGCACCTTGGGATGCAATAAACGCAAACGGTATGCAGCTTTATGCTTTTTATGCTAATTTGCTTACATTTATACGCGAAGGGACCGCTGCCAGCCCTACCTATACAGTGAGAGCCGGTCCTGATGCATCGTCAGTAATTCATCCTATACAGCATCTGGTTATCCCTTGCTATTTCAATGGTTATCCTGTTGCTGCGATAGATTCATTGGGCAGAGCTAATCTATTAACCATTACGCTTGGCAGCCGAGTTACTCGTGATGCGCTTGCTAATACTGACGGATTAACTGCATTTGACGCTGCGATAAATCTTTCTAGTATATTTGTTCATGAAAATAATAGAGAGCTTCAAGATATTGACGGCGTTGTGTTTAACAGACATCTTGATGTGCAGGGTATACCGACAGCTCATGACAGAACTCAATTAGTCAGATTCCCTATCGGAAGACAAGCGGCGTTTAATATTCCAATAACAGTAAATACCATCAGCGCACATGCTTTCAGAAATCAAAGACATCTGGCTGAAATCGGAATTCCTGCTTCAGTGCATACTATTGAAGCATTTGCGTTTGCTAACATCGATCCTCTTACAACTATTTATTTGTCGCCTGGATTAGCAACAATTGCTGACAATGCTTTTTCAAATTTGCCAAGAGTTGTTGAGCTTGTGATTCCTGCCGGAGTGCAAAGATTGGGCAGACTTGACAGACTGGTTAATTTAGAGAGAGTTACCTTTAGAGGGAATGTAAACAATCAACAGGATTTGACGCTTGCAGACGGTGTGTTTGCAAATTCGCCAATACTTAGTCAAGTAATTTTTGATGATTATAGCAGAGTAATCAATATACCCTCTGAGGCATTTTTGGGTTCTAGATTATTGAGAGAGATTCACATTCCTACGAGTGTAATGACTATTGGTTCTAGAGCATTTGAGGGCGCGGCTACTCTTGAGAGAGTATTAATCGGTCAAGAGGGAATGCAAAGTAGATTGGCTACACTCGGTGCTGATGTGTTTTTAAGAGCCAATGCTTTAAGAGAGGTTAGTTTCCTAGGAACTGCAAGCCTTGAAGCATTAGCCGGATTAGCACAGGGCTCAGATATTAATTCAAGCAGCTTTGCAAATCATCCTTC
>Ga0131853_10007784_pt1 | contig 19432 bp, 13 predicted proteins | sample TergutLab28metaG_FD_92764 | JGI IMG/M metagenome (GOLD analysis project Ga0131853, IMG submission 92764) | Labiotermes labralis P1 segment gut microbial communities from Petit-Saut dam, French Guiana - Lab288 P1 (version 2) (version 2) | ecosystem: Host-associated > Arthropoda: Insects >... | reverse complement strand
TTTCTTTCTCATTCTTATGCTGTATATCAAAACTCTCTTCTATACCTAAATACTTATATGCTTTTCTCGAGTCCAGTTCTTTAATGTCATTGTCAAATGTGCTTCCTACATGCATTTTGCTTTAAACACTACCTCTTTTTAAACATATTCTTGCACATTTTTTTAAACCAAAATTCATATTCATATATTTACTAATTGTTTGCACAATTTTCATTTCGTTCTTCAACTCATTTTCATTTCTACCTAGCAGTTTCAGGTCATCCATATACTAGAGGTGACTTATTTTCCTCTCAGTTCCATGTACTTGATACCCACAATCAGCTTTGTTTATTATTATTATTATGTAATTGTTCATGCTTGCAGGCCACTCTAGCCAGCAGACTAGGTATCAGACCTATGAGCGAAAAGTGAACCAGACAGCCTGCAGCAGTGTCTACAGTGTTACGCCATAGTTGCGTACTGCTCTTCTTATTTTGTTGCAATGAGTAAAGCTCTTAATCCCTGTGAAATCCTCATGGATATGTGAACCTGAGATTGCTCTATCGAACCGGTACAACAGTAATAAAATGCCATAACAACAACCTGTCCTCCTTACCCCGTGCTGCCACAGAAACACAGACCACATGTCAACGACAAGTGACCAAATTCGATATGGTACATGGATACTTTTTTAATTTTGAATGGTACTTTCGAATGGAAACTGCTCGCGTTGGTTCCACCACGTGTCTGTCTGACTGCATGTAACAAATCGAGAACCCCTGAGTAGACAAAGTACAGTCAGAATGTCATAATAATTATGATGCACGGTCGTTCCTTTTCGTTTAATTTGATATAAAACTGACGACAAAGGAAAATGGTACTGGGTACGTTTTCTTCAATTTTGTGTGCTGTTGTTGTGTACAACTCTTGTGTTCCGCGTTGTTTTCTAACAGATTAACGTTTAGCGAACTGTGCTCCAAAACCATCCAGAGACTCTTCTAGGTCTTAAAGAAAAATGCCCACTATTTGTGTCCATTTTTACCGAACTGTGTACAGTTTAGTAGAATAGTAGTCAAACTACAGTTTAAAGAAACATTTAATGAAAATACTTTAAACGGCGCTGGAGCTGTAACATACAGATAGGAGGACATGCAGTAAAAAAACTGTAATTTATTTTGCACCAAGATACTCCAGTGTAAACAAAGGGCGAGGGTTAGGATGGGTATTTATCTCACACCATGACACATTAGTGCAACCAAAGGGCAAAGGCATACGATCAGTCTTTATCCCACACTATGATACAGTAATGCAACTTAAGGACGAGAGTATCCTATGTGGTCAGTATTTCTATTAAACCATAACGCATAGTAGCGTAACAAAGGACAAAAATACAGCATCCGTATTTATCTTATACCGTGATATAGCAGCGCAACCAAAGGACGACATTTTTCAGAAGACGTTTTCCTACAAGTTTAGACGGTTAAACTAACACCAACGAATGCATAGTTATAGGTATTGTATATATTTTGTTATACACTGAGGGTTTTATTTATCGTATTATGGATTTTGGGTGAGAAGTATTATCACAATTACGATTGCTCTGGGTTAATCTGTGCTAGGGTTTGATAACATAGTGAATGTATTTTGTAAAAAATAAGCCTAGATTGCAATGTGTGTGTGTATGTGTATATATATATATATATATATATATATACTGGTATAATATGAACAAATGGAATTTAAAATTAAAGCTAAGATAAAGTAGTTTCATAAAAGTGTATCCAAACATGTACAGTATGGTCTATTCTCGCCACTGTCGTGTTGTTTTATGCCTTGTTATATGGTCCTTGTACACAGTTCAGCTAACCTGTAATCCCATCATAGCCACCTCACCCCCTGCGAGTGGTATGGTCTATTAGGGCAAGCGCGCACGGGCGGTTTTGGTCACCTTGAATATAACATACTAACATAAATGAGTCTGAGCGCACGAGAGATCAGTTTACGGCGGCGGTTTTAAAAACACAACCTGCTCCATTTTGTTGACAGAGCGGTGGCCGCCTTGGCAAATGAAACAAGTGGCTGTGCGCGAACGGGCGGCCAAACAACCGCTCAGAGTTGGCAATGGTATGCAGTCAAACACAACTATATCACTTGAGGTGTAGTTAATGGCTATACTGGACAACTACATTTTTCAGCCTATACTGGCCATCTTCAGGTTGTCTTAAGAGAACTTAATTTAAGGTCCTACTGTATACATTGAGCGCGCACGTGGTGCAGAGATCTCTACATACGGGCCTTATTGTTTAAAGTAATTCTATATGTGGAGGTGTGCTCTGAATAGAGGCACGGTGCTGCTAGTAGCTGGTGTCAAGTTTTAAAGGTTATAGAGTTGTATGGAGGCCTGTTCTCCGTCCTTCCTCTTAATTGGGTTGCGTTACTGGGAGGCCCGAATGGCCTTCGATGCGTGGTCCCTTGCCTATGGGAATAGAGATGTGTGTCAGTAGAGTGGTGAATCCAGTCTAGTTACACATTGGAAAATTTGCTGTATTGGGGAATATGAATAGCTTAGTACTTACGCTCCGGGTGTTAGTGTGTTCCCATTTTGTTCCGGTTTTACCCCTGGGTGGGTGTATTTCCATGTGGGTGGTGGCACACACTGTTGTTGTTGCCGTGTACTGTTTCTCACTGTGTGTAGCTAATTCCTTCACTGTGTTGCAGGTGTTCACTGTAAGGCGCTTGTTACACTATTAATTTAATCTTTTGTTCGCACTGTCACTTCTGTTCAATAAGCGTACTGTGGTATTTACACTATATGCGTGCTGGCTTTATTCTTTTCTGTGGTGTCTTCACAGATGTATATTGCTACTGTTTTGTGTCAGTTCTGCCTTGTTGGAAAGGTTTCGGTGGTCCTGAGTTGGTGTGGGTCATTGTTTGTCTCTCGGCTGATAGGGTTTTGGATGGGGCTGGGTGGTTGGGCTTTTTTATGGCTAGTGGAGTTTTAGTAAGGCATCGAAGATTTTGTTGGGGGTTATGTTAAATTCACCATTTAGGTGGTTGTTATTGGAGAATTCTTTGTAAATAAAGTATCTTTCTATGGTGTTGAGGTGGGCTCCCTTACCTTGGTATTGCGAGATCTGTATTGTTTCATGAATGGGGCCAGACGGGTGTGAATGTTCTAGAGCATGTTTAGCGTAGTTTGAGGTGTTTCTGTTGGACCTAAATGCATTTTTGTGTTCTTTAAACCTTTGTGTGAAGCTTCGTCCCGTCTGCCCTACATACGCCTTGTTGCAATCCGGGCATGTTAGTTTGTATGCACCGGATCTGCGGTATTTGTCCAGGGTTTGGGGTTTTGGCATGAGTAGTTTCTGGAGAATGTTGTTTGTGCGCAGTGTAATTCTTCTGTCTGCCTTCTTGAAAAGGTTTGTAATAAAAGTGGTCTGTCTGCCGATGTATGTGAAGGGGGCCCATTTTTGTGTAGTCTTGCCTGGTTTTTGACTGGGAGTCATGGTGGGCTGCCTTGGGGTGGGGGCTGTGTGTGTGTGTGTGTGTGTGGATCGGGAAACGATCGTTCAGCATGATGTCGTGGATGGTGTCCAGTTCTTTGTATTCCTAGAACCGCTCAGGGGTATTTTCAGTTCTGTGTTCTACACCGTCTATCGGGTCTAGCCTACCGCCTTCATCATGGTCTCACAATGACTGAAAAGAGTGAAAAGGATTATTGTGAGGCGGAGAAACTGATTATTGAAGTGGGGAAAACACCAGCACATAAGTTGTCATATAATTTATGAAACTGGCCTGTAAGCAGGCTTCGCCTGATTAACCTTTTGGCGCCGGAATTATTTTTTTAATTTTAGCACACACTGTATATAAAATTTGAATAATACAGGGACCAAATACGTTAGAATTATGAAACAAACTGCATTTTGAAGAGAAAAAGACGGAGAGTGTATATTACGTTTAAAATATTCAGTACCTATATTTTTTTAATAAATATATAAAATGGTACTTTAGAGGTTAGCGGTGCCGTACGACCACTATAGTTGACATTAGGCGTCAAAAGGTTAAACGTTGAACCACATATTCCTTCTTCGCTTTTGTCGAAAATGAAACAGAAACGCACAAATTACAGCCTTCTACTCAAAAACAATTGCCATCTGCATATAATGTTTGTCAAGGACTAACATTCGCTAGCAACTCCCCCCACCCCCCACTCGTGCAATCAATAAAGATTCGCTATTATTTAGCCGCCGCGGCCGAATTACCGCGCGCTCGGAAAAGTGCCCTTGCGTGTCGGCACTCGCCAACAGAGTCGAGTCGAGTTAGAGTCACGAAGGCGCGGCAAAGACTACCTGGCTAACTTAATAATGGCTGCGTGCAGGAATACGTACACACCAGCAGAGTTGACTCGAGCCATGAAACTTGCCGAAACAAAATTTGATTCCATGTGTTTCACATTTGTTAGTCGCGTTCCAGTGACTGGCCGTGACGGTTTTCATTGTGTTGACGAATGCGTTTAGAAAAACTAATTCTTCTACTCAATAAGGACCACCAGGTCAATGAAAAATGAAACAGATTACATAGCCAGCGTGTGGACAAAAATTATACAGTAGATGGACACAAGTACGTTGAGCACTTTGGTGCTTTCTTGCTTATTTTGCCGTATATTTTGGTTGCAGAACTTTCCCAATGGCTTTGCCAGACTCCAGTACAGTGTATTTTATTGGAAAAGAATAGCCAAAGACGCAAATGATTCCCCAGTGACAAGATATACGAAACAACTTTTTTCAGACTCCCAGAAAGGCAAGGAAACGTGACACAATTTAAGAAGCAGTTACATGAGAGAAGGAAGACAATCGAAAACAAAATCAGGAAGTGGGGCTACGGCCAATGTTATTTCAATCTTTTAATACTATTTGCAGCATAGAACTACGACTGAAAATAATCGTGAGGAATCAGTATCAACTGAAGTTTATTTCCGCCCAACCAGAGCAAGTAGAAATGGACAATACTGAAGGGGACGCGACGCGGGAAACACGGATAGGAGTCATGACCAGTCAAGAAGGGGGGGGGGTGAAAGAACAAGGATCAGCCATTGAGACGTAACAGAAAGAAAAGATCTAGATTTAGTGCTGATGATATAGACAAATAATATTTAGACTCTTTAAAACAGACCGGTAAATGAATGGACAAGGCAAGTGACTCTGACTGAAAGTTTGTGCACAGCTTCCTTCCTGCCATGAAACATGACATTAAAACGAAAAGATTTAAATGGATAGGACATCTCATGGGATTGGATCGTGCAAGGGTAGTTAAAATATTGAGAGTAAACTGGAGGGAAGAAGAATGGCAAGACCTAGATTGAGATGATTGAAAGATGTTGAAAAGGACCTACAGAGATGCAGGTTAGAAGATGGAGACAGCAAGCAGTGGACAGAGAAGAATGGGCGTCTGCAATTACGAAGGCCAAGGTTCTCAGAGAGCTAAAGAGCCAAATAGTTGGTAAGTAATCTTACCACTGCCTTCCACTAGATCAACATCAGCATACATTTTGAAATTTACACAACAACCATACTGGAATCACACAATATAAAAAAATTGATTCCAGATGTAGCACATTTGGAAGGGCTGAATTGTACATAAGATAAACGTCCCCTAAACTTCATAAGATTTTCATCAAAGACTGCAACCTCATATGACACAGAAATTGCCTTGAATCAATCTCTCAGGAACTGAATTACAATTCCCACTTTTCTACCCTTATCATTTGCATCTGCAGTTGTTTTCTCTGAAGTACAGAAACTGCAAAGTGAGTACAAATCAAATAAATGCTATTGTTTTACCAAATATAGGACTTTGTACAATACTTCTCTTTGACCATTTCATTTTTAGACACAATTGCAAAATTTTGAAGAGCGACTATTAGCTTCATCATGTCCGTCTACAAACATACATGCACACACACACACACATATACATACATTCCATGGAAGCATAAGTGTATCATAAGACAGTAGGATGTGGAACAAGTCATAAATACACAAAATAAGCAAACTTACAGTGTAAAATATTACAAACATTTTACAAAAACAGTATTATAAATCATCTTTACACATAAAAAATTAAAGTATACAGTGAAAGGAGTATGTATTTAGGTATTTTCTTAAGGCTGCTTTAAATTTTGCCTTATCATTCTTAAGGATGGTCACACTAGGTGGTAAACTGCTGAGAATTTTTATGCCAGCATAGAATGTACTTTTTCGAAAACAAAATAGGTTGGCATCTGGTCTATGAAGATGATGTTCTTTATTTGGATTAATATTGTGTATAGATTAATTTGTTTGAAAAATTTCCTGATTACTGATAATGAAGCTCATTAATGAAACTATACACTGACATGGAACAAGTAGAATCTCTACCTGTTCTTGGTTGTGCAACAGCCAGAATTCTGACAATTTTCTTTTCTAAAGTGGAAATCTTCCCACTGTTAGAAAAGTTACAACAACAAAATTATTTCATACTTTGGAATAGAATGAAAGCATGCATAATAAATTGATTTGAGTGTGTTAATGTTACCAATACGGACCATCAACCTGGCATAACATGCTCCACTTAACTTAGCAATCATTTGCTCAATATGGTTCTTCCAGTTTATGTGCTCATCAATTTGTAAACCAAGAAATGTTGTATTCAATGTTTCTTCTATATACTTTTCTTTATAACCAGTATGTAATGTAGAATGTGATTCATTGTTATGAATTTTAAAAAATTCATTTTATCTAGATTTACAACTAAATTATTAGCAGCAAACCACTTTATCATAAGAGAGAGAACTAAACTTGACACAACTGAAATCTTTGAAATTTCTACTTGAAATTATAACATTAGTATCATCAGCTAATAACACTGGTTCTGATACAGAATATATTCTTGTGGGAGGATCATATATATATGCTACAAACAATAGAGGCCCTAGAACTGATCGTTGTGGAACTCCATGTTTCAATGTACCCCAGTTAGAGAAAAAAAATTGTAGTTGAATTAGGTGATGTTACTTCATCTTTCTGTCTTCTATTAGTTACATAAGACCTGAACCAATATTCAGACACTCCTTGAATTCCATAGAAATGTAATTTAGCTAATAAAATTTCATGATTCACGCAATGAAAAACCTTTGCCAAATCACAAAAAATTCCTCCAACATACATTTTTTTTTGGGTTAATAGATTTGAATAAACTATCTGATAGTCTAGCAGCGGAATCTTCCGTTGACATTCCTTTCCTAAACCCATACCGTTCAGTGACCAGTATGTTGTTTGTATGCAGGAGTTGGCTGAATCTACTGTGCACAGCTTGCACAGCTTTCTCGAGCACCTTAGAAAAAACCGTTAATAATGGGACAGGCCCATAATTTGTCATACCAGTTTTGTCTCCTTTCTTGTAAAGTGGTTTTACTACTGAAATTTTAAGGTGGTCAGGAAAAATACCTGTATAGAGCGAGTGATTATAAATGTAGCTTAACGGGTGACTATTGAGAGATGCCCAAGTTTTTAATATTTTACTTGTTATTTCACAGTAAACTGATGATTTGTTTGGTGTTAGGGAATGTATTATACTTTTTATCTCGGTGATTAGAATTATTTTTATACTGGGTAAATTTCCAAGAAAGGAATCTGTTAGAATTGGGATAACATCTCCTTTCTCTATGTGTTTGAATGTTTAATTTTTCAGTCATTGTTATAAAGAAATTACTGAAGGCATTGGCCATGTCTGTTGGATCTTTAATTTTTCATCATTCACGACTAAGGTGGGAACCTGTTCCAATAAATGTATTTTTCTTGTCTCTTTCTTTATAATGATCCATGTTGTCTTTATTTTATTAGATTTTGCTGTAAGTCTATTGTAGTGTTGCTTCTTAGTTTCTTTTATAAGTTTTCTTAGGATTTTACAATATCTAATATAATTCACTTTTGCTTTTGGATAATTGCTATTCTTAGTAAAGGCATACAGACTTCTATTGTGTTTGCACGATATTTTTATTTCTTGTGTACACCAGTTGTTCTTGTCTTTTATACTCTCATACTGAACTGGAAAACCAGCTTGGAAAATGCTTAAGAAAGTGCATAGAAATGAGTTACAATATGGTTAGGAACTTTAGCTACATAAAGATTCCCCCCCCCTTTTTTTTCTTCCCCCCCAGTGAGAGTTCATGATTGTTTCACTGTCTATTAATCTGGTTATCTGCTTCAAACTTTAACGCTGTGAACTATCTTCTGTTTAGTACGTACCTTTAAATGTTCCTATGCATGCCTCTATTTTATTATACTGTATTACACTAAATAATTTGTATTGTGTTGAAACTTCAAACATTGTACTGGACCACATGATTGTTCTACACCTTAGTGGGTTTCACCTCTTGGTTCCCAAAAATATGACTATTTCCATATCCATATGGATTCTGTAATCCTGTACGGATCAACGGAAAGTAAATAAATGATATATGATATGTGTGTATATATATATATATATAAAGGACATTTGTTTATTGTTGCATATATAGTTTTAATCATGAGAATTTTGGCATCTGTCTGGATGGAACAATTCTGCTCCCAGTGGATGGATTTTCATGAAATTTGATAGTTGGTAATTTATTTTTTGAAGATCATTCACGAAAATTCAAGTTTCATTAAAATCTGACAAGAACAACAGGTACTTTATGTGAAGATCCTTGTGCATTTTGATAGTATCTCGTTGAATTCTTCTGAGAATGAGAAAGTTAAAGACAAAACTTGTACAGAAAATCAAAACACACATTTTATGTCCAGTAAGTTTTTCTGAAAATTGTAATGTGGAAAAATGCTGTAGTATAGTTTGACAGGCCACACAGGACAATACAATACTGTGCATGCTGACTAAATAAAGCTACAGACACTACTCATAATATTTAATATTCATTGCTTTTCCACAGCAACAGTGTTTACTCAAGCATGCATCAGTGTTACATTATACATACACTGCCTCTCTTGTAGTTTTCTTCACCAGTCATTATAATGCAAAGTGCAAAGTAGACCTTTCTTTCATCCTCTATTATATCACACCAGTTTTCATCATACTTGTCAGCTGAAGTTTCAAAGCTCTGCTAGGCATATTTGTACCTATTGTCACCATTCTCCAAACTTTATCAGTCAAAAGCATGAAAACATGTGTTACAGGGTGATTATCACCTAAACTGTGACAAACTATTGAGCTAATAGAAGCTGCTGGATTTCGATGCACATGGCTGGTTGTCACTGCAATCAGTGGTATAACTCTGTGTGTGTGGGGGGACAAAATGATCATTTTAAACAAAAAGGGATTTTCTGCACTTACTTGACATGTTTGAAATTATTTTTTTGTATGATCTGGCACCTTCTGTTGTCTGATTCCCATATTTACAAAGCTTTTCCTGAAGAGGACCATATTGCATAATTGTACATGTAAATCCAAATATAAGGAAATTCAATAAATAATTGTCTTATAAGTTTGTAATTTCTGTCAGGGGCAGCCATTGTGACTGCCCTCCCTCGGCATCAGAAAACCTAGCTACACCATTGACTGCCATCCCACTCCCAATTCCTTTCATTTTCATATATATATATATTTAGCTGTGAAGGACTTCACATTTATACTTTTAACTCTATGACTTCCAGTTTCTTATAAAACTTCACTCTTTTGCATTTCCTGGAATTTGTCCTCCTAGATTTCTGAACCAAAGAGACTCCCCAGCACTCTTTTCACAAAAATAATGACTATTTCTCCCAAACTCATGTCTTAATGCCCATGTGTAGTGCATTCAAGGTCATTTTAATTGATTAATCGATGTCGATATTTGCCTTACACAGGTAAATCTGACCACGTTTATGAAACAGCAACTGCCACTTATGCCCCAAAACAAGAACTATTAACACATTTTCACCGGGTGGGGGGGGATGGGGGGAGAGATAACACACCTTATTCACATTGTCTAGTTATTTTTAATGGTCTGACCAATGTCTCTGAGATGATGTTACATGCATGGGCTTAAGTTTGGAATTTGAATTGGACACTTCTAAGACACAAATATATTTTGCCGTATAATTGTTGTCTGATGCGTGCATCAGCAGATCTTCTGTAAACATGATGTCTTGTTGACTACGTGCACACAACACCCTCATGGTGGTGCTAGCATAACAAAATTATTTTTACTGTAAAATAGATGCAGCGGGCTTCTCTGCACTGGGTAACTCTCTACAATAACACAGAAGACCACTATTTCAACATCCACACCACAAAAATGACAAATCTTACAAGCCCCAAAAAGTACCCTGGTGCTAGAAGACAAATCATGCATGCAGAGTTACTTATTCACTTGCCATTCTTTGACTTCCATCCTGTCTCGTACAGCACTGCAATTCAAAATCCATCCTTCACTGGCCAAAGATTCAATCTCATTCACTTTATTTTTACCAACTTATGCATTTGTATATCAGTTAATATTAATGCTGATACATTAAAATATTAAAAGATAAACTATAAAATTATTTAAAACTTAAGAATGGAACACAATAATATCCATAGCTACCAGCAATGGTTATCCCAAACGCATTATACATAATTTAAGACAAAATATAGAAAACAGGAAACAGAAAAAAGACACACAAGAGCACCAAACTGAACACAAGAAAAGGACAACATTCACATACTACAGCCCATTAATCAGACGAATAACCAACCTGTTTAAAGATACCAGCATAAACATAGCATTCAAAACAACCAATACCATTCAACAACAACTATCCAGAGAAACTAATAATAGTATAAACCCCAGTGGATATACAAATTGCAATGTAATACATGTAACATGGCATATATTGGTCAGTCCGGTAGATCCATAGCTACAAGATATAAAGAACACATAAGATACATAAGAAACAATAGTCCACAGTCAGCATATGCTATGCATATATTACAAAATAGACATGAATATGGGCCTGCAAAAGAAACCCTACAATTACAAAAAGCATGCACCAAGGGGGCAAGGAAGAGTTGCTGGGAAAACATATACATACAGACTTATCACAACCACAGATTATTAATCAAAGAACAGCAGGTCAACGACATCAACCCCCTCTACAACATAATAAATGAAACAAGAATCATACCACGACTTACATGCGCAGATACAGAAAACCAACACAAGGAATACATGTAATATGATATCCAGCTCCATCACATATGAAATAAGGTAAGATGACACATTAAATGATCCAATAAGCCTAATTATTTGTATATAATGAATGTAATATATGACGAACCTTGGGTAATTTACAAAACCTTATGACGATAACCTATTGGTTATGATTTTGTTTACAGACATGCTTCCAGCATACCTCAACGGTATTATCAGATAACAAGTAACTTTAGTAGGCACACAAAGCTCCCTGATGGTTTTTAAAAAATAACCGAAACATGTCAGGAGTTTTAAATAATTTTATAGTTTATCTTTTAATATTTTCATGTATCAGCATTAATATTAACTGATATACAAGTGCATAAGTTGGTAAAAATAAAGTGAATTGAATCAATATGCACGGTGCTACTGCGAAAGTGATTCAGTCTCATGTTACTGCAAAAGAAGTTTACCCTTCACAAAGCACAAAGCAGGAAATGAAGATTACCATCTTCTGGGATGTGACACTGTGAAGGCCGGTACAAATCTACCAACATTTGGAGGCACTCTAATACAATAAGACTCAAAAGCCATAACCTGCACCACTTACCATATGCATCCAGCTCTTGTGAACTGGGGATGGCTCATAATAAAAGGTTTTCATGAATAAAAAACACTATTGATTATATTTGTTATGATGATAGTACATATGGGGAGGCAGGTGAGACATCTGAAAACAGACAGAGGGGTGTCATGTGACATGCCACAGCTGTGATTCCCATTTTTATGGGTGATTTTCCTTTAATGAGTATGCTTTGTGCATGTTTTATATAACAGTAATTCCTTTCTATTGTGTTTCAGTGTGTTCCTACCTTGTTCAAGACAAATACATGTCCATTCACAATTGAAGGGTATCACATGAGCATGTCACTTCATTAGAAAGGACAATGGGATCAAAAATACAAAGAAATAAGAGTAAAATTTGCCTTGCACTTTAATAAAGCAGCTGCTGCGACTAACTGATGTATACTGGAGGAACAAACATACCTAACTGCTTCTGTTTTAGGTGTAAAATAAAGCTGAAGACTATAGAAGTATGTGAATGCCAGTGCTTATTGGGAGGAACCAGTTCTTCAGTCCTCCAAAAAAATCCACAAAGAAAACTATCTGCAGAATCCTGATTATACAAACCTCCAACTTCTTCAAAGGAATGGGAATTTTGTTTAGCCCAGACATAAACATTTCAAGACTCTGTGCTGATATATGCCATGAATTTGTCCGTGAAAATAATGTTGTGACAGCACACCCTGTCATGGTCACTTAATTCATTCATAAATGTGGACCAATAGTTATGGCAGTCTTCTTTCCTCATTACATGTCACGTGGAGGTGCTGGATGTCACTTATTTCTTCATGGATTTACTTGGGGGGGGGGATGACTGACTTCTCCCAACAAAAGTAACAGTTACATATTTCTGTGGGCTTCCACTGTATTCCATATGTAACATGGAACTTACAAATGTCTCCCTCCCCCCACCCAAAGTTAAATAAACTAGCCTCAGCCTAAGTTCACCTGCTTTTTAAAATGCAAGGCAAATTTTGCTCCCATGTGGTTATACATCTGGTTACTTCCTGTCTTCTTGTGAACCCACATCTTTTGATGCACTTTCATCTGCCATGAGACATTTCATGCCAGAACAAGCTAAAACACAACAAAAAGTCATACTGATGTAGAAGACAGCCATAATATTATATGCACATTGCCAATAATATACACGAAGGGTTTGTAAATTCCTTAAATTTCAATAATTACTAATTATGGTTAAAATAAGCATTAGATTTCAGAAGTCAGGCCAGTGGCACTCCCATCTCACAAGTTGGTGCATCTGGCCAGAACTAACTTTCAGTTGCAGCAGCAGTGCAGTAATACCAAGTCTCTTTGTGTTGCATCCCCAAATGGGTCTACTTTACAAGCCCCTGATGACACAGGGGTCTACAGCAATGGTGGAATCATAAATGCCAGGGAAAAATCAGAGTGATAGGAGAAAAGCCTACCACAGTTACAAATTCCATATTGGCTACCCTGTATCTGAACTTGGACCTCCATGGTGAAAAGCAAGAAACTACCTGCCTCCACTATGGCACGGAATTCTAAGCTATTCGTTCAACATGATACATTATTCAATTTACCCGTAACATTAATGATATACACAGTTTGCATTTCTAGCACACTCAGCCATTTTTTCGTACAGCATGATAGAATATTTTACAAAATATCCTTATTTCTGAAACCAAACTATACATTTACATGGAATACTCAAACACCATACTGTACACAAATGTACAGCATAGATGGCAAACGTTTTAATGCTACAGCCAGATTAATAAATAAATAAAAAAAAATCCAGTTTACTTATGTGCATTCATAACTTTAACTAAGCTTTTAATTAACAGTTCACTAGTAATTTACTTATTCTTCTTCGCCCAGGCCTTCTTCAAAACAAAATTTTGCATACCCAAGCAACTTCTGTGAAGTGCCATGTGTGGTATGCATGCCATATGCAGAAAGTGTACAAGTGTTTCATTACCACCAGTGCTGGGATGAACACAAGCTGTTTTATGCTGTGGAAGGCCTCAGCATTTCAAAACTTGTTCTTTATAAGCCATTAATTTGAATGGGCCTCCTAGATTTCTGGCATTTCACCACTATAAATTGGCAGAAAAATAAACATTCAAAATTCCCAAGCTAAAGTCCAATTACTCAAGGAAAGAAAGGTAATGACATTTGTTACGAAGTTACCAGCATCTCATACTGTTAGTGAAAACAGTCTGCAACTTAAAACAAAACACAAGTTTCTTTTATTCTTTTCTTTTATTCATGATACAAATCACAGAAACTGTAAAAATAGCAACCTATTTCTGAGTACCACATATGGGTTGGAGTGGACGGAAAATGCGACGGGATACCTTACTCAGTGGATGATCTGGTCCAGTAGCCATGTAAGGTATTTCACCCTTATGTTCACTAGCATTACAATACACATAACTGGGCAACATAATGGTTCCTAACATCAAGCAGTTGACAGCACTTAAGACAGATTCTGGAACTGGTGTATTTACGTACAGACGCTTCTGCTGCATGTCAATGCCTCGTACTATGCCTGAAAACAATAGAGCAGATAGTTGCCTGACTGCATAACTTCTAAAGGGCAGGGTTACTATATGATCTACTGTAACATTAAAAACTCCGCAGTTTGCCCACACAGTATGATGCACACAATAAAGAGAGATCTCCCTAAACAGCACCTACTGGCTAGTCTTTCTACTAGAGATAGAGCATTTTCTACAATGCAGGAATGAGTTTCTAATTATTATTTTGAAAAATTTCGTGCCTATAGAAGGTAAGAAGAACAAGACTGACAACACTGCTCACCAAATCCCAAGCAGGGACAGACTGGCTGTTGTCCCACAACAGATGGCAGCTGTGGATCATCAGGCACAAGGATGTTGTTACCAGTATATGAGCACAGACCTACCAGGTTGCCATTAATGGCACTCAATATATAAGAGAATGGTAGTTTGGCATGGCACACACACAGAGTGATCTTGCAGAATTCAGTCCTGAAACAGAGTACGTGTCTTCTTTCAGCTGTTGGTCAAGAAGTTTATCATTGTGTCACCTGAACAACCTGCTTATGGAAGGATGCACCATAAGCAGCAAGTTCATAAATGTCTCAAAAATATTCAAATGATAATAGAAGCATATAAGAATAGGATGGAATGTAGTCATTAAAAATCTCTTCTCAGTCACAAGTGAAAAAAAAAGCAGATAATAATGATGTCTGCTTTGAGTATAAGTTACATTTGATAGCAATTAATTTCCCTTTTGGGAAAAATGACATAGGTTAATGTGTTTCTTTCAAAATAAGAAGTTATAAAAAGAATTTATGACTAAATGCCATAAGCCAATTTCAAATCAGCCAAACTGCAAAGTCAATAAATGTGCAACTTAAGATACCTTATATTGACACTAGCACAAGTACCTTATACTTACAAGGTTCTTGCTCTTTGCACTTCTAATTTATAACACCTAACAATGATTAACAAAAAATTTATAGGTATACTTGAGCCATCCCACACCCTTCTTATCAGCACCATTAACACCAATTATTCCTCCAGTCTACAATCCTCCATTCTCAATAATAATTAATGACTTTGGTTGTGTGCTCTCCTCCCCTCCTACTCTAGCATGCCACCTGCCACTAAATAAGTAAAATAGGAAACTATTCTGTCTTTGAACTGAAGTATATACCAAGCTAACAGATAGCCAGCTCCAGCCTAGCACACCAATAGGTTGATGTAATGAAGTTGATGATATTATCATTGGTTTCTGTAAATCTGTAGAGCCACTGTCTTTTCTGACCTGTTGTATGTAGGCTAGCAGAAACCAATAAATCTGGTTTGTTACGTTTATGTTACCAAGAAGTTTCTGAATCTTGTTATAATACCAAGACAACAAGACTGTATGTCTGATTGCAGATAGCTTGTTTTTATTTCATATTTTTAATCAATTCCTTCACGCCACATTTATATTGGTATTTTTACTGGTACAACAGTCTCGTGGGAGATGGTGTACAGAAGCACTTCTCACAACGCATCCAAGCAAGAAATATATCACTAAATTTCGTAATGTCAAATCAAACATCTCACTGGGCCCATCCCTTTCTGCTTCCACAAAGGCATTATGGGCTCAGTTCACATTTACAATACAGAATTTCACATGATTAGCCAGGCTGTTTCCCTGGCATTGTCAACAAACTAAAGTATATAGGAGATTGAATTTTCTGTAACAAACTGACTACAATAATTCTGCACAACTCTATCAACTTTCATCTTTTCAGGACCTTCATGCAGCTGGTCAGAAAGATGGAAAAAAATATTTGCAAATCCTGGAATGAGGCTCAAAAGTGAATAGTGTTCGATATACAGAATAACATGGAATAACATCAGCCTGTTTTTCCTTATGCAATGACAGTATTCTGTAATTGAAAATGAAAATAACTCACATGTAAGGGACTGTATCTGCCAAGAGGTATTTTGGTGGCTGTACCATTTGACTCAGATATGACAATATCACAGCCTCTCGCAAGCGTGGTGCTCCCATGCCCCTACAACATTCCAGAACAACTACAGTCAAATTTCTGGAACAAGCTAATACTTCCAGTTACCTACACAAGTCCTAAGGTTCTCATGCTGGTTACACTGAGAATTAATCCTTCTGAGATGTAATGCCATTAGTCTGTACAAAGACTCCAATGTCCTGGAAGAACCAGTTGCCTCCATCCTTCCTTCTGAACCCTGAAGATGGATGCAGCTGGTTACTCGTAAACAAACTACACATGATCATATCACAGAAAACAGTAATATGTGTCAGTTACTTCTAAAATGTGGGTGTCACAAACCATTATTAGTTAAAGAACCGAAACTGATGAGACCTGTTGTAGGCAATAATCAGTAACAACAGCCGAACATAGAATATATAATGGACAGAAGAGATATGATTAACACAACAAGAAATTTTGCATGTGACATCAGGTTACTCACTATTTAACAGAAATGGATCAATGATGGAAAAATTGTAAATATTTCACAATTACCAGATGTCACACACCAACACAGCAGCATACATTAAGTGAAATCTTTCTGCAACAAAATTATGTGGGTTACAAAATTATATTTGTTACACTAAAATTTTATAACAATGAGACTATTGCGTAAGTCAGGGAATGTCTGGATTGTCTACATATTTCAAGTTTTCTTTGGGCAGCAGTGGATCTGAGCACTGAACAGAGGAAAATCTAAAATGGAGGAAATTTAACATGGACAATAATGGCTCAGATCAGTGAAACTAAATATTATACAAAAACAAATCATTAAAGATCATTAAATGGAGGTTCAACTGCACTCCACCTTCACGCAAGATAGCAGCATGTGCCTCTGAAATGCTGGTACCCATCTGTCAGACTGCACATGGCCCACACATTACAATTATCATTAAAATTGTCCACAATTTAACAATAGATTTCATTGTGTTGGTCCCTCAGGAACACATTAAAACTGCAAATGTGATGCATAAATACCATGGTGACATTGCTCTCTTGTCTCCTGCCATGGTCTTCATTGTATGCAGCACATAATCCAAAGGATCAGAAGGCAGGTTGCAGAGTCTGCTATGGTATGAACACACATATGTAGGAGACAGCAATTCAGGAAAGTTGAACTCACTGTTCATACTCTGGATCTGAACGACATGTTGTGGCTTCAGCATGCGAATCACAGATGTTGTCAAGTCCACACCAAGCCCTGTTAAAGACCACAACCAGCATTAACACATACAGCAGCACAAAATTCCTTCTAAATGACTGTGCAAGTGGAACCCACAAAAGTACATGTCCAGGATTTTTAACAAAATTGCCAAACCAACACCTCTGGACAAATATGTGCTGAAGAAATTAATGACACTTAAATCAGTTTAGCTTCCTCAATATTATGACATTGCACCTACTAAAATCTACACAGCATAGTTACAAAGTGCAGTCCATAAGCAAGTCACAAACAGAAGTCAATATGAAAGCAAGCCAGAAAATTATCAAATGAAATCATCTATATTTCCACATCTCCCCTGAAACATTAAAACTCCTGTTGCGAGATTAGCTGAAACATTGCTAGATGGAAAGATAAGAGTTTATGACACTACAGGCTCTAACAAGGGGCATTCCACCTGACCTAGAACAGGAAGCCAACCACTTGGAAAAAGGGCAGTCAGCATCCTGGAGGCCAGGTGTCATAATGGTCCAGTGTGGACGGACAGAATTGTGCAAATGCTAAGCACGATCCACGATGCAACAACAGTGAATACAGGAAGAAAAGACAAAAACAAACCTGGAAATAAAGAAACCTTATGCTGTTGTCCAATACCATATATTTGCATGAAGGACACAGATGGGGCAGACCAGTACCTCAGTTATTACTCAATTCTGAGGAAACCTGTCAAATGGCCAAATGTATCTGCTAAACTGTACACTCTTCAAGACATTTTTGTATATAAAACACTAAACACAAACAAAAAAAAAAGAAGTACAAGAACTCCCTGCATGATGTAATAGGGTATCATGTATCAGAAGTCCTGCATTCAACCAAGTCCAGTTCTGATAATTTTAATGGCCAGAGAAGCAACTAACACCAAGAAGGCCTAAGCAGGAAACCCTAGTAAGAATGTCCAGGGATATCAGCAAACACAAACTGGACAAAATTGTTGATGAAGAAGGCAAGAGGAAGTATCCTACATGAGTTAATAAATGCACGCTGCACATAAGAAGTGAAGTGCAACAAGGTACATTTGTAAATTCTGCATTGTTCCACTTCACAAATGGTAATATTTTGAGAAATACCTCTCAATTACAAACTACTAAGACTCTCTATATGCAACATCTTCAGTACTGGGTTCAGGACTATTATCTAAACAGTCAAACCATAAGAATATAATGAGGGGATGAACATTTGAAGTGTGTAAAATGTCTGGGAACTGGATATATTTAATTAAAGGGCCATCTGGTCAGCAGTGCATTTTGAATACCCTTGGCCCAATATCCCTTCACTCACAAAGAACAAACCACAGCATGATGACCTAAGATTCTGCACTCTCACAGTACAGCTGCCACCTCTATCCACTCATGACACACATATGCTACTGACTTTCAGTATGAAACCACAATGGAATGCGCTGCCACCTACTGTTTTAAACTCAAATCTACCTGGCACATAAGTACTGCACTGCATTCATTTGTGACTACCAATTTATCTTCACATGAGAGGTAACTGACAAACAGTTCCGTGCGTGCAAAAATATAGTCTCTTGTGTTAAAGAATGTGTCTATCACTGAAGAAGGTATGATTCAAAATGTGGTTTGATGGTGAAAAATAACATTTAATGCAGAGACTGATAAGGAATAATGTTCTAATAATACGAATGTCAATTCTAATACAGGACTACAAAATAAAACATTTTCTGGCTTACACCTTTAAGAAATTTTGTCCTTTACTTAGCCCAATTTGTTGAATTTTTCCAAAACATCCGAAAAGGGTTTCACTCTAACACACTAACCACCCCATGTACATCATTCTGCATTTATGTTGTCTGCCCCTGGCCACAACACATTAAGCCACATATTCAAATTCACGTATATGACAACAAAGATGTTTTTGAATT
>Ga0131853_10007783_pt1 | contig 19434 bp, 14 predicted proteins | sample TergutLab28metaG_FD_92764 | JGI IMG/M metagenome (GOLD analysis project Ga0131853, IMG submission 92764) | Labiotermes labralis P1 segment gut microbial communities from Petit-Saut dam, French Guiana - Lab288 P1 (version 2) (version 2) | ecosystem: Host-associated > Arthropoda: Insects >... | reverse complement strand
AGAGAGAGAGAGAGAGAGAGAGATAGATAGACAGATAGATAGAAGTCTTTTTAATAATATCAGTTCATTGCGGGTGACAGTGCAGTGGAACGCAGCTGACATCTCAAAGAACCTCGATGATCAGTGCTAAAATAAGGCACCCGTTGTACTATCATTCTTTCGCTGTTGATGCAAGAGTTTATTTCAGAGTTACAGCCTGACTCTTGGTTTTTGGACGAGGCATTCATGACGACTTTCAAATTACCGAACACCTGGCGGGATCGTGATCCATCCACGATCACACAACTGGAGAAGAGCTCTCCAACGAAGTAATAAAATGTACCATCGAAAATCTTGCACTGTGTTTTAATGAAGTGGTTGATATAAGTACATATGGAGCTCAATAAGTGATTGAGAGATATATTGGTACTGCTGGGCAGAAGGAGCGATCGCCTGGCAGGCAGACGGGAAAGTATCACCACACACATATCACGCAGGCAGTTTTCATGCGGAAGATCATTAAATATCAACATTTATACCTGTATTTGTTGCTGAGGCGAACTGCATTCATGACACTGGACTGAAGCACAGAACACAGCAGGCGTTTCTTCAGGAATTCGATCTGATTTACCACAGAGAGACCCGATGGCTGTGTTGTGGAGCAGCTCTACAGGCTCTGTGGACATCCGCGGTCGGGTTACTCATTTACTCGAAGGTGTCAAAGAAATTTCCCTGAGTTACAGGAAAAAACTTGAATATGACTCGCTTTCCCTGTGTGACATTACTAGCCACTTCTAATTAAGCAACTTCAGGGTATCTCTTAGCTTATTTTTGGCACGTTACATGCCGGGAAATCATTGAAAGATAAAGGTAAAGGTTAAGTTCACCCTAGAACAGGCCTCGAAGATACAGAGGGAGAGCAGATGTATAGCTCTATTCTATTTTTAACATCGGCGCTAGATGGGAGTGTGTGGTCAACGCCACGACCCGGCCGCTTTACTCCCGCTAAAGAACCAGTACCCAATGTATAGAAAGCTAGGTGGGTCTCAGGACCGGTCTGGACGGGCGCGGAATATGTCGCCTCCACCGGCATTCGATCGCCGGACCGTCCAGACCGCAGCGAGTTGCTATACCGACTGAGCTATCCCGGCCAACGAATTCATTTAAAATGAAACCTAATTTATCCAGCAAATAAATTGCAAAATACAGCTTTATACATCTTGCCACGTGTATGAAAAACATTTACATTGAGTACCATTCACGACATTCAAATGCATCTGACTGATGAGTGAGAAGTTCGAAGGAAAAAAGTCGGCTCCATCTGAGGCTATAAAGTGCCCAGAGGGACTACTCATATTTGAGGATCCGTTCTCGCCCAGCCCTTAACTGATTTACATCTAGGAACTATGGATCTGTATTTTTTTGTATGTTTTGCTGACCATGCATCTCAGTATAAACTTAGTAATTAACCAACTTAATGCACAAATTCTTGTTTTATAATAAGGTTATTATATGCCTCTACATGTTTCGAGCCCTATCTGCTCGAAACATGTAGAGACATATAATAAACTTATTATAGAAAAGATTTTCTGCATTAAGTTGGTTAATTACTAAGTTTATGGAGCTGTAGTACCCAATTTCTTTCAAAAATAAACGTGGCATCAGGTTTTCTGTGCTCTACGGACGCAGTCATAAGACAAAACTTCCAAATCTACGCAATTTCAGCTCTCCAGTGTATCGCTCTATTCATGAGCGCCTATATTTGTGAACAATTACCTTCTGTAAAAATCTAGACTAGGCTCAACAACGTTCAGCACTACATGATAGCAACCTATACCACTTTCCATGAGGAGCAACATCACATTTGCAGTAGGACTACGTGGCAACGCCGTCACACAGACAATGCAACGTGGTACATTTAGGTTTGGCCCGCGTGAAAGTTTGAATCTCATTTTTTTTTTGGTCAGCGAAAACATTTTAGTTATACAGACCTGCCTCAGAAAAGGAACAAATGTCGCAGTCGCATAAAACAGGGGGAATTATTCTATCAATTATTGTATAAATTCTATAAACGTATACATGACGTTAAATTTGTTACTTCAATTTAAATATATTTCTAATGAAATTTTCTAAGTTCTAGTGAAATCATCTTTGCAACAATGCAGTCCCTTTGGAAGCTAATTATGATGTGTATGCCCTCTAAATACTGCCCTTTCTTTATCGCACAATCATGTGGAACGCAGTTAACACTGTTGTTGGTAGAGGGCACGCATGTAGAGTCAAGGACTGACCCGTAAATGTCATAGCCATCCATTCGGTTTCTGTAATCATAGAACCTATCACACTGGTAGCCATGTTTGTTGCAGAGGACATAAGTTCAGAATATGGCTCCAGAAAATGGCTTTAAAACTTATTTCATTTCTAATTAGATAATATTCTACAACTTGCTGATTGGAGAGAAATATTATGTGATGACAGCGTTTCTCGGTTTTCATTAAACTGTTATTAACTGTTCTTATCAAACAGGGGAAGAGAAATCTGGCCGGCAGTATATAGGCCCTATTACTTGTCTTCATGTTCTTATCTTCAGTTCATTCACAAAAAATCGTTTAACAGAATTGTAACTGTAAGTTTCTGATCACAAATTCTGAAGCCTTGTCCTGCATACTCTTCCACATCTATTAGGCAAAGTAATGGCTTGATTAAGAATAATTATCAGTCTTTAAATCTTTTCAGTCTTCGAATAGTGTTCACTGCTGTTTTCACTGTTAGGATCATTCTTTCAAGGCATACGGATTTTGGTCATGAAACACTGCAAAGAACAATAAAAAAATAGTTACTTGTGTTTAATATGTTTCTTTTTGAAGTGCACGTCAAAATGCGTGTTACTAAATGTATTATGTAAGGAAACAACTGAATGACTTTAGTGGCAGTACGGTGGTTCGAAGTGGACTGAAGCACAGCTCCTCCGTAATCTGTATGCTGTGTAATTTTATGATGAATAATGAACGTCAAACATTGGATTTCACATGCATTACAAGTTCATATGCCTTTTTTGTTTTGTCTTCAAGAATGTTTAAAAGTCCCCTTGTACGTGCAATCTACCAGAACGTCCACAGCACGAGTAATATTTACTCTGTATGTCCGGTGTATCAAGTACAATGAGCATATCCAGAGTCATTTATTTTCTTAGCTTTATTGTTATATATAGCCTTTACTGTGCATACATTCACGTACACATGTTGAATACATCTTCGTATGAATACGCATAAGAGCTCGTCATTTCTCACGGAAGATAAAGGCTGACAACTGATACAAGATCATTCGGACAGAATGAAGATCGAAGCAACATTGGCCAAAATTTTAGATTCCAGAAACAAATAGACATACAGATATGTGTCACTTAACGACGGGGATACGTTCTGAGAAATGCGTCGTTAGGCAATTTCGTTGTTGTGCCAACGTGTACTTACACAAACCTAGATATTACAGTATAACCTACTACACACCTAGGCTACATGGTATAATCTATTGCTCGTAGGCTAAAAACCTGTACAGCATGTTACTGTACTGAATACTGTAGGCAATTTTAACACAATGGTAAGTATTACAATTAAATATAACATTATAATATATTATAATATTATGATATAATATAATACATTATATATTATATTATAATCTTATGGGACGACCGTCGTATATGCGGTCCGTCGTTGACCGAAACGTCGTTATGCGGCGTACACCTATATTACCAAATGTCCAGTAGCAGAGCAACGCATACTCCGCAAATTACTGATGAAAGACAGGCCAGCTGCAATAAGGAAGCGAGGCCTGCCGCCGAACGATATTAGACAACTGAGGATGGAATTCCTAAACAGTTCGAGTGTGATGAAGAAGGACACGTGCTGTACAATGGAAACATTTGATCTCAGTCTATGGGTGTATATTTATGGATATGAAAATGAAATTCATTAGACTGTGTTTGTATTCGACCAAGACAAAAGCTAACAAATGTTTATTTTTTTTTTATTTGTCCTACAGCCAGATTCTAGCCGTGACCTGCTGTATTGTACAGTATACATCAGTACATATTTACTAAACCCACATTAAGACAAATGGCGCAATTCCTTTCACAGAAGACCAGAAAATCACAAGACCTCTGCTGTTTCAAGGCAGCAAAGAACAGTAGAAACGCTAATTCCAAATGCATTCTTCGCCGTTTTTTATTTAAGTATGTCACTGGCCATTGCGAAAGGTATATCCTTCCGTCCAAGGAATCCCGCCGCATGTCCCCAAGAAAGACTCACAAACGCGGAACATGAAACGCCCTGTCCCATACAGGCATGTAACGCCATTCAGATAGTCCTTGCTGAGGCAAAAAGTTCACTTGCTGTATCACTATTTTGTACAACGATCTGCTTCCTTTGAAAAAAATCGATGGACCCAACGCACAATTTGGCCTTTGTGTATTGTACGAAGAGTTATAATTCGAATCCTACAGTTATGTAATCGTGCATCAGAATGTGCCACCTATAGCCGTATGTTTCATTCAATTATATTTCTTTCCTAACAATTATTTTCTCAAAGTCCACCACACGACTCCGAGACACACTTATGGGAGGAGGCCTGCAATACAGACAATAACGCCTGACTGAAGGTGAAATAGCTGTAGATTTATGTTCTGGGAGGTACACTGTTCTAATACCGGCCAGGATATTGACTAATGGTTTCTCAAGACGGATTCTACTCCATGGAATAATAACACATGCCTATTTACAAAACTTGGAGGAAAGCAGACGTCACGCGCCATTGAGAAAACTTCTCGATTTTACACTTTTAGAGTGCCAGGACTTGAAACCCGCTGTCTGCGATCTCAGAGCCCGACAGATGATCTGTAAATGTTGTAAGTGATGCTCTTTTTTATATTACAAAGGCGAAGGAAGGGCGTTCATCGTTGGATGTTTAAGAAGAAATTCTTCCACGGCCAAAGTCAGCGACACTGTACATGACGCAATTCGGCAGAGAGCTACGCCATGAATCCCCGTGTCCAGCTGAAACCAAGGGATGACGTCTACCGTGACGAGTGAGATCAGGACGGATGACACAATGCAGTATTCTCCCTTCCTCACAGATAAGAGAACGACCCAGAGGGCACATACGGTTTTCCTTCAAGTTTTATCTGCGCAGTATTATCCATAAAGCAGCCACGTCTTCTCGCCTGCTGGCTGCAGCAGGGGTGAGCAAAGCATGGTCCAGCGACAAAAAGCGGTCTTTGAGAAAGTTCAATCCGATATTATTGAATTTGTTTTTATAATATGGCCATTTCTAAATTTACACGTAGGTAAAAAACTGTTCTAATTTTTAAAGATGCGTCATTTGAGATGTTTAATACACATATTTGGGGCCGGGACAGCATAGTCGTTACAGCGAGTGGCTACGGGCTGGACGGTCCAGGGATCGAAACCCGGCAGAGGCGAGATTTTTCGCACCTGTCCAGACCGGCCTCGGGGCCCACCCAGCCTCCTATACAATGGGTACCGGGTCATCCCTGGGGGTAAATTGGCCAGGACGTGGTGTGAATTACCCACCACATCTAACGCAGAGGTTGAAGCAAGAGTAGAGCTATATCTATACTTGCTCTCTGTTTCTCCATGGCAGGTTATAGAGTGAAATTTATCTTTACCGTATATATATATATATATATATATATATATCTTTGCTACGTTTAGGTCTGTTTACTGAGAACGAAATGTCCACAGCGACGATGGGCTACTTGCTCAGTTGTATCCTGCAGCGTACGGGCCATGAAACTGACCATCTACTTCCATCTAGTATCGGAGTTAGGAATGGATGGTGTATATATCCACTACCCGTTTTACATTCGTGACATGTGCGGAGGCAGTTCTGCGTCTTTCTTTGATTGTGATTTATATAACGACGCTGTTCGTAGCTGTACTTCCTACAACCTACTGCTCTTCAGTCAATAGAAGGAGATTTAATCGAAGGTTTCCAATAATATATTTTTTTTCCTGTGACTCTGCGGCCCAAAGCGGGCCATGGCCTCCTCATTCTTGAGGTTTCTAGATCACACGCAATGACGCATCACAGTCGGTAGGACTCCTCTGGACGAGTGATCAGCTCGTCGCAGAGACCTCTACCTGACAACACACAACGCTCACAACAGACAAATATACATGCCACCGGTGGGATTCAAACCTACGATCTCAGCAGGCGAGTGGCCGCAGACCTACGCCTTAGGCCGCGCGGCCACCGGGACCGGCTTCCAATAATATTATAGCCTGTAAATACACCACAGGTCATTTAGAATTAGCTTCATATTAAGAAGAGTCGAAAACTTGTAACAGAAACTGCACATATAATATGCAGACTGGCAGTAGCAACTCCGGAGAAGCACATAGGCAAAAAAATAAAAGAGATAAAGAAATATTATACACATTTATATAACAACATTTAACAAATAAATGGTAGCTTAGTCGCATGAGATGATAGTACAGGGCTGAAAACAAAATCCCCCTTGTATTAAAAAAAAAAGGTAAATCAATCCCATTACAGGCCTGGACAGGCCCAGAAGGTTCCAGGAAGTTAAGGTTCCCAGATTTCGTGACAACGGCACAGGATGGTGGTAGGTTGTCAGCCTTACGCACCGGGCGCCTTTACCCCCAGGAAATGCTCCTGGTACTCATTTCTGTTAGAGGCTGGGTCGACCCCAGGGCCATAGTGCGATCGGAGGGATTTTATGTGAATGAAGAATCCACTGACACCGGCTGGGATCGAACCAGCGACCTCCCGATTTGTAGCAAAGCACCTTAACCACTGTGCTACCGCGGTCCCCCCGCCCCTTGTATTATCATACTTATTAAACTCCTATGAGAGTAGAGAAACGCGCTGTAATTCAAAATTCCGCGCGAACTTCGCACTCATACAACGGTCGAGATGCTACTACCGACAGGTACACCTGAAGGGGCTCAGTAATATCTTGAATTGTAGCCGCAGGATGGACAGATAGACCCTTTTTTCCTGCAAACCTGTAAGGCTGCATCATACTCGTGTTTCCAGGGCTGCATCACACAGCCGCTGACTTGCAACTCTCCTGCAGTGCGTCTGTGTTTCACTGCTTCAGGGCGTTTAATGACAAGCCTGAAAGTGTGTGTACAGTGTCTACAGGACGTTCCTTTGCTTTTGATAGGGCTTTAAAATCTATTGGCTCTGTGATAGTAAGAAGAACTTCGGATAAAAGACAACAATCATAATTGTATTCATATTTAATAAATTTATTATTACCTGGATGTAAAGTGTTCTGCCATTTTATAGACGTGAATGACGATTGTATGCTTGTGTGAGCTGCAAGAAAGCGGAAGATTGGATACGCACGTAAAGTTACTCTGGTGCCTAAGGGCCTATGTACCTGGAATATGCTGTGGACAGGCATAAAAACGCAGAGTTCGAACATGACATACTGTGTGTGCCATATGGTTAGCCACATAATACAGTCACACACAGTGCATTCAATTTAGTGAGGGAAATGAACACTGGAAGTGTTGAACAAGTTAAAGGCACAACTATCCACTGTTTTATTCTAAAATGTATTTTAAAACAACGATAGAGTTTAGGTATCATACATATATATGTATGTATGTATGTATGCATTACGTAGGAATGCATTTATGTATGTATGTATGTATGTTTGTATGCATGTATGCATGCATGCATGTATGTAAGCATGTATGTATGTATGCATGCATGTATGTATGTATTACGTATGTATGTATGTGTATATATGTATGTATGTATGTATTACGTATGTATGTAAGTATATAAGTATGTATTACGTATGTATGTATGTATGTATGTGTGTATATGTATGTATGTATGTATGTACGTATGTAAGTATGTATGTATGTATTATGTATGTATATATGTACGTATGTATGTATGTATTACGTATGTATGTAAGTATATAAGTATGTATTACGTATGTATGTATGTATGTGTGTATATGTATGTATGTATGTATGTACGTATGTAAGTATGTATGTATGTATTATGTATGTATATATGTACGTATGTATGTATGTATGTATGTATGTTTGTTTGTGTATGTGTGTATGTATGTACGTATGTATATATATAAATATGTACGTATGCATTTATGTATGTACATATGTATGTATTTATGTATGTATGTACATATATATGTATGTACATATGTATGTATGTACATATGTATGTATGTATGTACGGATGTATGTATGTACGTACGTATGTATATATGTATGTACGTATGTATACCATATGTATGTATGTATGTATGTATGTATGTAGGTAGGTAGGTATGTACGTATGTGTTTGCTTGCTTGCTTGCTTCTTTGTGTGCGTATCTTGTGAACCAGTCGATTGATTTTTAATAGAACTTGGCATTAGTATTATTCTACCTCCCATATCCTTCCTTTAACACGAATTTAGTTTCAATGCGAATTGTAATCGAAGAAGCTATACCACTGCCAATTAATATAGGCGGCTGAAAATTGAGTGGCAATAGATCTTAGCAGTGATACTGTGCTTTTGTTAAGATCACTTTTTCATAAATGTCAACTATACTGTGCTTTTGTTAAGATCACTTTATCATAAATGTCAACTAAAGACAATCTAACAGCACAAATTATACGTCTGCATTGCAATCTTCAATTCGATAACACACAGCAACTGCAGCAGGCACACTGTCATTTGGTAGAGAGACTGACTGCAAGGAATCTGATGTTTATTGGACCGTGCATCGTTGTGATAACTGAAGAATAAAAAACCAACTAGATGCCACTTGTTATTTTATTGTACTTCTTATAGGTTCAACATGTTTCGGGCATTACTGTGCCCATCATCAGGAGCTCGCAACTATGATGTTGATTACCACATTGGTCGTATCGTTCTTGGTTTGTTGTATTCTGGAGGTAAGGTGCAGTTAGGCTGAAGTGGTGTCCGGGTTTCAGGCTCAAGCACGAGTACTTGAGCCTGCAACCCGGACACCACTTCAGCCTAACTGCACCTTACCTCCAGAATACAACAAACCAAGAACGATACGACCAATGTGGTAACCAACATCATAGTTGCGAGCTCCTGATGATGGGCACAGTAATGCCCGAAACATGTTGAACCTATAAGAAGTACAATAAAATAACAAGTGGCATCTAGTTGGTTTTTTAATCTTCGGTTATGATTGTAAGGAAGTCTATTACCTTTGTACGTTGTAGGAACATTCTGACGTGCAGCATAATATAACCATCGTTATGGTCTGACATCCTCAAGATAACAAGAATTTATATTAATACCAAGCCTAGAATAATTTATTATTAAATCGTGTACTTACAAATTTACAATTTACAATTTACAATTCCTAATACCCTTCCTGTTGGCCTGTACGGAAAAAAAAACATTTGTAGTAAAGCGGGAATTAACGTCAATCTAATAGGTCCTGTGCTAAGTTTTGTTACAAAATTATTCTTAGTGTATCTTGCCACACAATTTGGATTAGGGATTGGGCTGTACCGCTATCCAAATGCGACATATAAATCGATTTTGAAACAAAAGTTATGAACGAGGAAAATCATTTATTTTCAACAAAGAGGCAATGCCCCCACAAATGCACCAAACTTTGCCGCCCCAAATATGTACTGTACGTATACCTAAGAGCATCTTCTCTGTCTGTGTCCTTTATTTACACTCCAAAGTCCTCTTCCATATCGATGTTCAATTGTTCTATTAATAGTTAACCACAGTCTAGTGTAATTTGTGTGTCTTGATACTAATATTTTTCCTATACAAGACGAAAAAAATCGCCTCAATAAACAGTTTAAAGTCCGTCATACTGTTGTGGTAAATAGTCAGCCATTACAGAGTTCACATTCTCATGAATACGCACTATATAAATGTGGTTTTCCACGTGATTTATAAAGACCGACTCGTATGAATATTTATACAGTGATACCGTTGTTGCATTAGCAGTGAATAGGATTGCAGTGCTACGGTTGGGAACCTCGGTGTCCGCAACGTGGCAGCGTTTCTTCAGAACTGGAGGCTCCCGTATCTTACATTCGTTTGTCAGAGCATACACCGAACATTTTTATAATCAGCGTAGACATGAAGTGAACTTACGAATTCATACTGTAGTAACAACGTGGGCCGGAATAGCTCAGTCGGTATAGGGACTCGCTACGAGTTGGACGGTACGGGGATCAAATTCCGGTGGGGGCGAGATTTTCCGCACCCGTCCAGACTGGGCCTGGGGTCCACCCAGCCTCCTACACAATGGGTACTGCGTCTTTCCCGGGGTACAGCGGCCGGGGCGTGGCGTTGACCACCTACCCCCATCTAGTGCAGATATTAAGGAAGGGGTAGAGCTATACTTCTACTCACCCTTTGGGTCTCTGTGGCCTTTTCTTACTGTAGTGACAATACGGCGAACGGACGCATTATTCGGTCAGCCGGTGGGCAATGCATGTAGAGGGAGTAAAGAGATGCCGCGGACGATTGTTACAGCCGCAGCAAATGCAGCTGGAATAGAACTTCACTGCAGAGTAAAATGTACGACACTCCTATATCTCAACACTGTATTTCATACCTTTGTGTGCAAACACTTAATGAGTTTGCTATATTTTTAATCCACTCTTTAAAACCCTAATCTGCGGATATTTGATGACGTTAAAGCCGTGAAAGCTGCAACAGTGACAGCAGTCCGAACATTACCGCTATGTAACTGAAGAAGCAGGCAAAAGAGCGTCCATTTTATTTGCCGCCTGAGACCTGTAGATTTTAAGAATTTCTTGTGAGACGAAGCAGCCTCTTCCCTGATAGGCCTATTTCTGAGAACAGTTAACCCTTACGGGGAAGCATGCTGATTACTACACTTGTAAACACAACAACCCGTGCTGCACTTAAAAACTCTGCAGGTTGCCCGCAGAATGTATTTACGCGTTTTGTACATTTCCCACAATAAAAAGTAATATTTCCTTCAACAGCATCCAAAGGTTGGTATTTGTAATGGAGAAGCAAAGTACGTGCTGTAAGATACGAACTTAATTCTATAAATGAGTTGTTAGATAAATTTCTGCTCTGAAATGACCTGGTTCAACTTAATGTTCAAATTGTACAGAAATAAGTTCTAGCAGGGTTGTAATGTACTTCCTTGCCTCCTGTGTATTTATGGGCCTGTTAACGGAAGCGTGCGAGAAGCTCCCACAGAATAAAGAATAAAATGCAGCGGAATATCTCATTTTACTCCTATACTTTCCGTGCTGCAAGGATCAATAGAGTAGCAAGTGTGCTGAGTCTGAAGTATACCATTTATTTGTTCAACGTTTTGCCCTAATGAGATCCCGAGTATTCTCTCCTTCGTATTTAACCGACTTATATCAGGTAACTCTAATGTGAATCGCCTGAAATTTTGGAATTTTCTTGCAGAACGTGGATAAAATAAACGCGTAATTAGAGAAAATATTTAACTAAATGTTCAGTGTGCAGGCAATTCTAGGGCTTCCCTGGAATATGGCATTGGTGTCTGCAATATAATTCTTTGCTCGAACTGAATTTTCGTTCTTTTTCTTCTTATCCTTCAATCTTTTGATTGGTTGGCAGCTTTCCATCTGGAACTGTTGCAAGCCATTCTATTCATTGCTGTATAACTGTCAGCTCCTGTGTTTCTGACGACTTGCTTCAAGTATTGTAGTCGAGGTCTTCCCACGGCCTTTTTTCCTTCAAGGATGTTTACTGTAAACTCATTATGCCTAATTGTATGCCCTATCCATAAGTGGAGTCTATTTTTTTAAATTTCTAAAAGTAATTTGTCTCCTTTCGCCCTTTGAAAAACTTCATCATTCGTCATTCTATCTGTCCATTTCATTTTTAACATTCTTCTCCAGCACCATGTTTCAAATGCATTTACGATCGTCTTAATTTATTCCTAGAGTCCATGTTTCTGATCCATAAAGAGCAGCACTCCAAAAACAACTTTTTATGAGTTTCCTTTTCATTTCCAAACTAAGGTTATTCGAACAAAGTAGTTGCTTTGTATTATTAAACATAACTTTAGCTTCTTAAATTCGTTGTATTATGTCTTCTTTATTTTCCCCATCTTCTCTAAATGTACTGCCTACATACTTGAATTTTGATACTTGCTTCTTTAATATCGATAAAAAAATAAGGCTTAATTTTTCGAAAATCAAATGAAACTTTATCGGTTTTGACACAAACAGCCTGTCGTAAAAAACGCTGCCTTGCGAAATACATTTCGTAGTTTGCATTCAGTTCTACAGCTCTCAGTCTAAAGAGTGTTCTTTTGATATGACGAATATTCAACACACTACACGACACAACAACATGTGGACCGGCGCAGTAGTACGACTTAAATGTCTCTCGTAACTACCTTGACAGCCACAGTTACGTTTGTTGCGTCTCTGAAATAGACGAACGTCGAGACCACTAAGATATGGAATTTCGTAATATAACGGATTCTGAAAGTATGCAATTACAGCACGATTTCCACTCTAATCTGCCCGTATAAAGTACTCACTATAGATTTTTTTTGTTTGTGGTATATATCATCACCGCCCTTACCAATCTCATTATTATATTTCTCTTTGTTGTTGTTATGTTTTGTTGTTTTTGTTTCAAATTAATCATCAGGGAGAGGCTAATGACGAGAGTCAACTAGAATAACGTTCCTCTTCTCAGAAAAGAGCAGCCCTCATGTCGTGTGACATAATTGTCTTCGTGCGTATCCAAGATCACCGTATAGTCGTTAGGACTCTTGTTTCGTGTCTAGAAGACTGTGGGTTTTATTCTCGGCCCGGTCCTTACTATTCTGTCCAAGCACTCTCGAAATTATCACAGTCTGGCGAGCGAAATATGGTGATCACTCTTGACCGCATCCCTTTGCATCATTCGCAGCTAAAAAAAAAAAATCAATATATGATGTTTGAAATTTGTTGTTAAACAAAGAAGACACCGACTATTTCAGCCACGTAAACGCAATAGTCTCGAAGCAGTCTCACACAGAATTGTTGTCGCAGTAAATCTGATTAGAATTATTTGAAACCCAACCACTGTACTGAATTCTGTTTCTGCCTTTGTATACCTTCTGGACTGGCGGGGTTTGTGGTACGTACAAGAGAGAAGAAAAATTCATTCCAAGTTTCGGTGGGACAGCGTGAATGGAATAGCCCGATTGGAAGACCTAGGAATAAGTGGGAGGGTAATATTAAAATCAATCTTCTAGGACAAAAATGAATATGAACCTCGCTAGCAGACAGTCAACATTACTAGCATGACAAATACCTATTGCTGTGTACACAGCGTTGAGACTCCTGATGATGGACAGTAGACCTGTCCGAAACATATAGAATTCTTTATCAAAATAAATTTGAGAAATAGTGTATCTCGTTGGCATTTATTGTAAGAATACATCAAGATGCACGGTACTCTGAATGTCAGATTGGTTATTTAAGTTCATCTAAGCCTCCCTAAGCTGTTTATTTCGTTTTCTAAGATTCAAATATACTAGTCTTCAGCCGATTTCAATGTTTGGGTTCGGCTGAATTGTACCTTTGGGGTAAAACATTTTATATCATCCCGTCTACAGCATTATTTTGTTTTTCAATTTTTGACTTGGGCATGCTGCAGCCTCCACTTCTTTGGATGCACACCTGCATCGTACAGAGTGTAATATCCAGAAACATCCGTGACATGCATTTTATTGTATAAATTACATTACTTTCGGGCTTGGTTTATATGGCTGAATCTGAAATGCATTTGGCGCCTATCGCAAAATCTTCTAAACAAACGTCTTTGTAACTAAACCGGGATGAAATCTATCCAAGTTGAATCTGATGAGATCAACATTCCTTTAATGAACGCAATATTTAATGCTTATCAGTAATTTTTTCACCATTTCACCGTGCATTTTGATATATATTCACTTTATTATAACCAACTTATGCACTTGTATGTCCTTTTAAATTATGTTGATATTTTAAAACATTAAAATATAACACACTAAAAACATTGATCACTCCTACATGTTTCGATTATCACATATAACCATCCTCAGGGAGTTCCTTGTACATAAATATAGTAACTTTAGTACGTACAAGGAACTCCCTGAGGATGGTTATATGTGATAACCGAAACATGTAGGAGTGATCAATGTTTTTAGTGTGTTATATTTTAATGTTTAAAATATCAACATAATTTAAAAGGACATATAAGTGCATAAGTTGGTTATAATAAAGTGAATGCTTATCAGTGAGTTTAGTGCTTGTCTCACTTTTCAATCAATGTAAGGGCAATTTTCCCATGTTAACGTATACATTCCGTAGGCTCCCTCGTGTTTCGTTCAAATCCTTCAGAGGATTAAAAAGACTTACGTATAAGGCGTGTCTCTTGTAGGTCCTTCAGCAAAATGTAACTTAAACTGAATTGAAAGTACCGTAAGTGAGACACGGTAGAGTAAGTACTCACAGAGTGAAACTGCTACGTAGACATGTGACGTTTCATCAAAATATTGTAAAGATTACAAAAAAAAAAAGTAATTTTATCAAAGTTTTATTTATTCACCAACAATATTAAAATTTACATTAAAATTTAAAATTTATACTAAATTTTAATATTGTTTCTAAGACAACTCACTAGTGCATCAGTTGGTGAATAAATATAACTTTGATAATATCAAGCTGCACGGTACGAATGTGGAAAAAAAAAAAATCAAGTCATTTTAATATGTTCCCTTGAACACAATGAAAAATGCAGTGTAAGTCTACCATATAGAACTTGACCTAATCTATCTCTTATTTTAGACGCTGTTATTTGCGGACAAACAGACGTATCTGACAAAGTCAATAGCATTTTTTTTTTTTCCACCGAGGAGTACCTACAAATCATTACAGACAATATTTTGAAGAAACTTCGCTTTGATTACAAGGCCAAAGGAGACCTTATGATAAAATATTTTCATTCTATGTCATGCACATTAACTTGAAAGTCGTAAACATGTCTGTTTTGAACAAAATTAGCGCCAGTTAATGGAAAATTTTTAACGACCATATAGTGAGGCTACATTGGAAAAATATGCAAAATAATTAAGATATATTTTATAAAAATAGAAAAAGACAAAAAAACTCAAACATGCGAAATATTTTGGTGTGTCTGGTGTGGAATTGGTACAGTAAATTGCACAAATTACATCTAGTAGAGCAGCTCCTGCCATATTTTCTTAGTTTGGGTCTCACTTCAAGTGAAAGTGAGATGACCCAAAGACTTAAAATATTTGGCAACTTAAAAATAATTTCACATGAGCCTTGATTATGCGTGTGACGTGATTTTTGTATTAAATTGTGTCTGCATTTTAAATTGGTCTTTTGGGGTTAAAATGAAATTAGCGTCTTTATCATCGGTCAGTCTTTCTGTGGCTTCTGGAAAAAAAAAGAACTTAATGGCTTTCTAGATACTTCTCACGATGGAAACAAACTACATATGTGTTTATTTGAAACTTTGATTTAGCCTAACACTTGGATCTTACTGTGCCCACTGACCGATTTTCGTAAACCACAGTATGGAAACTTGTCAGCTTTGTTTATTAAAATTGTTACTACCAATAATACAATAAGACGGACGACCCAAACTGTGAGGAGGGCCACACAACGTAAAGCAATAGGCCGTTTAAGAAGCTCTGATACGCTAATATTCTTTGGTAAGATACAGTAGTGTGGTATGGGTATTCGACGAAAAAACGACAAACGAGCGACATAAATGAGAACTTCAAGGGCATTAGTTGGGTACATATGGCAAAAGCTGCCGTTACAGTAAAAACACCGGGACGTGGAGGGGGGGGGAAGACGGGCAATGGGCAATGTACGCAACAAACATTGCGGTATAAAAGCAGTAAGTATTACATATTCTGTGTGTTTTGTGTAGCCTTTGGTATCCAGCATGCAATGTGCGTGCGCACTGCTGTATTTTCAACTGTGGCCTCTCCGGCCCTGCAATGTTTTTCCACATTATTTCATAAACGGCACGATTTCCGAAAAACAAAACGCTACTGAACACAAAATGCGTGTTTTGATTTCCTCTACAAATATTGTCTGAAACATTCTCATTTTTAGAATACATGTGCGATATATAGTCATAAATGTGTAATGCTTTTCTTGTAAAGTACCCGTTAGTCTTGTCCGATTTTAATGAAACTTGAATTTTCTCGACAGATTTTCGAAAAATACTCAGATATCAAATTTCATGAAAATCCGAGCAGTGTGAGCCAAGCTGTTCCATGCGGACGGGCGGACAGACGTGACGAAGTGAATAGCCGCTTTTCTCAGTTTTTCCAACGCGTCTGAGAAAATGGAAAGCCCAGGTGAAGAGAGTGGATTAAACAGATGGCTTGATTAGAAATTTGCAGAGCAAAGAAGCAGATAAAGGTGACACCGAGAATAGGGTTCTGAAACGGTTATGTGCATTATGTTGCATAATTGGTACGGACAAGAAGAAAACATTAAATGTACTTGTTATGCCACGTGTCAGGAATAATCAAGGTCTGCCATTAAGTCTGCCTGAAGGCAAAATGTTGACTGTGCTATTAGCAAAGTTTCGTCCCACTCCGTACGGGCAGAAGCGGCAGAAACATGAGACTTTTAAGCTTATGGAATTGTACAACATTCTTCATAAACGTAAACATTTTCAGTCAACCCAAAGCGAAACCCGCAGAAGCTAGAGTGTATCCGCTAAGACACACTTGATTGGTTCGTGCGCCAGACCTCAGATCTTCCACACATTTATTAACTGCGGCACTAAGTATTCTGTCAGCTTCTAGGTTCTGAAGGCAGTTTTCTTTAACTGCTTGACCCTTGAAGATGGGACCGATATGTTGTCCCGTAAAGTCGGTACCAAGCTACCAATCTACGCTACGAAAAATCCCACAAGTTCGAGGGCGTCAACAGCAACAAAATGATGCAGTGCGCAGAACAGTTTTGTCACTCCTCATAAACAAAACTGGAATTCATTGCTTCAAATAGGCCTAATGCCTACATTCCTTTCTGAACTTTTTCGAAACCTGTCAATAAAACAACGGCGCAGGAATGCAGGACTTTTCGTCCTAAGCTGAGGGCAGCTCGAGAAGCAGGAAAAGGAGGGTCCATCTGGGATTATGATGTCATTAGGATGAAAAGACATTCGGTGACGGAAGTTAAGTTTCTTATCATATAACCCGGACGTGAGGGCATCATTGACAATAAGACCAATAAAATAATAATAATAATAGTTTTGCTATGAGACATTAATTGTGCAGTACACTCTCGATAGTTCGAGGTGAACGGGACCGAGGTTACCTCGAATTACCGGAAAGCTCAGAATAAAAGGATTTCTTTTAGCTAGATTGTGTTAAAATACATATTAAATCACAAAACAATACAGAAGAATACAAAACGACAGCGGCTGGAAGGAAGCATATTACTGCCTGAAAGTCACGTGCGCACACAGCCATACGCACTTCAATTGAATTCTGTGCCGAACATAGAAACGACATTGAATTCAGCTCATCGGCCCGGAAGACAAGGAAACTCGAACAATCGAGACTCAGACAATCGAGAAGGCACTGTATGTGGAGACTGAAAGAGGTGATGAATATAGAATCAACTATGACTTCAATAAAACCATTAATTGTATACACATAAGGTACTGGAGTAGGACATATTAAAACCTGGAATATAAATATCCGTTCTCTTGAACACATGCATTATTACATGGGGTTTCTTTTGTAAATATAATTAAAGTTTTGCCGTGGTCATGAAAAAACCGAAATTTGTTTATAATCGAGAAAAGATAAAAATAACAGGAAAAATAAAGCTTCAGCAGCAACAGCAACAAAACCACCACCACCACCACCACCACCACCACCACCACCACCACCAACAACAACAACAACAACAACAACTTGCAGGGACCAAATATCTACATATGTGTCACAGTAGGAAGAGAGAGACACGAAAAATCCACCTAGATACGCAAAATACCGTAGAACTATGCAGGCTGTCTATAATACAAACATCACCCACAGAAGATGTGAAGTTGACTTGGCGACGATGTTTTGTATTCAGAAAGGTCAGAGGTACCTTCTGCCTCTACCTTCAGTTGAGAAGTGACTTTCCGAAGGGCAGATCGTTAATTTGGGGTTATGACGGAAGCACAAGGTCCCTCCGAAAAGACAGCAAGCACTTGCCAGGCTATATGTCATAAGCCAGAGGGCTGCAGTCCACACCATTCATATACCTTCATGAAAAACACAAAATATAAACCGCTGAAACTACAATGTCGAAGTCCATAAACTAATTTGTGATTATAAAACTGACATCATGGTTACAACCAAACAGCATGATTAACTCCATGGAGATGATTCATTGTTGGGAAGCGGCAGTCTCATAGCAGACAAGGAAATTCTCTGCCTTCTATGAAACCCCTACGGTAGACGGACTATTGAACCCTATTCTGGGACAGTCGATTCTAATCTACAGTCCTCTCTTTCTCTTCGTGTCTTCAGATAACAAGTGTCTTGCTCAACTTATTTCTTACCACTACATGCCTTCCTCGTGTACCACCCTCTCTCCCACCTTGACTTAATTGGCCTGTGAGGCCTAACACGTACGGATAAAAAGATCCGTATTTATCAGTAAAAATTTGTCTTCCTGATTACTACTCCTTCATCAGAACTTCTTAAAATATCGTACTCCTCTGTCCTTCTACGGTGACAGATCAAATTTCACACGCGAATATGGCAATAGGTAAAATTATGCACTACAATTATGTATAAATTCCAGTCTCCCAGACTGAAGACGACATTAAAACATGGCGGTACTAAGCTTAATTTCAGCTTCCGTATTTCCTGAATTTTATGGGCAGGCTTACTCCATTTCTTCGTAAGTGTAATTTCGATTTATCGCCGTTGTGTCTAGGGGCATTCGCAAAACTGGGAAAGCGAATATTAGCTTCGTCATGCCTGACTGTTGATCCGTATGTCTGTCCACATGGAACAACTCGGCTCCAACTAGACGGATTCTCATGAATTTTATTAAAATATAACCAACTAATTGCACCAATATGTGATACTAAAATCTTATTTACACATTAAAACACGTCACTTGGTTAAATTAATTCCTACAACTCCTACATGTTTCAGTCTGTCAAGACCATCTTCAGGGAGTTTTGTTTTGCCTTAGCATAGAAGCATTAGCAACTTCAAAATAAGGCAAAACAAAACTCCCTGAAGATGGTCTTGATAGACTGAAACATGTAGGAGTTGTAGGAATTATTTTAACCAAGTGACGTGTTTTAATGTGTAAATAAGATTTTAGTATCACATATTGGTGCAATTAGTTGGTTGTATTTTAATAAAATTCAATT
>Ga0131853_10007782_pt1 | contig 19435 bp, 9 predicted proteins | sample TergutLab28metaG_FD_92764 | JGI IMG/M metagenome (GOLD analysis project Ga0131853, IMG submission 92764) | Labiotermes labralis P1 segment gut microbial communities from Petit-Saut dam, French Guiana - Lab288 P1 (version 2) (version 2) | ecosystem: Host-associated > Arthropoda: Insects >... | reverse complement strand
GTACTAAAAACAGTAACCGCAGCCTCTGGTACAGGTCATAATATCGGTACAGCTACTTCCCTCCAACGTCCCGATCAGGCCACGTTGGAGGGAAGTAGCTGTACCAGTATTATGACCTGTACCAGAGGTTGCGGTTACAGTTTTTAGTACTCCTGACGATGGGTGCTGTGACACCCGAAACATGTAGAGTGACTTTGCAGTGAATAAATATCTGCGTACTGTTGCATCTGGTTGGATTTTTATTAACATTTGTTATGTTCTTTCGCTATAATGCTTTACTGCAATATGACTTTGAAACACACGTTAATCGATTTGTATAAACGCATCTCGGTGTGTGTAATAACGGTGGGCACTGAACTGCTGTGAATAATGGGGCTTCTTTTAGTCATATTTCTAGCCTTTCGCCAATCAGAATTAGTTTCAAATAGCCGCGAAGAACTGTATATGAATTTAATGTTCAAGAATTCATCACAGTCGCATTCATTTCAGTCACAGGCTTTTATTCACCCTAGATTACCCGAAAGTGAAGGCGTCTGTCAGTTTATGCCGTGTTCTTTCACAGCTTCATTACCCCCTATAACTGAAACTCAGTCCTTGGAGGCTTAGGTTGCTGTGCCGCTTTGTTCATTCAGTTTTTTTTCGAAGGAAAGGAAGAAAGAAAGAGAGAAGGAAACATTCATCTAATGGAAGCAATTATTGAACTTCCAGACACTCGGTCGGCCTAACAAGAAACTTGTAACACCTCCACTGCTGTTGAGTTGCCTGCAGGGACTCTGAATAGGCTTCCTGAACTCGTACGTCACCGTTGGGTATTTTACTTTATTTTGCGATGACATCTGCTTTACTCAGTCGGTTTCAAAATTGGACTTTTTCAGTTACTAATGAAAAGTTTAAAGACCGTCAGTTCGTATTTACGGAGTCGATTAAGGTGGAAAGTGTATCTCTTCGCATATTTTGCGTAGTGACACCTTATGGCGTTACTGTTATGATCAGTTGTGAGACAAACGCTTCGACTGTTGACGATTTTAGAGTCTGTGGCATGGAATTATGTCGTCTTCACCAGACTCGGTTCAAAGAAACCGATAACAAGATGGCAAAATGAAGTGACATAAGGTAGACGCGGAAGCTCTGTTACACAGAGTCATGCATCACAATATGACGTTACGCTTAGTTCAAACTCTTCGAAAGTCAAGTGTACAAAATTGGTTTACTTCGCCAACGTCCGCTTGGTACAGTGATATCAATAACACATTACGTACGTGTTTTGAAATTCGTTGTCAGAGGCCAATGGACTCTTTTGATATCATTTTGACACATGTAGCACTCAGTTCTTACGCTATCGGATACAAAAAAATGGAGGGATGGGTGGGGAAGCAAACGATGGCAGTCACTTTATACGCCTTCAAGTTGTCAAATTTGATTCAGTTAGTCGTTATTATTTTGACATCCCGTTTCCTGTGCGTTTTTTTTATTGTATTTACCTGTCGGATCTCAATATAGGCCAGTAATTATCCTCCTACGTAGAATAGCATGAATTCTGCAGTTTTAACCAGTTTAACTGAAAAGTTGAAAACAATTACTAGGGGAAATTTTGTATGGGGTGAGCTAGAAGTGAAAGGGGGTAGTGCTGTGTATTACAATTAGCCTGTCTCATTTTCCTGTCTGAATTCCTGTCGGTTGCTCTCTCTGTCTCTCTGGACGTAAGGGATGGGGGGGGGGATACATGATGGAGATCTGTCTAACTGGCCCTTTAGTTTACGAAATGACTGACGTCCACAACCCCTTCGCGGCGTACCAACATGAAAATGACAATAATTGGTGATAATAGTAGCCAAGACAAGACAGCTCTGCTCGTGATTATTTAGTTACAGGCTAGTCAGTCAATCCACGCAATATGGTGTTCCGCGACTGTCAGAGGGCAAATATAACATAGAAGCCCTTTAACTTATTACTATTACTGAAAAGCAAGTGATTTTGAAGCATACAAAACTGTTGAGATATTCTAAACAGCAGGCATTCCTTTTCTGAAACTTGCTGCGCACGCGAAATCTTTTAAACTGTCTTTTCCTCGTGAAAAGAGAGGCTGGAAACTACGGTCATTTTACGAAAGTAATATTATGCGATAGTGAGCCAAATCTTAGACGTCAAACAAATACGTCAGTCTAAAAGTGTACCTGAAGAGAACACACATGTTCTGAATTCGTTGTTGGCGAGCACGAAGACATTTGTAGCAACAGATACAAAATATAATAGTTACTAGCTACAGACAAAAATACATTTCTGGCTATAGACGCAAAATATGTTGGCTGCTACAGACACAAAATACTACTGGCTAGACACGGAGTATATTATTAGCTACAGGCACAAAATATTGCCAACCACAGACAAAACCTTTTAGCTTCAGACATAAAATTTATTGTTAGCTACAGGCATAAAAAATATTTTTAGCTATAGACACAAAATATATTATTAGCTACAGACACAAACTATTGCCAACTACAGACAAAATATATTGCTAGCTACAGACACAGAACATATATTTAGCTATGGACAGAAATATATTTTTAGCTACAGGCACAAATTATTGCCAGACATAAAAAATATATTTTAGCTATAGACACAAAATATGGTATCATTTGCAGGCACAGTATTGCCAGTAACACATGCAAAATACTAATTTTATTGCACTACATTGCAAGCTACAGGCACAAAATATGTTGTCAGATTGACAAAATATATTATAGATAAATATGCATGTCTGTGTTCCTGTGAGCGTTCTGATAGCCAGTACCTAGCCTTAACCCCATACGGCACACTGTTTACTATTTGCACCACCTCTTACAGTATTAAGAGGATTGTGTTGTGTCTCTGACTTGTATTCAGGTGCTGCGCGGTTCGACCCCGGTGGGACTAGCAAATATCCTAACTTGGAAACTTAATGGCTTGTCTTCAGTACTTTCAGGCTTATCTCAGGATCATTCCTTATGTTAGGCCACGACTGTCTGCTTCCTCGTCCGCTTCCATTTATCTGTTCCGATGCTGTAAGCCTATAATCCGGATCCCTGACAGCGCCTTTCAATTAAAAAAATAAATAAATAATGACGTGACGCAGGCGCATATGCAATTCCTCCTCGAAAAGCGCGCTGTTGTGATGAAGCCATGAAAGTGAAATGTTTTCCCTCACCGATAATGGAGTTTTTGTGTGTCGGATGTGACGTCATAAAGTGCGTATTTAATGTGCGATACGATTTAATTTATGTCTTCAATAGATGAACGTAAAGTGATGTAAGACCCGCAGGCCAGCGCCATCTTCATGATGTTCCTCAGATATAGTAATTACGTTTATATCCTCTTAATTTCGGACTGGAAAACTGGACCATAACTCAACATGAATGGGTCTTAATTCGTTAATGTAATGGAATGTATAGTCAAGGACACAAGTAACGTTACATTTCTTAACCGGAAATATTGTGGATATGTTGCGCATGCATACAGTTCTCACGACAAATCCTCTCCTTGTGTAAAGTGCAAGTTACTAGCTTTGTTTTACAAACCCTACAAAATGGAGCATCTGTTTAGAAACTGTCCACTTCAGCTGTAATCTACAATGGACTTTATATGTCTGTCAACGTAATTCTCTCTATGACAAAATCTTCTTCCCCCCCCCTCCCCCCCTTTTTAGACTGGTTACAGCAACTGGTATTTAGGGGTGAACTGGGCTGCGTTTTGGCACGTTTAGGGAGCAAACAAATGCATAGAGCATTTTGGTAGATAAACCTGAAACGATGAAGCCATTTGGAAGACCTAGCCCTAGACAGGAGAATATTATTTGAAAGGGATCTTAGAAGTAATGGGATAGGAAGGCGTTGTCTGAATTGGCTTGGCTTAGAATGGGTACCAGTGGCAGGCTCTTGTGAATGGGGTAATGAACCTGTGGGTTCCATAAGATGCGGGGAAATTTTTTAGTTAACGAGGAAATACTAACTTATCTAGATGGTCTCTGCTGCACGAAGTTGGTTGTTTAGTTGGTTACACGTAGGTGTAGGTAACATGGGGCAATATCAATGTCTATCGGAATATAGCCTGCGCCTTCACATCAGAGAAACTAATATTCTTGAAAGTGGAAATGAATTTTACATTATTCAAAATGTTTATAAGAACAGGACTAATGTAGCATTCCAGTCCTCCTGCTCATCAAGTATTTCGACAAAGGGGACAGACGTACAGCTAAGCTTCAAACTGCCTCCCTTTCGTGAGATTTGAGGTTTGAAAGCAGAGAACCCTTTAAGTACATTCCGTAGAAGTTAAAAATTATCATTGCTGTAAGAAACATGTGATTTGAACATTACATTAATTGATGGGGTCCCTGAAGCTGGAGGCAGACGCACGTTAGGTTGATGATGATTTTTTCCCGCCCAGAGTGAGTAATGCCCTCTGCAGGACAACGTCGGCAGTGATGTATCGTTTAGTTCCCTCGCAGTACGCTCATTAAAAGACAACGTCAAGAACGGAAGTAATGCTCGCAGCTGTACCTCCTTCCGCCCTGGTCTGAGAATCTGTTGTTTTCTGTGACGTGTTCTGTAGAATTGAAACATGAAGTTGTGGCAGTAATCGGAAGTGAGCGAATGATTTGATGCAATAGTCATTAATTGTGCTTCTAAGAGTGAACAGGGTACAAGCTAGAAGGTCCGAAGTTTGAACCTTGGCAAGGGTACAGACGTTCATCTCTTCTCCGAAACATCCAGACTGTCTCTGGGGACCACCCAGCCTCGCATTCAATCGGTACCGAGGTTCATTTTCGAGGGAAAAGCGGCCGAGGTGTGAAGTTAACCACTCACCTCTCTCTAGTACCGAGGTTAAGAATGAGTGGAGCTGTACCTCTGCTCCTCCTTTTTTATATAAAACTCCCTGCATTACATCTGAGGTATTGGCCATGACGACACAGGCAACAGAATATTTATTTCACGCAGCTGTCAGTAACGCGGAGCAGGCAATGGCTAAATAATGTGTAAATGATGAATCCGAAAACATTTGGAAATGAGATCTCTTATCGACTTACTGTGCCGGAATTTACCCAGAGGGACGGAAGAAAACCATGGAAACCCTCAGTCGAGACATCCGGCTTCCCTGCCGAGATTAAAACCATGGACGTCCCCAATATAACATGCTCGGTTAATATACTGTTTCTGCTTGATACGCAGTAACAGCAGAAAGAGGCAAGGACGCTACAGGTTTTCGTATTCCTAGTTCAGGGAGCACGCTTGTTCTGCAGCTGCCACTGGCTCCCATGGCGTCATCCAGGCCACAAGATGCAGTTTATTCAGCGTTCAATTTTTGGTAATTCTGAGACGAAATTCGACTGTCAACTTCGCCCAGTTTCGGTCTGTTTGTGCGCATTTAACAATTTTCGAAAATCGAAATGCATTATCATGCAATTGTTTACTGGGAAATTTTAATGAAATACTTTTACGACTTTTTTGTTTGAAGCGGGCCAACAATATCTTACACTTTACTTGCGCGTCTACGCGCTTCTGGAGCGTGACTAGCTAAATATTTACTGGAGCGAATATGTTTCTGCCTTATGATATGTTGTGCAGAAGAACACACATTTGAAGTCTAGTACGTCTTTTATGTAGGTTTAAAGGTATTCGAGGCAATTAAGTAAATGTAACGAGGTAAAGTTATCTCTGTCCATGCCGTGAAGGCCTACTCGAAAGTATAGATGTAAGTCCACTCAGCCTTAACCTCCACACTGTACGGAACATCACGTTCCAGCCACTTTTCTTCTGGGAAAGAACGCACGATACCCACTTCATAAGACGCTGGAGCCCTGGTGGGCTCCAGAGCCGGTCTGGTTGCTTTGAAAAGGGGAAATTGGTTTGTCCTTGCTGGAATTCGAGCGATGATTCTTCGGGTGTCCGGCCTGTAACCTAGTCACTACACTGAGTTACGCCGGCTCGCAAATAATCAAACGGAATTTCCTGCTGTTCAGCGCTGGACTGTTTGTAACGAACCACAAGAATATTAGTAGTTACTGCTTGTACCGAGTTATGGGTTGTCGACCGAAATAATTACTATTTCTGAATTAAGTACTTTTAATAGTCTCTGGTTTCAAACATCTTATTTATTAGCAGAACACCGCTAAACTAATTAGTAGATATAATTTTGGGGTAATATGTGTTTGGCATGTGGTACGCGGTGGCACAGTTGGTTGAGCCAGAAGTTCGTGGATTCGGTTCTCGTTTTCCGACTACTTAATCCTGCCGGCCGCTCTATGGCCCTGGGTTCTACTCGGCCTCTGATAGAAACGAGTACCAGGGGCATCTCCTGGGAGTAAAGGCGGCCGGTACCTAGGGCTGACAACCTTACCACCTTCATGTGCCGACTGGTTAGAAATTTCCTTCATGGCAAATAATGAACATATAATACGATACCACATCACAATACTCGTGTATGTAAGTATTTGCTGACAGTTAAACACTAAAGCAAATGGCAGAATAACATTTAAACAAATCTTGAGAGCTGTTCGAAAGTTAGGGCGAGAAGTTGGGACTTAATGACATTCTCAAGTTACGGCGCAACTCCAATGGAAGACTAAAGATGGCGTGATAAAACGTCGCGTCATCCGGTTTAGAATTCAATTAGGGCAAACTTACACATCATACAGTGCCGCCACATTGAGATGATGACGCGACAGAGTGCGTCCATTTCAAGTCGAAAGCTTCTCTTTCAACAATGCACAGTCATTATCAGAGGTACAAAATGACATTAGCTAATGATGACTTAAGAATTTAAATGACCAAAGTGGGAGGAGGTAGATGTGAGAAGTGACGCAGCTGTAGAAGCTGGCGAAGGCACGCCCATCAGGAGGTAGAAGAGAGAAGTGACGCTGCTCTAGAAGCTGCAGAAGGCACGTAGAACACTGAAGGAGGTAGACCTACATGTGATAAGTGACGCTGCTGTACAAGCTGGCGAAGGCGTTTAGAGTTCTGAAGTGCGACTGAACTCTAATCTGTGCGTGAAGATTGAAGTGCACATGCGCCTGTCTGACGAAAAACTCAGCGAGTTCCGTGCAGAATGTAAGGAGGTTTTGCAACTTCGTGGATCAGAACCTGAAGTCAATACTGCTTCAGCCAGTCAAATTCCCTGCGTCTTATGGAACCACAAATTTCAACGCTTTGTTCGCAAGAACTCGTCACTTGTCCCTGTCCTAAGCCACGTGAATCCAGTCTTCGGCCTTTCTTTCTTTTCCTTAAATATTCACATTATTCATATTCATATTAGTATTATATCATCTTTCCATCTACGCCTAGGTCTTGCAAGTGTAATCCTTCTCTCAGGTTTCCCCACCGAAACCGTATATACACACAGGTCTCGCCCGTTTCATTGAGAAGGTTTCAGGAGTTGGAAACTGAGTGATGGAGCATTTTTGTTTTTAGCTAGTTTGCTAGAAGGTTAAATGAGAGAGAGAGAGTTGGATGCCAATTACTTCATTTTAGTCTGTTCGAAAATAAGTAATTTCGCTCACGTGAGAAAACAACGAGAGAAAAACGTAGATCTGATTTTGGATTAATTTTTGAATTGCCCTTCGTGTGGTCTTTCAGTGTTTTGGGCATAATTGTACTTAGGCTTCATTACTTTAAACAGAAAGAGGAAGACGTGTGAATCAAAATAAAATGTGACTTTCAGCGGAAACAAAGAAAAACTCTAACAAACTTGTGAATTATTTCCCTAACATATTGACAGTTTTTATGTTCCAACTTTCACGTAGTTCGTATTAACTGTAGATGATGACCAGATTCTGAATGAGATATTGTAGTAGTCAGCATTTAGCCACCTGCAGCAGCCAGAGAGGCTCCATAGAGCTTAGTCCTTCTTGAGAAGCTAGTAGACCCTTATCTAGTCAAGAAATTCTCTGCATTTTATGGAACCCGGAAGTTCATTACCGCATTCACAAAAGCCCGCCAACCATCCCTATCCTGCACCACACAAACCCAGTCCCTGCTCTCACTCCATTTCTTTAAGACCCATTTTAATATTACCCTCCCGTCTACGGGTAGGTGTTCCAGGTGAACTGTTTCCCTTTCCTCTCCCCCTTGCGTGCTGTATGCACCGCAAATCTCATTCTTCTTTACTTGATCACCGAAATTTGGTCAGGGCTACAGATCATAAAGATCTTCGCTTTGGTCAGCGCTACAGATCATAAAGATCTTCGCTTTGTAGTCTTCTCCGCTCTCTATTTACCTCGTCCCTTTTAAACCCAAATATCTTCGTCAGCACCTTTTCTGGAACACTCTCAGCTTATGATTCTCCCTTTCTGTGACCAAGTTTCATACCCATACAAAACAGGCAAAATTGTAGTTCTGTATGTTTTAATCTTTATGTTTTATAGCCAACTGGAAGACGATAGATTCTGCATCGGAGACAGAGATATTGGAAGTGGAAGTAATTCACAGCGTAAGGGTGGGTGGCTTCGTTGTTATGAGTGATAAATTATTTTAGAATAACCTTTTTGACGCAATATTTGTACAGGTAGTTTGTCTAGGGGCCCGTGCCACAGTTCAGGCTTCTTACTGGCTTCTCACGGATAAGGACAGGGATCAATCCCATGCGGCTGTGCATGACATTAGTGGTGAAGGAACTGTCACTAATGGAGGTTGTATTCGAGTACTTTAGTCTTCCTCCGCTAATCACAATTTCACCATTGCTCTAAACCCACCTGTCACCCTCGCGATAGCCCTGACCATATTTCACCTTATCACTTACATTTTTTAACCTGGGGGCTTTATCTGTGACGGTGACTGGGGTGGCCACAGATTGAGAAAGTTAAGCTTTAATGTATTTTATTTAGCACCCTCCCCTTTTTTAGCGTGCAACTTAAAAAGACCAAAGTACTGAATTTGATGTAATTTTGAAACTATACGTGATATTGTATGATTATTATCCAGAAAACAGGCCTGTTACAAGATAGTGAAGCAATTAATTCGTGTCCTAGCAGTATAGTGTACATTATGGAGGCTGAAGTCTGTGCCCAAGGCAGTGAAGTAAAGAGCAGCACGCAATCCTGACTCGCATTTTGTGCTCTATAGTGTATCTTCGACTCTGTAGCTCAGTAAGAGGTTCTCAAGATGCCAACTGACCTCGCAGTTGCTTTTACAACCTTGTTTTCTGTCATATTCTTTTGTTCCTTTCAATCTTTTTATTCCTTGCGCCTTGTAGAATTAGTTTCTGCGGCAAAGGTAAAGGAAGCAGCTTGGGAAAGGTAGAAGGGGCGGAGGAGGGGGTAGAGAGAGGGGTATAGCATTTTTGGAACGGGAAAATAAGAAATGTTGTTTGGTCACCTCTGTCATGTACTATTACGTTCATGATTGTTTCAACACAATTTTTTTCCCTTACCTTTTTTCTTACTTATTACTTTATTTATTTGCTTGAATCTTCCTAGCTTTTATACTTTGATCAATGAACAGGATAATAGGAATGAATTACGATGATGGAACTTAATTTTCTTGCAGTGCGATCTGGGGTATGTCATCTACCAGGTATCTGAAGTTTTCTCGTAAATGCACTGAACAGTAAATTGAATTCTTCCTTCTTTCTGTGTAGCCGTACCGCCTCCATAAAACAGCTAATTGCAGGAAATAACGTAAGGTGCAGCAACATTTTCGTAAGCTGAGTTATGTATGTTGATTTTGCAGTTCTTTGTAAGTTTGACAGTTTAAGCAGTTTTGTTTTTACGGCAAGGCACAAACAGTAACGTTTCTTTGACAGTGCTGCAGTGCCGTGGAGTAGTTAGTGCTCCTTGTTATTGTTTCATCAATAATATTGTCTGTGTCCCTGAGCACCACGCTGCAAACACGAAGGTGGGGAGTGGACGTAAAGCTCCACATATGCTTAATCTCTATACCGGCTGGAGACAAGCGGCCAGCGTCTTAACTCATGCTTTACAGCCGGTACACAACATGCAAGGGACAAGAATGTCCGTTTTAAAGATATTACTGTAGTCGGTATAGCTACTCGTTACCGGCTGGATGGTCCGGGGATCGAATCCTTGTGAGGACGAGATTTTCTGCACACGTCCAGACCGGCCCTGAGGCGCACCTAGCCTCCTGTACAGTGGGTACCGTGTCTTTCGAGGGGTTAAAGCGGCAGGGTCCTGACGTTGACCACCCACCCCCATCTAGCGCTAAGGTTAAAGAAAGAGAAGAGCTATACATGTACTTCCCCTCTGGGTCTTCGTGTCCTTTTCTAGGGCAAAATTTACTTTACCGTTTATTCCCAAACGTCTTCTTGAACTAAAATTAAATTTAGGGATATATTTACTGTTTACCTTATTGTTACTCCTACGACTAAAAATACTACTAGGCCTATTGCTGCAACTGTTTTACTGTAATCGCTCGGTAAACATCGACAGAACTCAGGCCCTTCAATTAACTTTACATTGCACATTTTTCCAAACCATCTCATCTGAAACGACTTCACCCAGAGTCCCATGAAACGTGTCAAGTGGGCTTTCCAGTTGATGAAACAGCACATTGGTTTAAATCTACAGATATGGTCCACCAACAACTGGACGTTCGTGCCCTGTTGTGTGGGCAAAGTTTTCGCTTTTTGTCGCAACTTACTGTTTATTATTATTATTACGTTTTTTTCAGACTTACTGTTGTTATGCACTGGTTTCGTTCCCATTATTTTTCATTTATGTCTCCAGTAAGCGGTGGAATGACAAGAATTGCGGCTTAATGGGTTTCTAGAGTGATTCATTGTTTAGTCAAACGGATTACATGAAAATAACAAACAGTTGGATTGTTATCGGGGTCATTCGAAAGGTGACAAAGGTCTGCTACCTGAAACTTGTGGCACAGATACCGAAGTGACATCCTACCTGTTGGCTCACAACACTAATTTCCCCCCCCCCCCCTCCCCGTCCTCTTCCATTCCCAACCCATCTCGAGCCGTCTTTTCCGACAAACACAGAGTTTCATTTCTGAGGTAATGGTCCGTGGCAGAGACATCAAACGCGCCGATGTGCAGATTGACGTGATGTCTACCTGTGTCCCCGGTGTCCCAGTACACCCGCCTGCCGAGTGACAAACGGTGTGCGGTCGAACTCGCAGAGGCAGGGGACCTGCAAGACGAGGGGTCGCTGGTTCTCCTTCTCAGTTGTCCATCATATTTATAAGCCTCGTCCTTCTGCCGTACGCCTGGCGCCTGCTTCGGCTGTATTTTCTATACCTGATTTCTTTTCTTGTCCTCTTTTCTTTTAGATAACCTTCCTAACAATGGACCAATACAGCAAGTACAGTCAGGTTCTCAAAGAAACTCAGAACACGCCCCTGAAGTTACATAATCCACATCGCATGAGTTTCAACAGCAGGAAATTTACATATATGTTTGTTTATTGGACATTGTTTTGGCACAGAGGATGTGATGTGTACACTGTTGAGTTGGTCAGACATAATTAAAAAGGAGAAAGGAATTTCTGTACAAAATGTGGTTGAATCAGAATGAAGAGGTAACTGGGCAGATACTTAAACAAAGCTATATGTAGGATAAGTGGCTTAATAATCTCAAATAGCATATGTCTATAGGGAGAGGGGGCCACCACCATGACTACCAAGAATTAATCAGAACATGGTTCAAAGAAAACGTGAACTGTGCTTAATAATAATAATAATAATAATAATAATAATAATAATAATAATAGAAAGCCTTTGCACAGTATTGAATAAATGTTAGGTCAGCTAAATTGCTGTGAATTCAGGAGAGTGGACAATAATAATAATAATAATAATAATAATAATAAATTTTGGGCGTCGTGTGGCTTCTGTACCAGTATCTGATACACAAGTAGTCCGGGACGTAGCTTTGGTCCTGTTGTCAGGTAAAAGTAATGTACAGATCATTATGTTGATTCGCTGTACCGAACTGATTTCACACATTCACTTGCATTCATTGTACCAAGATCTCTGACTCGAGGCACGATGTTTGTCGAGGTTCGTCACTGACAATTACGACTTTACATGACTTCTTAAGATTTGCTGCAAACCAACTGAGCTGCTTTGAGAACGAAATTCAAAAAGGATCCGTAGTTGCTCAGTCAGTTTAATGTCTAGTCTACGCGCTGAATGGTTGCAGTTGGATTCACGAGCAGACGATTTCCGTACCACCGCCTACACACCAGCTGCGTGGCCTATCCAGCCTCATATTCAAAGAGTAAGGTGGTTCTTTCCCAGGGTAAAGCGGCCGGCACTTGAAACTTGCCACGAACTTCCTTCTAAAGCTGAGGTTTAAAATATGTCCACTCTCCCACTTGTCTTGATCGATGATGCTTGATGAAGCGAGTGGACCAATTTTATAGTGTTTGGATGTGGAAGAAGTGGTAATATGACGGACAAAATTACTGTCCGTCTACAGTGAAAGTTCATAATTTATATTCATTGATTAATAAAAGAGAGAGATCGGTGGGACATGGATGAAATGAGAATTTTTTAAAATTATAGTAGGGAGGCCTTATAATATTTGGGAGACGTGAGTGTAAGGAATAGGATAACATTAAGATGTATTTAAGGGATACAATGTTTAGGGATGAACTGATCTCGCCGCATTCGTTATGCGGTACATTGGCTGTCTTTTATGATCACGGTTATAAATTAGGTTCTCTGAAAATGGAATATTGCTGAGCAGTTGAGTCTTTGTGGGCTAATATTCTGAGTCGTGGTGTTCGGGTTCAAGGGCCTGTAACAGTTATCACTAAGGAAAGTTAATATAAAAATGTGTATATGGTATGTACGATCATAAGCCTCTGCAGTGTCATTCATTTCAGAAAAAATCTCATTCTTCAGCGTACTGGTATGAAATCTATGGATGACTTATGCTCTCAGACTGCTTTTCCCTTTAGTGATTATATAATGTGGTGATACCCATGTAATATATGAAATTTCATAATATTACCCCGTGGTAATTCGTAATTTGTTACCGACTTTTGCGGAGCTTGCTGACCTTTGTCATCGGGATAGTCCAATGTTCTTCGACTACCCCGAAGAATGAGGCAGGCGGCTCCAAGAAACGTCAGTAACATATTACCAATATTACCAACCAATCAGACGACCGTATCTTCAGATTACATAATGATGTGTGAAGTTTCTGTTTTTGTTCGGGATTATTTTATCGGTTTAGAGCTTTTTGAACTGTTCAAATATCAAATTTGGTGTAATCTCGAAAACTGTACTTTGCTTTCATTGTTACGATAATGTATTTACCTTTAATTTAAATTACTTTGTAGTACTTGTCAATGAAACTCTGTAAGGAATATAATTCACTATTAAAGGTTGAATATTGTTAATGATTGCTTTACAAAACAGCCATTCATATTTATATTAATCTGTTCCTAATGACCAAATTCGGAATCGTCTCAGGATTTAAAGTGGTACTTCTGAGTTCCTCTCTTTCAACCCTGTCCAATAAGGAAGTGTGATTTTTCACTACCAAGAAATTACGCAAGGCCTTCGCCTTTCTGGAATGTTTCGCTACGTCGATTGATAGTTGGTTACCGACGTTTCGGAACAGCCTATTGGTCCCATCTTCTTCGACTGCTTTGCCCTTGCAGATGGAACCAATGGGCTTCTAGAAACGTCGGTAATAAATTATACCCTCGGTTCGCAAAATCCCAGAAAACCGAAGGCCTCATTTACACGGCGATGGCAGCCTGAAATCTAAGAAATTGATGAGACTATATCGATAATCTAAATCCACATGGATGTGGATGACATATGGTGTTAAATGACAGGAGTGTCAGGAGACATACTATCATAGCGTTAGGTATACTTGTTGGTGCCCTAAGACGTTAAACCTTTAAACGCCTCAAAGCATAGTGATTAATACAGAAGAATGCACAGTTTGGTTGAACGTACAAAAACACTGAATTTTGCGAAAGGTGTGTGTTTATGTGTTTTGTATTATTCTCACGATGAACAGCAAACTTGTTCCCACACACGATTGGTCTTTGTAATAAGAACGCAGTGTGTTCTCTGTGAGATAGGAAGTGAAGTTTTATGCAATTGAAAAAAAAAATTCAGACTTTAGTCAGTGTTAAATGAACGACGTTTATGAATAAGACTAATATTACTATATATATTTTTAAGCGTTGTTTAAAAATTGTGCAGGGAATAGTTCCCCAAAATTCCACTGTTTAACGATGCTGTTATCCCGACAGTCATCTGCTGTGCTCACAGGCTGTTAACTTCACTAAGAGAACGCTTTACTTTAGGACATTCAGTTTTTGAAAGTCATTCTTTTCGACTGTAAAAAATGGACGGTCAGAAAGTTTAATCTGATGTGTCCGATTTCAATCAACCTGTCTTATGGCGTGCTAGTTCCACGAAATAAGAATCACTTTCCACTGCATCACCTAAAGAACTACTGCTTTTTATGGCTACAAGTTCAATTTAAATAATCGGTAAAATCTTACAAAAACTTCCAGAACTTTTATGTTTCAGGTCAGGTACAGTAACAGCGTTTGCCCAATACGAGATTTCGCCCTTTATTATGTATATGACGACTGTTTCTGTGTATCTGAGTCTCCATTAACACGTTTTCTTAAAATTACGAAACGATAAGAAAAACAAATATCGCCAGCCGTAAAATTTAGAAATTTGGAAGGATTAAGAAGTAAGTGTTGACGGGTTTGCCTCTTTCAGAATATAAATTAAGAAGCAAGATAATTTTACAGAGTGGGCTATCTCAAGTGGTGACGGTTATGGCTTGTATTCGGAATTTGCTTGGTTCGAATCTGTGTCGTGCATCACCTGTCTGGACAGAGGCTTCTTGTTCTTTCCCTCCAAAACTCTAGGCGTGTAGACTTAACGTTTTCTAGACACATTCCTTTGCGTGACTGACAGCATGAATACTGTTGCTTATAGCAAAAGCACAACAAAAACTTTTAGTGGAAAACCAGTAAAATCTTTCAACATGAATACACGTATTTACAGTAGTATCAGGGGTTTTTTTTTTGGCGCTGCGGCCCAACGCGGGCCATGGCCTCCTCACTCTTGAGGTTTCTAGATCACACACGACACACCACAGCCTGTAGGACTGCTCTGGACGAGAGATCAGCTCGTCGCAGAGAACTCTACCTGACAACAAACAACACTCACAAGAGACAGACATCCTTGCCCACGGCGGGGTTCGAACCCACAATCTCAGCAGGTGAGCGGCCGCAGAACAACGTCTTTAGACCGCGCGGCCACTGGGACTGGCACAGTAGTATCAGTTTCGTACTTGGACATGTAGTCCACATTGCAGTGAAGAAATGTTTCGAATTCCAAAGAAATACAAGGTATAATGCAGTCATAAAAACGACTCAACAAGGAGACAAGTAGAAAGTCCGTGTAGTAATACTGGGACGCAATTTAAATGAAAAGTTACTGTAAATTATTCATTATCACCTAAATTAGAGAGATATAATCAACTACGTAACATGAGCCTAGTAGTTTAATGTACAAAATTGAATGAAATCACAAAGCCAAATGTCAAAAAAAAAAAAAACTAATTTTCTATTAAAATAAATTACCGAATACAGAATTTTATTTTTTAAGTATGTCTACAATAGCTATAACTTTTCGTCTTCAAATACAGTGAAATACATTTGATTATATTAACGTAAGTAAAAAAAAAAATCACAAGAAAATTTCAAATATTTACAGTTTATGTAACAAAGGCTGTTGTTTTGTGGTTTTAATACAGCAATATCATTGTGATATATATATATCGTATTGACGAACAGTTCTGGGCTTCATAGAATTGGAGAATTAAAGTATTTACCGCGGGCCTTTCACACATTCTTGCCTGATGTAGCATTTTTATTTTACAAAACGGTCTTTATAATAAATGTTTTTACTGCTTTACTGTTGGTACTTAATCAAAAATATATTGCATGTAAACAAGCAGCTGTGATGGAAAGTGTACGAACAACATTGGTGTGCAGGTATGGCACTGAATGCTTATCAATACCAAGCAGCAACATCTTGAAGGCTTGTGCAGTTATAATAAATACAGACTGTCAAACAAATATATTTGGGATTTAGTGACGTAAGGTGTATTCGTAGTGGATTCGGGTATAGAACGTGTAACTTAGCATCGTTTGACATGCGTGGTTGTCTTTAGTCACTCTTTTATACTTAACTGAGCTTGTTTATGAGCACAGTAATGGCTTGTTAACGGGCTAAAGCACCATGGAAGGAGAAGAGCTTTGTCATGAAGCTAGTACTGTGTCCATCAGTAAAACGAAATCACTGCTTAAGTTTATACGTAAGTAAAACTATAACACAAACCCTGGCCCTTCCGAATACTTGCTCATTCTCGAACTGCAGACCTGTAACAGTGCTCCATTCCCAGGAGACCGGACGACATCGTGTTGTCCGTCTTGTAATTTCCCTTGGAATGTAGGGTCCTTTGCCTCGCCTAATATAATTTCACCGGGTAGTCATTAGTCAAACCTATTATTACGTGTTGCGACCCATGTCACAGAGATATAGGCTGCCTCTTAAAAAAATATAAAGGTGTACCAACACTGCTGGACGCAAAGCTATAGAACCAGAAAAGAACCCGTCAGTGGTAACGGGCCTTTACAGTAGTGTGCCAGTACCTGAACTGAAGTTTTTTTATTTAACGACGCTGTCAGTTGTTAAGACTATATGACGTCGGTGTTAGATGAATGGAATATGTATAGGGAGCATTGGTGGAATGACAGCGACAGGAGAAAGCTTAAGTATTCAGAAAGAAACCTGTCTCACTGAAACTTTGTCAACCAAAAATCCAGCTTGGACTGAATGGAGGTCAAACCAAGGCCACTACCGGAAATTTAGACTTAATTGTACATGTATACATTTTGTACTGCTCTGGTGATTTGGCTGTTTTGTAGATAGTTGAATGGATTTGGATAATGAACGTACCTATAAATTGGCAGGTGGATCATTTCAGTGAACCACGTGACTGAAGCGTCCTTCATTCATTCTAGAGTCTGTCTTAGGACACGTCCATACCCTCTTCCAGAACGCGTTTTCCGCAGACTGCGATCTAGTCCTTCCGCCTTCAATTTCCTGTTGTTTCCTTAAGGTATTCCAGTAGCTGCTTACGTCTTCTTCCCCGTTTTCCGTCACTTCTACCCTTTCTTCCACCTTTCTTTAAATAACATGTTTCAGAAGGCAGTTGCTATGCAAGATGTGACCAGTGTAGTTGGCCTTCCTTCTCTTCATAATTGCGAAAAATGTAAATATTTTTTTTAACGGAATTGATATATTACAGAGGATTTCCGGCTGTCAGGGTGGTTCGATCCTACGTAATTGTTCTCTCGAAGCGGGTTGTACTGCAGACCTAACAGACATCCCTACTGCCTGCAGACTACTCAGCACCATTAGAAAGTAAAACACCGAATAAATCGGAGTGTAACTTTACGCGTATCGAGAAATTTTTTTTTAGAGTTCAGAAAATATAAGTAATGAAACTGCAGTATTTCGCTCTGTAGACTATTGTGACAAGATACGGCCTGAACAGCGGAGGTTTAGTGTCCAAGGGCAGAGCACTATCCCTTCTCCATCCCGTCCATACCGACTCTGGCGTCCAAACAATTCTTCGTCCAATGAGTACAGCTGCTCCGGCACGAAAGCAGCATGATCATGAAGCTGACTGGCACTAAAGCACCCGAGTGTTTAATTCCCCCAAAACGGCTTTATGGTGTTTTATTTAACTTTGCACAGATAATACTTGTTGGTGCAGGGTATGGTCACAGTACCGTTTTGTCATGGGACACACCGGAAGTCCCTCAGCATTGGGTAGTAAATCCTGCATCGTGTATGAGATGTCACGTTTTAAAATTTTGGTTCGGAAACCAGTTGACTTAACTTTTATAAGGGGTTTTCTTTGTCCCTTCAGATATGGTGGGATAGTACCGAAAATCAATTCACTGTGCCTCCCTCCCTTATCTCTTCCAGTCTTTAACTCATCATTTTGCCAGTTCTTCAACACTGTATAATTTGAGGTGTTAAGAGTGTCATTAAATTAATATCAGACATGATTTTTTAAGCTCATGGTTCCGTGCATCATAATTCATATTAAACAAAAATCCAATTAGGTGCAACAGTATGCAGTCTGATTTATTTTACTGCAGAATCACTCTACATGTTTCGGGTGTCACAGCACCCATCATCAGGATTACTAAAAACTGTACACTTACTTCCCTCCAACGTGGCCAGATCAGGACTGCAGTCCCGATCTGGCCACGTTGGAAGGAAGTAGTTGTACCGATATTATGACCTGTGCCGGAGGCTGTGGTTACAGTTTTTAGTACTCCTGATGATGGGTTCTGTGACACCCGAAACATGTAGAGTGACTTTGCAGTGAAAAAATATCTGCATACTGTTGCATCTAGTTGGATTTTTATTTAATCAGACACGATTATTTACAGATCTGTGCAGTCTTGGGTTTATGCCCCGCTTAGTTCATAGGTGCATGCAGGTTTTTTTATGAATTGGAATATACTAAAAAAAAAGTAGGCGAAAATCATACCATTGGGAAGTTTACGGATGTAGCAGGCCCATGGAGAAGTGTGCCCTTGTTCGACACCTCTAGTCCTTGTTATTGCAGTACAAGAACGTCAGGCACTCTGTGTGCTGCCGACTGCACATAACATTCTTCAGACCATAATATGGCATAAAGAAACTGTTCTGTATAAAGGGCTGGAGACCAAAGGATACCAGTTTCTTCAGCTGCCCCCTGTGACAGTAGGGTGCATGCGATATTACACCCCACGGCACGGTCTATCATGACAAGTAATGAGCGCACTCTGAAATATAAACAGAGTCGCTTATTATAAAGGTCTCATCCCTCCCTAGACCTCTTGATTCCAGGTGGCTTTCGACAGATGGCATCTCGCACGGTAGGGGTAATATAAAACTAAATAAGTTTTCATGGTACTAGTGAAAACAGACGAAAACGAAATTAAGTTGTTGCCATGTCTGAAGAAAAGACAGGAAGCTTTACGACAGCAGAACGTTCGTACTTGGAACACGGCTGCTGTTTACGAATGTGAATGTGCAGGTTCTTTGCGGCATTTTCGACACTAAAACTGATGAGACTTCTTAAATATGCGGCGTATCCAGAATTTATACGGAGTGGAGTGTGACCTGCAGGAAGCATAACATAGAAGTGCCTCTCGACAGAACTTTTCGAATGCGGATTGTTCTGTACGAATTCAGTTGTGATGTGCTGTTGTACAGTTGTGCTGTGCTGTTGTACGGTTGTGCTGTGCTGTTGTACGGTTGTGCTGTGCTGTTGTACAGTTGTGCTGTGCTGTTGTACAGTTTTGATATGCTGTTGTACAGTTGTGCTGTGCTGTTGTACGGTTGTGCTGTGCTGTTGTACAGTTGTGCTGTGCTGTTGT
>Ga0131853_10007781_pt1 | contig 19440 bp, 10 predicted proteins | sample TergutLab28metaG_FD_92764 | JGI IMG/M metagenome (GOLD analysis project Ga0131853, IMG submission 92764) | Labiotermes labralis P1 segment gut microbial communities from Petit-Saut dam, French Guiana - Lab288 P1 (version 2) (version 2) | ecosystem: Host-associated > Arthropoda: Insects >... | reverse complement strand
GTGTGTGTGTGTGTGTGGGTGTGTGTGTGTGTGTGTGTGTGTGTGTGTGTGTGAGTGTGTGTGTGTGTGTGTGTGTGTGTGTGTGTCGATGAAGGTGGAAGGACGCATGGGAAGCCTCCGAAATTTTAGTCGTTTGGCCAGCTATGAGGTGACTGAATAACTGAACATATTTCATTGCACTTATTCTACGTAAAAACTCGAATGTTATAACAGAATAACACTAATCTTAAATTTAACATTCATAGGTCCGTGCATCCCTAATATATTCGCAGCGTATATCCTAAAAGACGCAACGTTTCACGATTTCTTTATTTCTGTAAGACGCTCTACATGTTTCAGACGGTTTTTTCCGTACATCATCATGAGCTCAAAACTGCACATACAGCGTCAGGTATTTGGCAGCTCAATACTGCTACCTGCTGCTAGCCAGGCTAGCGGCAGGTACCAGTAACGGTTTGACAAATACCTGACGCTGTATGTGCAGTTTTGAGCTCATGATGATGTAAAGAAAAACCGTCTGAAACATGTAGAGCGTCTTATAGAAATAAAGAAATTGTGAAACGTTGCTTCTTGTTGGTTATACTCTGCGAAGACTAAACTTCTTCTATTTTAATGCGACTTTGGTATTCAGATTGTGCGTTATCGCCAACGGGCTTCTGAGAGGCTCAGTCATATCTAACCCGGAACTTTACAGTGGCATTTTACCCGAACTGTGAGAAAAGCAGACGAGGCAAGAAATTTCTACGCTCCATGGCGACCTGGTTCACGGAATTTGTCGAGTCCTTACTCTGACGTAACAACAGTAAATTTAACACCTACACACATTCTTAAAATGTATACACACTCTAATCCCAGGTACCCAGTTCGAACCTCGGACTACTGTCTTTAAAATTCCTTGTACTTTTCCCTCCGTCTCTCCAGGATATTCCCTACATTAGACCACAAAGCCTTGTTTCGCCTTTTTCTACAAGTAGTGTATCTATTACACATATATGAATACTTTGTAATAAAACCCCTTTTTACAAAAAAAAACTAACAATTATTCATTCCAGTTCCAACCAGAGAAGAGATGTATTTATTTCCTGCAAATAAACGCCTTTGTTTCTCGTTTCTATTCCACACACGCATAAGATGTCACACTGAATTTAAATAAAGTACACTGAATTATGTTTCTGGCAGCCACAGCGTTCAAATCGAATTTCGAAACGGGATGAGGCGTGACAACAGCAGTCGTATGACGTGAAACATAGGCCACCCAGTGTTCATACAAAACCCTGCATAATATACAGTATTTACTCCGAATTTATGCAAATGTTCGTATCGAAGCGATTGAATGATGATGATATGATGAGTGCCCGAGAGTCGAAGCTTGCTCGATCTTCACACCTACCAGACAGTTCTGTATCCAGCTGCATTTCTTGAAGTCCTCCTTAAAATTCTTCTTATTCTTCTTCTTCTTCCATTGGCACTACAGCCCACTGTGGGTTTTGGCCTGTCGAACAATGTCTTTCCATTTTTTCCTATCTGCCACCAACTCTCTCCATCTTCTCACTCCCAGCACTTGAATATCTCTGTCTACTTCCTCTTTCCATCTTTTCCTGGGTCTTCCCCTTCTTCCCCTCCCTTCCAGTTCTTGAGTGAAGATCTTTTTGGTCATCCTATCCTCCTCCATTCTCTCTAGGTGACCTAACCAGCTTATCCTTTGCCCTTTCATCCATTTTACTATATTGTCTCCTTTGCTCATCTCTTCTAGTTCTCGATTCGTCCCACTTTTCCATTCCCCGTTTTCATATTTAGGACCATATATTCCTCTAAATATTTTCCTTTCAAAAATTAGCAGAGCTTGTTCTTCTTTCTTCGTCAACGTCCATGCTTCCGCTCCATACGACACTACCGGTCTTATTAGTGTCTTATGTAATATAATATTAAAATTAGTCGGAGTAATTTAATTCTTGTGCTTACACATTAATAGCAACACTTAATTTTCTAGAATCTGAAAATGGACTTTGTTAATTTTTTTACCTCGGCCCACAGTACACGACACGCTGGCCTAACATCGTAAAAATAAACACATAGGCATACAGTCATACAAAAAATAAACACGCGTGCTTAATATCACATAAAACAGAATAGATGGGCCTAACATAGTAACAAATAAACATACAGAACCAACATCGAACAAAAAAACACACACACGCAGTTCTAACAACGTACAAAATTCTACGGGTTTAATATCGTAAAAAAAACTGAACACACAGGCCTAACACTATACAAAAAAGAGAAATCACACACCTAATGTCGTATGAAACTGAACAGAGGCATCACGATGTGCTCATAAACGTAACACAATATTAAATAATGTATGTCAGCACAACTACTTCATTACACAAGGTAATTACATAGGTTACATGTTTCGACTATTGATCAGTCATCTTCAGGGCTATTTTGTCAATTGAGTCACGATGGGATCCCTATGTGTGCATAGCATCTTGTGACTCAATTGACAAAATAGGCCTGAGGATGACTGTTCAATAGTCGAAACATGTAGCCTATGTAATTGCCTTGTGTAATAAAGTAATTGTGCTGACTTGTATTATTTAATACGTATTATATGTTGTCGTATAGAACTGAACACATAGGCCTAACATCGTACAAAAAACACAAAGCCCAACATCGTACAAAAAGAGCACACAATTCCAACATCTGGCAAAAAATCTACGGGGCTTAATATCATAAAAAAAAACAGATCATACATCATACAGAAATGAAAACCTAGTCCTAACACTGCACAGTTTAGGTCTCGCTAAAATTTACCTTTTCATATTATGAAAACACGCATAGATATAAAACCAAAATACTCTACTCTTACACTATTTTAATAATATCCTTTTAATAATTTAAAACTTTATATAAACGAGATCTCGTCTATTTTATGTCACTGTATTACATATACTGCTTTATATCCAGCCTGAAAATGGATTTTAAGAGCCGAAACATGTTGGTATAAACTATTTAAATGAAAATTAAAGTTGTGTTTGACTCTATTTATTATTAATTTATTTATTTATTTGATTATAACAAAACGGGAATGTCTTGCCTAAACATTGAGCCAATAGCAGTCGATTCTTGTCAGAAGCAATGTACATTGTATCCTTTAAAGACCCAGACCGCCTCTGCAGCCCTCTTACTGTCGTACTCGGTGGGTACTACTAACAGCTTACTGTGTACTAAACTGACTGGCAGGTGAAGGTGACATCTCACCTCCATCCAGTGCTACAATTGTAAATACGTGCGCATACATGTCAAGCCCACGTGTCTTAAAGTCGTGGTGCTTATTTAAATACGAGGACACTTTCATCTTTTATGTTTCAGTCCAAGCAAAGAACAAAAGTACAGATATAGCTGTCAGAAGCAGCCATAAGAGTAGTGCAACGTTAGATACATAAATAGGGAACGCTGCACAAGGTAACAGGATTCTTCAAGGGAAAATGATAAGATATCGCAACAGATGGAGCCTAAAGATACGAACAGCGTCCTTATTCGTCTCTAGTCTTCGTCTTCGATAATAATGATGATCGTGGTTGTAATGATAATGACAGTGGGCAAGGTAACTCAAGCCGTATTGATATTAGCTTTCATGTGGAGGCCCCCGGTTTGAATAACAGTCGCAAACACCGACTAACCTAAGATTTTGATGTAAGACATCCTCATTGTGTCTTCATTTAATAATTAATAGAGTGGTATAATATAGTCTAACGTGGGCCGCGTAGCTCAGTCGGTATAGCGACTGACTACGGGTTGGACGGTCCGGGATCGAATGCCGGTGCGGACGAAGTTTACCGCCCGTCCAGGCCGGCCCTGTGGCCCACCCAGCCTCCTGTAAAATGGGTACCGGGTCTTTCCCGGGGGTAAAGTGCGGCCGGGGCATGCTGCTGACCACTCACCCCGTTCTAGTGCCTCGGTCATGGAAGAGTAGAGCTATACCTCTACCCACCCTTTGGGCCACACCGGGCCTGTAACGGGATCACTTTATCCTTTTTTTACCTTTTGTAATAGTCTAAAACACAACTTCACTATGTGAACATTTAGTAGTCTGGGTGGCCACCGAGACAACACGAAACCTGTAACTCCAACTATGATTTCCATGTTACGTTTTTATATATTCATATTATATCTTTATATTTTAATGTATTTAATTAACATTTTAATGTAAACGAGATCTCGTCATTCTAAGGCGTTGTAAGTTATATATTCAGTCCCTTAATTCAAAGCCCGACAATGGCTTCCAGAAGCCGAGACACTGAGCTATGTTCCCGTAAAAGTTCATGTAATAAAGTTGTGTCAGAGTACATAATACCGCTTTATTAATTATTAACCTAAGATTTTCCGTAGTTTTCCTCAGCCTCTCATGCAAATTCCGAGACAGCAGGTTAGAATTGTGATAGGGCCCATTCGTTAAATATTGTTTCAAGTTCATTACTGACCTGTCATCACATAATTTTAAGTTTGTTGACCTGACATTCTTGACAACGGCGTTCAACGTGCCGTAAATAAATACGACACCGGTGATGATGATGATGATGATAAACATTTAACGGAATAAATCAAAGGTGTATATGTGAACATTATGTACATGTTCTGTGATCAGATTTGTGAACCCCTCCCCCTACCTCAAAAAAAAAGGATTTTTGTTTGTTAAAAAGAACCCGGACCCAAAGAAATTTTCATAGCAGGAAAAAAAAGTGTAGAAATGTAAAACATATATACCCTTCCATCCTTTCATGTCGTCGGTACAAATTACGTCTATAAAGTCACTCAATTATTATACCAACTAATGCACTTGTATAAAATTTACACATTAAAACACTAAAACCGCTCCAACATGTTTCGGTCCTAAGACCATCATCAGGGGAGCTGTATTTCTTTGCCTTGCTAAAATCACATTAAAAGCCACATTAAAACCAGTCATAAATTAACTTCGTTGTACTAGCAGGACACGCTTCGCAACATAATATTACACAACATGGCATGCTGCCACAATACCCTACTAGTACAACGAAGTTAATTTATGACTGGTTTTAATGTGGCTTTTAATGTGACTTTAGCAAAGCAAAGAAATACAGTTCCCTGATGATGGTCTTAGGACCGAAACATGTCGGAGCAGTTTTAGAGTTTTAATGTGTAAATTTTATATAAGTGCATTAGTTGGTATAACAATTGAGTGACTCGACAACATGCACGGTGTAACAATGAAAATACGTCTATAAAAATCGGCAGCAGAAGCCGCGCATAAATTTCAATGGAAAATTCGTGCGTCTGTCTAAATCGCCTGTTTGCTTTCCTAACAATTTTTCATCCTAACGATAAACTCCTTCAAAAACTACGTAACGAGTACATTTTAAAAAATCCTATAAACACAATTACAGTCATCCCAACCTAATAAATTAAAAAAAATTCATAACATTCACTGAATGGTGCAGCAATGTATTTGTATGTCATATATCTTCTTGGCCAAGTGCAAGACTGCAATATCGACTAAAACATACCACCCACTACCGTGAATTGCCATCACTTTCTACTCCTATTAATAACTATTTGCTAAGGCGCATGACGTCAGTGACATATATGTTAGATCTTCGGCAGGCATGGTGTTTTATCTTGCGAGAGATTCGGCACTGCAGTGCGCCTTTGTGGCAGTGGATGCCCAAGGCAGGAAAGGTTTGATGTGGAGTGGAAGCCGATAATGAATTAATATGTCTAGTAGCTAGATGCCTTTAGCTATGGACAGTGTGTGCTGTGCTATAAGCTGTAGTAGAGCCATGCAGGCACCAGTGCGAAGACCAGGGTTAGATAGGAAATTATTCAGAAGACTGTGGCCAACCTCATCTGTTCCCTCATGTATAATCTCCAAACCAACAAATCATTTGAATTGGTGGATCGTCGAGTGAATGGCAGATAATAAATAGCTCTCTTGACCTAAATGTACGTGATTCGATTGAACAACAAACAGTTACTTGCAGTGTCCAGAAACAATCCGTGTTAATTCATCCGAAGAATAGGATAGGATAATCGATATTATCGATATTATCCATATTTTTATACGGGTAAATCACGAAATCTGGTTACAAAAGCTTAAAACCTAGCATAAGGGAGGATAATATAACGTGACATCGGGTGCTAGAACAGTCGAAATCAGATTCTGGATGATTCATGTGAAGAAGTAATTATGAACCGCATTAACACTAGCCCCATTAGACGCGTTCGCCAGGTTACGAAAGGAGACCATTAGCTTCGTCATATCTGTCTGTCCGTCCGTCCGCACAGAACTCGGCTACCAATGGAAGGATTTTCATGAATTTTATATTTGAGGACTTTTAGAAAAAATATAGAGAAAATGCAAGTTTCATTAAAATCTGACGAAAACAGTTGATACTTGGGTATCTTGGTTATCTTGGTTATCTTGGGTATCTTGGTTATCTTGGTTATCTTGGGTATCTTGGGTATCTTGGTTATCTTGGGTATCTTGGGTATCTTGGTTATCTTGGTTATCTTGGGTATCTTGGTTATCTTGGGTATCTTGGGTATCTTCCTGATTTATTCTTAGAACGAGAAATGTTCCGGGCAAAAGTTGAGAAAAAATCAAAACGCAAATTCTATTTTAAGCTCATTCTTTGCGAAAATCGTGCCGTTTATAAGATAATGTGAAAATACATACATAGTTATACCTAGAAAACATGCGCTTTGTATGCTGGATAACTAAGGCCAGAATGCACACACACACACGCACTCACTCACTCACACTCACAATATTAAAATTTATTGCTTCACAACTGATTAATTCCCCCTAATCTAGTAAGACATTTTTACCGCAGGTGGCATCCCGTGCACAGGTTGACAAAGTCCTCTCTCAACCTGTGCACCGGACGGCCACCTACAGGTGTGATGACACCAGATGCTGTATACTACAATTTTGACCTCCTGATGATGAGCACATAGTGCTCGAAACATGTAGAGGAATAAAATAAGCTTATTATAAAACAAGATTTTGTGCATTAAGTTGGTTAATTACTAAGATTACATAAAGACTCGTATATCATTACGATATGATCAGCTAAACTGTGCGTCTAAAGAACGCCACGAGCAAACGAACATTCTTTTGTTTCAACGCAGCGTTTATATGCAACGTGAATATTGTTTCTTTCAAAAACTTTTACGTGAGACTTTCCTTGTTGCCGATGATAAAAATTTACCATAAAAGCATTGTTGTACAACACTCGAAGTTTTTATACATTTTACAGTGACTTGTAGCTGAACAACACCCACAGAATGTGTTGCTGTGTTTCAACCACAATAATGATTACACGAACTAGCCACAACATTCCGTTCTACGTGCATTGCCTATCTTGTTTTATGGTTTATGATATTGAAAAAATGCCAATTAATGCCGATTAGAACAACCTGTAATCGGATAACATTCGTATGCCACATATATTAAATCCATGAAACTGATTCCACCTTGAGAATTCAATAGCAGCTCAGTTGTTCAGGGAGTTTTTAATGTTTTATTGAAATCAAAAGCTGATTAACGTGCGCATTAACAGCCCAAAACTGATCCCTATCCTGAGCCAGAATAACACAATACACAACCTCAGATCCTAACTATTTAAAATTCATTTTAGTACTATCCTCAACTACAAACATCGAGAAAGAAGAGACCGTAGACGCCCCAGGAAACGATGGCAATGCGTCGATGCCGGAACAGGTCAAACGACCTAATCCATGGAGGAAGATGATGGTGATGATGATGAATATTATCCTCCTGTCTATACTCATCAGTCACAGGAAGAACACTTCCATCTCCATCACGTGGAGCATTTCTTAAAGAACCTACAGTATGTAACGTACTTAAGAAATTTCCAAAAATCGACAAAACCCTATGATTTATTACCGTCTTCACAAGAGACCGCCGCTGGTCCGTATTCTCAGTTGAAATTCGTTTGCATCCTCAGACCCTATTGTTTTAAGTTCATTTTTTAATATTATCCTCCATCTGCACATTCAACATTCTATACATTTTAATGTGAGGTGATGTTAGCTGTCACCTGTGGCAGATAAGCTGTAAAACTTCTATAATTGTACAAGATAGAATCAAATAATGTCCAGATTTTTACCCTTCTACCACTTTTTTTCAAACAGAAACTCATTCAACACTGTACATTGAAACATGGCTTAACCTACATTTATTTTCAACCTCAAAGTCCTTCAGTTAACACAACCAAAAGTTTGACATGTTATACAATAAACAAACACACAGGTATAACCACAAGAACACAAACCAAACCCCAGCGGGTAGCATATTACATCGTGCAGTATTTTTATACCATAGCTTCCGAGGAATGTACAGACACCATCTTCAAAGCTAAAGGAATTACCTGAAGAAAAAAGGCCCCAGCTTAACCAAAAAGTTAATTACGGTCTATGAGACTACAGAATGTCATGCCAGAGACGAGAGTAAGTTCCGACACTTCCAGTCGTGTGAATTTCAGATCTTACATGAAATTAAATATCTATATGGAGTTCTTGAAACAGCGTTATTTCCTACATCGTAATTGTATCTGTAACACTTGCACCAGTAAGCGACCTTTGACCTTTAAAGTTCCCAGATGTAAGCCACTTTATTACTGTGTTCCAGTAAAGGGACAGGGAAGGGTAACGCATGTTTTAAACCTTAGTGAAATAATAAGGGCATGATCCGGGAACTGGCGTGGACAAGAGACAGAATAAACAATAGATTAAAATTTAAAACAGAAAATTAAGTTGACATTATTGTCCCCCCCCCCCCCCCCCCACCACAACCAAAACATAAAACAAAAAAATAAGTTGAACTTTTTTGCCCCCCCCCCCCCCACGAACTAAATCATATATACCTAGCGACAAAACTTGGCACTGTCTTTTGTAGGAACCCACATGTGTTTTTCTGCCATTGCATTGCCTGTTGTCTGCAGGAACAGCATTCATTTCGGCAGGTAGTAATGAAAAGAAACAAATAACTAAACAAAATGTGAAAAAATGTGCCCTCTTGCCTTCTTTAAAGATATATTCAATATTCTGTGTGGGGAAAATATATACAAGGTTATTCAAAATGATTGTCAGTGTTTTAACAACTTGTCAAACACAATACACTCGATATAGCAGTATATGTGTTTCTGTTATTTAATAGAATAACATTCCAAGTTTTTGTTACATGCCTTACAGTTGCTCTATATGTGCACCCTTTGTGATTCTACAAACATCAACACGATAATCGAGTCCGTTCCGCACGTGATGGTTTCAATGGCAGTTCTGATTCGTACCTTCAGTTCCGGGAAACACACGCACCCTGTGTCTTGAAACTGTGCATACCACCTTCGAATGGAATTGTCAGATTGTGGTCGTTTACCAAATTTGGTGCGGAATTGCCGCCAGACAATTGTACCCCGACAATCATTTTGAATAACCCTGTGTTACTCAAGCCAGTATTCCTTCGTGGATCGTAACGTATTTTCTAATGAGAAACATATCAAAATCAATCATATTACGTACAGTACTTCATAATAATGTGCTATCTATATCATAATAATGTGCTATCTATATCATAATTAATTATGTCCTTATACAGTAACATTTATTGAGTTTTTAATCTTTTTTTTTTACGTGTAGATGGTAAACTAAGAAAATGGAAATAAGGATGGATTGTTGGAACTTATCAAATGCAGAACTTCAGGTAGGTCAGTACTGTTTACTCATCATCAACATCATAATAAACATCAAGGATTGGACCCTTTGATCCGTTCCGTCTCCACAGTTACAACTGCTCTCTCCAACGTTTCTTCGGTCTTCCAATTGTTCTCCTTCCTTGTGGTCTGTAGTGGTATGATTTCAAAGGCATTCGGTTTTGTGGCGTTCTTTGCAGGTGTTGAAACCAATTCCGTCTGTATTCATCTATCTTGTCTAGTATGCCTGTAATCTGTAGTTCGCCCCTACAGAAAACGGGCATGTTTGGAGGCCCTGAGGTTAGCTACCACCAAAATTACTCAGCGAGGGACTGGTTATCCATCCTGAGGACACCCTACCCAACTCAGAATCTCCAGAGGAAGCACAGGACTGTTTACCCTTCACAAAATATTATGGCAGTTACGGCAATGATTAATAAGCATAGAGGCATTTAGAAACCTTGGGACAATGGAACATTCAGTCGGAAAACCTGGAAGAAAGAGACCACTTGGAAGATCCAGATGTAGACGCGCTTACGATATCAGAACTTCTTTTAAATCAAGTGTGTGGTTTAAAAATCTGGTAAATTTGTTATTCAGCTTTCGATGTCTAAACAAGACAGTTAATTGATAATCAATATTTGGTGTCTAATTTGGTAATCAATATTCTGGGTATACACAGCTGTTAATTTCTTGACCAGCTGATCGACCATCAACTTCACAAGGACACGAACGGTCTCTGGACACTTTGAAAAGTCCCAGTAATCCCAGCATGGAATATTTCCGCTAAACCCACACGGCATTACAAGGCACGTTAACCCGTCACCGAAGCTGGAGTTTCAATTCTAACTACTGCTCAGAAAGAAAAGTTTTTAAATTTACGGTAACCTTAAATGCGTTTATAAACGTACGGTGTACCGAGGTCTGAGGTATGTGAGGAATGAAAGTCCATACAGCGCACTGACGCTGACAGCACGTGAAGAATACAATTGTCATACAGTGCACCAAGGTCGGCAATGAAGTGTTAACACGAGAGCTAATCAACGCTGTAACAATAATCATGTATGTACAAGAACACATTTGTAGTCAATAACTTCTATGCTTATTCTGGCAGATGTCAGACAATAGCAGACCATGTGTCGCTCCTGTAACCCACGGAGCAGATGGCCACTACAGTTATCAAGAAAGTCCTTGCCTTTATTTAAACAAAAAAAAAATAATTTTCCTGACTGTAGGAAACCGCCACTGATGCTGTTCATACCCTCACAAAGCTAAAGGTACATGTATGTCCCTGCCCACGTCAGGAAGGCATAAACGGAGAATTAGATGTATGGCTACAATGATTCATATCCTGGGTGCTCGAAGGATGAGTGGTTGGCCTCACGCCTCGGCCGCTTTACTCCCGGCAAACTACACCGTTATCTACTAAATAGAAGGCTGGATGGGCCACAGACCCGACGTTTTGGAGAAGAAAATAAAATACCTGTTGCCCATACTGGGACAGGAACCCCGCCCGCCCAGCCAGGAGACTAGTCCCTATACCTAGTATGTTACTCCGGCTCCTTTAATAACCTCATACTATATTTTTTAATATTAACTGTGTTATTTTACCATTTATGACTAGGTCTTTCAAGTGACCTCCGCCTTTTAAGTGTCGAAGTCTTGTGAACACTATGTGATTTCAGGCTTCCGGTGCGGTATGAGTTATTCGCTCTTCCGGGAGGTTACGTAGCATAGATTTTTAGTCAGCTACCGACGTTTCGGGGACAAAACATCGATCACATCTTCGATGAGCAGTTCTTGAAGATGGAGCCGATAGGTTGTCCGGAAAAAGTCTGTAACTAACCACCAATCCACGCTGCGTAACCTCCCGGAAGAGCGAATATCTCAGGTTGTGAACATTCTTTATTTCTCCCGTGCATGTTACGCACACCGCCCACCACATTCTACCCAGTTTTATCTCTCTAATATCCGGCGAGTAGTACCAAGCAAGAACCCCCTCTCTACGCAACTTTATCCAGCCATCCGTTACCTCCTCGACCCCACCTCACACATCCTCGGCCTATTTTGTACCCTATTGTGACACTTTTTGGATCTCGTGAATAGCCACTTCGAATCTCACAATTGCGCCACATACAAACCAGTTCCTAAAGAGAGGCACATACCGCGGACATTACCCGCACGTCACCTGTAACGAGCCATATAGTCTGGACGCACATTCACCAGACCTGAACAATAGCCAATGCATGATGACTTCCTCCAAACAATGCAGTGCTATAGTGTTTCAAACTAACAATTTGAACTGGCTGACACTGTCATTTACAAGCAGATATGCCTCAAAGGGTAAGGCTGCTTGCATAGACTGCATTGACTCGCATAATAAGTAAAGATCAATATTCTGACCACCAAGGTTCATAGACCGCAGTGTGCTGTTACCATATGCCAGAATTATTTAAAGTTTGATGTCATTAGCAATCATCATGAGGGCAGCACAGTGTGTCTGGTTCAGTGCTTCAAACATTAATTTAAACTAACAGGGAAATAAAACTTGGTTTTCAAATTTATGTCGTCAATGTTACCTCAATAAATAATAGGGTGGTCAGGGAAAGGCTGTAATGATTATATCTAATCGGAAACATTAGTTTGCATCACAAGGCCAGCGCCGGTCAATAAATAAGTTTACCGCCCTCATATTTTGGGCGTTTTAGTGTCTTATTTAAAGACGTTGTCAACTTCTGAGATTAAATGGCGCCGGTAATAGATCGACGAATGAGTACGGAGCATTGGTGGAATGACACTTGCACGGTAAAACCGAATTACTCAGAGAAACTAATATCTCAATGCCATTTTGTCTACAGCAAATTCGGCCCGTGCCTCCGCGGTAATACGTCTGCAACTAACTGCCTCAGTCACGGCCAATCCCCATATTTTTTGTTATCTACTTTCAGCTCTGAGCGAAAAGTCCAAAATTAGTTGTAATTATATCCCACTACTTCTCCAGATGGTCACCGCCCGCCACACTGTAGCACTTATTGTGTCGTGGGGTCAACTTTTCTGCGTCCTGTTCATAGCAGTGCTACCCCGTGATAACATGGACCGGGACAGCGCAGTGGGAATAGCGACTCGCTACGGGCTGGACAGTCCGGGGATCGAATCCCGGTGGGGGCGAGATTTTCCGCACCCGTCCAGACCGGCTCTGGGGCTTACCCAGCCTCCTGTACAATGGGTACCGGGTCTTACCCGGGAGTAAAGCGGCCGGCGCGTATCGTTGACCACCCACCTCCATCTAGCGCTGAGGTTAAAGAAAAAGTAGAGCCATACCTCTACTCCACCTCATGGGCCTTCGTGGCCTGTTATAGTGGTGAACTTTACTTTTAATTTTACCCCGTGTTACCACGAAGCCACCAAAATTTTGTTTCAGCGCTATAAACAGACGGCAAAAGCTTTGCGACGAATGACACTTACATACAACCACAAATACCGCAGATACGTTTGTTAAGATATCACAACCTGTCCAAACTTGTTGTCTGACCGACCCCCGCACTAGTGGTTAAGTACGCTTTATATAAACACAAACTGATAATTAACTCCAAGCAAAACAAACCCTATTGAAAAGGCAAGACTTCCTTCGCTGTAGTTTTTTTGGAATCCCATTATTAATTGCGTGGTCACATAAATCCCCAATCGGTCCCCATCTGGGGCCAGATTAATTCCCTACTTATAATGATATAAGACCCTCTTAATATTATACTCCCATCTACGCCTAGGTGTGCTAGGCAGTCCCCGTTAAGTCAGGTTATCACAGCGAAACTTCGCCTCTCCAGAATATTCATCCATGACCGAAGGCCTGGCAAACTCTTTGTGACACGTAGAATCTCTGTGGATTTGTTAGCATCTCGTCCAACGCGCAATCTGGAAGACCACCCCTTGTAAGCTGTCTGCGGGAGATTGTTCAATACATTCACAAATAACTTCCACATCTACAGGCCGTCTGCTTCATCCACAGCTTGAGGAAGGGGCAATGTCGTGACAGAAGTACCGGCATTATGAACTTACTCACAATTATACAATTAGCAATGAAATTTTAAAAGTATTTGCGTAGTGTCTCCACGAAATAAACGAAGTGAGAATTTCTAATGCCTGATAGTGCATCACGAACCAAACGCTAAATAACTTACCGCTACATTCAATGCTGCTCCTTTACTACCTACTAAAGGTACAACTCACATAACCATTAGGCAGAAAGCCGGGGGTTTGAGGTTCTCGCGGCTATATTCTGGGATGTGACGCCGTGCAGTCTGGTACGAAGGTACCTAAGTTTCGAAAGAAACTGCAGCATCCATCTTCTGAACAGACTCTTCTACCCCGAAAATGGAGGTAGTAGTTCCCATCGAAACGTTGAAAACTCCCTAGCAGAATAAACAGCGTCACACTCCGAAAGACAGCGATCTGCCAAAGGCGAGATCGGAGGTTCTCACAGCGGTGCTACCGAAGATTCGAACTTTTCTGAGACACTACGCCATATTTTTGGGCGTGCAGTTCCTGACGTTACGAATTATCGCATTGCCTACATCTTCAGTTTCAAGCAACCCTGGACTGCTCGATCTGACTTTAGGTTCCTGAAGATCTAGGCAGTAGAATCCTTCGAAACATCGGGAACATCAGGAACTAAACACCTAACGACACAGCGTCACATCCCAGAAGAGTCTTCAATCTGAGAACTGCGCTCTTCTGGGTTATTACACAGAACACCGCAGTTCTTACCTACTTCGCGGCGGATGCTTGAAGTCACGCATATTCTTCAATACATCTACGAGTAAATGCAGGAAGATGGATAAATTATTTCCTCCGAAACACTGACGCCAACATACGGTATAAAAATCCAGAATATAACAGTATTAACCTTAAGATTTCAATTTGATGAGTGGGTTTAAGATTAACGGCTAGTTCAGGTGTCATTTATCGTTCCACTGGAGGCTAGCATAAGGCAAGAGTATATTTTATAAAGTAGCCTTTCCTGACAACGTAAATATTCTTAAACCATACATTCTCTCTTTCTTTCTTTCTCTCTCTCTCTCTCTCTCTATATATATATATATATTGAAATATACCTGCCAAATCGGTTTCTTTCTCCCACAATAACACAGGGTGAATAAGCACTCTCAGCGTTGCGGACATGAAGTAACCATGCTGGCGGGGCTGAAGAAATAGATGACGCAGTGAACACCGTGACAGAGCAGCTACTTCTGCAGTAAGACTGATAAATATAAACAACTGCATGCGGACGTATATCCTCCCAACGTGCCAGACTTCTATATGAATCAACGCAAGAAAAAATGTTGCTACCAAGTGTCACTCAAATGGCATCTTGGACGTATTCTACATGCATTTTACGCTCCCGAAGGATTGTATTAGTGGTCCTTTTAATGTCCATGAAAGCTTCACGATCAAGTCTCAATTTTCGCGGAAGCCCTGTCAAGAATACGGTAGACTTTGGTTAAAAAAAAAATTGTCATCCCTAGCTTCTCGCGGATTCGTACATCGCAGATTTGCAAATCTGCGGGATCGCCACAAAAATAAAAAAGATTCCATGAACTTTCCAGAACATTCTAGAAGGTTATAGAAGTTCTGTGTGAAATGATGCGGCTCTTCATGCGGTACCTGCGTCACTTGCCCCTCCCAGTCGCAAAATAACGTTAAAAAGTGCGTAGAAAGAGTAAGGCGTTTCTTTCCCGCTTGACTGATAGGCGCCGGTCCAACTGTCATCATTTTTCCTTCTCCCGTTGTAGAATGTTAAACCTCCACAACACACAGCGTACAACAAAATGTTGGCAGAGTTTTTGGGTCGGCACTTATCGGTCAAGCAGGAATAAGAAAAACATCATATATATTGTATTCCACTTTTAATTTTCAGTATTTTGTGATTAAATTATTAAAAGCGGAATTAAGAACAAAAATGGAAAACTAATATTTACTATTATAAATAAAAGCACTAAAAATAATGAGACTTCGTTTATCGGGGCGGTCAAGTCTTCAAGCATTTTTGTATTTTTTGTAGGGAGTCTTGGGGCCCAACCACGTTGAAAATCTACTTATGACTGTACAAGGTACTAAAATATAAACACAATGCGGTGCACACACAGCTACAGCTCTACTTGAAATTTACAAGAAATGCGGGTCTAATAGTTGTGCTCGTGAAGATTAGCATCTGTAGGTCAGTATTTACAACCGCTGCAAAAGGATCTGAACGCCTGCGTTTTCAGGGTAGTTCAAGAAATGTGGGTAGATGTAAGCAGTAAGCCTCCTCCGTAATATAACACAAAACCCTATCCTACAAGGCGTCATACCCCATAACATTAGTAGATTCGTTATATTAATTACAAACATCGAGCACTGTGCGGAGATGATCCGTGTGTCAAAATGAGCGAAGACTGCCGTGATCGAGTGACGTCTCCTACACCGGCGTAAGACGGTGTAGTATAAATGTAGGATTACGGGTGTACGTCATTTCTTGTACCTGACCGAATGCGAGGAGGTAAATAAGGCAACAAAAACCATTCCGACAACATAAACTGAATTTAATCTGTGAGAACCACGTGCAGCATAACGATTATGCGAACACCTTGCAACCCTAGGGTCATCCTCGACCTCAGTTAGTCAAGAAATCCTCCGCCCTGTATGGAACACGACAGTTCATCGCCGTATTCCCAATAGCAGTAAGCCACTGGTCCCTGTTCTGAACCAAATAAATCCAATCCCCAAGTTTCTGTAACATATTTTTAAGACCCAATTTAATATAATCCTCCTTATTACACATAGACCTTCCAACCGGGTTACCAAACAAATACTTTGTGTGCTTCTCTCACCTGCACCACGCGACCACCGCCTGTTTTTTTTTCCTTTCAATAACCGTAAGGACATACGGTTAAGAACAAATATCATTAAGTATCCCTTTATGCAAAATTATGCATTGCGCTATCGCTTACGCTTTGAGTTTTAATAATTATATTTTCCCCTATATATAAACTATGATTATGCTACCTTAACTCAGATTTTGTTTTTTCATTTCCGGTACTCTAAACGTCATATCCACTCTGTCACAACAAGCAGTTAACTGTTAATACATTTAAGGCCTGTCTCTCTGTCACCTCAGTAATGATGAATAGCTAGCCTAGTCCCTCGGCCACCCGGCCTATGTGGTTGGGGGAGGGGGGGGGTCCGGTTTACCCGGGAATCTGAACCATCGATGGGAAACTCCGTTGCCTATGTACAAAAAATCCTTAAATGCTAAAGTAAGAAAAAAACTCCTTAAAGCGGAAATATGTACCTAGCAGTGTAAAAGAAGAAGAAGAAGAAGAAGAAGAAGAAAAGCAGCCGAATTGTTTGAAGATAAAATTCCATATTACAAGTACACACCAGCCAATGTACGGGAGAATGAAAATTTCGAAGTGTACTGGAATCGCAACATGCTTACGGACAAACCAATACCTTTTAATTGATCCGACATAACTTTTATGAATAAGAGAACAAAGAACGCCTTTTTGTTGGATATAGCTGCCCCTAACACACATAATCTCGCCTAAACAACAACCGACAAACAAATTAAGTACCAAGAACTGGCTAATGAAATATGTGCTATGTGGAAGCAAAAGGCAGCACAAGTGCTCCCGATATTAATATCATCTATGGGAGTAATTCCAAAGTCACTATCACAAAGTCTAACAAGACTTAACCTGCACCCCAATACATATACACAACTGCAAAAATCTGTAATTCTTGACACATTTTCAATTGCAAAAAAACTTTTAAACTACAAATAAGACCACCGAGCCTAATCCTGTTAATTACTACATCCCAAGATAGGTGAATATTTCCCAGCCAAAGCTGAGAAGTGAGAAATTCAATAATAATAATAATATTCTGTAATAATAATTTCAGCTGGAAATACTGGGATGTAGTTGGGACAAAACTCTCCGGAGCACCCGGGGATCCGATTACGGGGATGCGGGTTACAGAGGGACCACTCTATCATTTCTTCCTGCGCGACAAAATAATCATGTGACATTCAGCTATACGCAAATTTATTACCGACTGCATCGGGTGAGAAATGTAACTGTTGTTTAAATTATTACTGTTGCAGGTGTGGTATTAAACACTGACATTTCTTTTAGGACAATATACATTTTCTCATCGAGTGACATGCCACATGGTTACGAACGTACCAATAAATAGATCTTGTGTTGTCATACAGACAAGTGACGTTTAGTACCCACTGTTCAATCACACTTTGGGCCAGAAAGCTTCGAAATATAAATTCAGACGTACCAATTTCGTATGCCTCTAACGCGTGCATTTTTCTCTTTCTTTAACCTGTTCCCTCTACATGTAGGCTTCTTATTTCCTCTCGATATCTTTTACTTCTGTTTCTATATTCCTTTTTCTTCTTAAATTTTCCCCCTCCTTCTTTATATTACATCCGTTACACATCTCCGTTTCTGAAATTCACAGAATATAATAAAAGCTTAATCTAAATAATATTTACAAATTTGGAAGAAATAACAAATAATCTGAAATGAGTTGTGATATAAGAATACTATGTGCAGAGAACCGACAATACTACAAAACCATTCAGCAATATTCTCTTCGGGCTCTACCTAAAACCAGAATCCTTCGAGTGCGCCTTCGATGTCAGTAGAACTGCATAACAGATAAGGGGTTTAACCACAGTTACTCCGAAAACAAACGATGACAAAACACAAAAAAACTTCCCAAGTGTTTCGTCCCCAGTTCATTCTAGAACTAATTTCATAGCAAACGGAACAAAAACACCATAAATTGTAGGTCTGTTTATGGAAATGTTATGGGGGCAATCGAATTGCATGCTGACACATAAAGCACCACAATGGATGCTGCAAAAATGGAAAAAGAAAGACAGGAAATAAAAAAAAGTAACCATTGACAGTGCTTCGTCAGCGATATCACTGTAAAATGTGAGTCAATTACAAGTTACAGTAGTCGGTTCGTCGCTCAATAAAGTAAGTTAGAGACTCATTGTTTCCAGTACACAAAATTACTGCCTAGTTTTAAGCTCATGGTTTCGTGCATCGTAATTCAATGTTAATAAAAATCCAACCAGAAGCAACAGTATGCAGATATTTATTTACTGCAAAATCAGGTCTACGTGTTTCGGGTGTCACAGCACCCATCATCAGGAGTATTAAAAACTGTAACCGAAGCCTCTGGTACCGGTCATAATATCGGTATAGCTAGTTCCCTCCAACGTGGCCTGATCAGGCCACGTTGGAGGGAACTAGCTATACCAGTATTATGACCGGTACTGAAGGCTGCAGTTATTGTTTTTAGTACTCCTGATGATGGGTGCTGTGACACCCGAAACATGTAGAGTGACTTTGCAATAAATAAATATCTGCGTGCTGTTGCATCTGGTTGGATTTTTATTAACATTACTGACTAGTACTAAAAGGTAAAGCAGTCCCGTTACAGGCCCGGAGTGGCCCAAAGGATTCCAGGAAGTTAAGGTTCCCAGATTTCATGACAACGGCATAGGATGGTGGTAAGGTTGTCAGCCTTACGCACCGGCCGCCTTTACCCCCAGGAAATGCTCCTGGTACTCATTTCTGTTAGAGGCTGAGTCGACCCCAGGGCCATAGTGCGATAGGAAGGATTT
>Ga0131853_10007778_pt1 | contig 19445 bp, 10 predicted proteins | sample TergutLab28metaG_FD_92764 | JGI IMG/M metagenome (GOLD analysis project Ga0131853, IMG submission 92764) | Labiotermes labralis P1 segment gut microbial communities from Petit-Saut dam, French Guiana - Lab288 P1 (version 2) (version 2) | ecosystem: Host-associated > Arthropoda: Insects >... | reverse complement strand
TGGTGGTGGTGGTGGTGGTGGTGGTGGTGTAGGAGGAGACGACAAATAGGAGTCAGAGGATGACGTTTCAGGTTTGGTCACTATCGACCGTCAGTATCAAATGTTCTTGTGTCTGCCGTGCCCCATTTTCTGTATGTTTTTGCTGTGGAAGTGTTGTTGTCAGGTGATTGCATCTTTATTCCTCCATTTCTGACTTCCCGAAATAAACATTTTCAAATCTGCAGACGCAGGTGACAAGCAGTTCTTGCAGGTAGCGTGCGCAAAATACACAGTATCATTTCTGAATTATTCGAAGGAACACGTCATGTTGCATCTTATGATATTCGTCTGTCATTTCTGATCGTCGTAGTTTTTTTTTTTGTGGCGCAACAGGCCAACACGGGCCTAGGCCGTCAGCGCACACAATCAGACACACACACACACACACAGCCGGTAGACTCCTCTTTACGAGTGATCAGTTCGTCGCAGAGACCGCTAACTTCACCACGCATACAACAAACGCAAGAGATGAACATCAGTGCCCTGAGCGGAATTCGAATCCACCACCCCAACTGCCAGGCGGGTTCAGACCTACGCCTAGACCGCACGGCCACCGGGATCAGCTCGTTGTATGATTACGGATAGAGAATTATGAGAACGCATCACTATTGAGTAGAAATACTGAAGTAAGTTATACATATTTGGGGAATCATTTATCTCCTCCCTCCGCCACACACACACACACACACACACACACACAAGTAACTTAGAGTTGTAAACAAATATTTGCTGCATGTGATCTGCAGAATACTGAAGTTGGTACTGTGACAGGCACTGTCACAGTACCAACTTCAGTATTCTGTCTGTGTAACTTTCTTGGCTTGCGTAGTTAATTCTTCATTAGGATTCTCTTTGATGCTAGGTTTATGATCAAACGGACTAGTCAGATATTTACATTAGTTGAATGTATTGCTAAATTGACTTCGTACGTGAGTTCTAATGGCGTTTCTTGGTACTTAAACCCAAGTTTTATACTTCGATGGAGGATTAGAAATTCGTCTAATCTGTAATCGTATTTTGTGTTTAAACCCTGTGCGGATGGTAACATGGCTGATGGGATAACTTTCTATGTGGTGTACGAAGTCTCAACTCATTGCTCTGAATTTTTACCAAATAATACACCCATATAGCGTACGTAAGTTTGTCCCTGTGCTTACTAAAGAGTCACGCCGTGAGGTTGTATGGTGGAGGAGGAGGACGAGGGGGAGGAGGTATAGCTCCCCACATTATTTATCCTTTCCCTTAACTCTGTCAGCGTAATAAAGAGACTACGAATTGGATTTTTGTGTTCTCCATAGCGTAGAGACCGCGTCTGGGGTTCAATCCCACCCCCTATCCAGTGTGTGCCAGTTCCTCTTCTCCGGAGATAAGGGGGCCAGATCGTGAACCTGAATACTCGCTTCCATTAAATGCCGAATTTAATTATTCTTAGAGTTGTTCTAGTAACCATACGTCCTCATGCTTGACGCTTAATTAGACGCAGGAAGGAGATAACATTTTATAGACGGAGGTGAGTTGTCAGCGTTGCGGATCGGCCGCTGTGTATCCCCTTAACCCAGTAGATGGGAAGTTTAGAGGCCCAATCCTGAAATGTACGTGGTGGTGAAGAGACAACCGTCTTCCGCTGCCAGGAATCGATCCTTGGTTGTCCACATCGTAGCTTGGACACTAAAGTGAATTAGCTGCCTCGGCCCCAGTTATACACTTGCAACTTACATGCTGGTTGCGCGATATAGGCTTTCCATTCATTCGCAGGTGTCTCTTGGATCCCGCCATGTGAGAGGCAGTTCGGAATTTGTCCCGGATGTTGTGTACGTACATACAGCTCAAAGTTCAACCTTACGATTTCAGAGTTGGAGCTGGGGTGTTTGCAATTCGTGTTAACACTTGATTACCGGAGAGCTGAATATTTCAGCATACAGCACGACACAAGACACCTTCTCATTCACTTTATGACTATCAGCGGAACGAGGAGTTTCTGGAATTTATGAACAAGTTTTTGTACGGAAAAGTGTAATATGATATGATATATTTGTTAACTGCAATTGGGTTGTCAGCCGGTGGCAGTGTTACAGTACACATTTACACACACAAACCATACATAGAACAACACAGATAACAACAGAACAATACAGATAACAACTAATTTGGAAGAGTGCGGGCCGTGTCCCTTCTTTGCGAGTTTTACCCTGGCATTTGCCTTACAACTGAGGAAAAAGCATAATATATACTGCTTCTTGAAGTATCAATATTTCAAGTGGTGTACTTGTTGACATAGGACGCATGGTGTTCTTTACTTTCAGACTGTCATACGGTTTTATAGCACACACTTAAATTGAGTTGTAACACATTTGTAGCCATAAGAAAATCGCAGCCTTTCCTGCTCCGATTTTCACGAGGCTGGGAAATGGTCATTAGCGTTGCGTGCAGGGGGTACCATGTAATGAATTTCACCCATATTAGACGGATAGAAATTCATTGGCACTCCTAAGCAAAATGTGATTTTTACTGCGCCGATTTTCACGGAACTAACGTCTTTTGAAAAGTTGTATTCCAATCGAATATGTAGAAAATTTGTTTCACGCTCTTAAGCGAAGTATGGCTGTCATTGAACCGGTTTTTACGAAGCTGACGATTGCTAAACTGCAGTGTGAAGATTTTTGTATACCAAATTTCACCAAAATATCTCAAATGTGTGAAGTGTGGGTAGAAATTCATTTACGTCTTTACGCAAAGGGTGACTGTCAGAGCTGGTATTTACGAAATTCACTCGTGCTCGACAACTTTCTTCACAGAACTTCTATACTGAATTTTATGCTAGGTCACACACACACACACACACACACACACACACACACACAGAGGGACGGAAGGGCAGACGTGATTTCCACGTATGGCATTCTTTTCGTACTTTGCCAGAAGCGCCTAGCAGCTGTTTGGAGATAGCCCAGTACAGCGTTTGCTCATAGTTTCAGAGTGCTTTTGTATTTTTGTGTACCCCATTGATCTTAAGGACGTCCAGGATAACTCAATCGGTATAGCGACTCCCTACGGGCTAGACGGTCCGGGTTTAGAATCCCGCTCGTCCAGAGTGCCCCCGATACCTACCAAGCCTACCGTACAGTAGGTACTGCGTCTTTCCTGGTGACTAAAAGGCCGGAGCGTTGTGCTGCTACCCATTTCCTTCTAGCGCCGAGGTTGGGGGGTTGGAGCTGTAACTCTACCTCCTCTCTCTGCCTTCGTAGACACATCATGAGGTGACTTCTACATCATTGGCCTTGTACACGTCAAAGCTTACGTATTTCGTCATCCCTGAAAATGGAAGCAAAACATTTCTCCGAATCCGTGATGTCAACTTATACGAACGAACGCACACGACGTCACTGTCTACGAGACTCTAGTCTGCGGTCTGGAAACGTGGATTTGGAGAGTTCTTGTTTCTTTGTATCATTTACGTGATGTCTGTCATGTTTCTTTCGATCAAATCAATTATGGCAGAAAGGATCGAAATCTGTAAGCTGCGGAATCCGGCAATTCAATTGTGCAGTGTTGGAATATATGCTCGAGGGAGGGCGTGACTGAAGAGATGCTTGTTGACGCGTTGCCATGCCTGACTGGGCGCTATTCATTCAGTTCGAGGCCATACAGCCAGTGGATTTCTATCCTGGAGGAGGAAAATCCCCTTTTTCTTGATGTTCCTTTTATCAGCTCTCGCCACATGTAGGATTCATTTTCACCGCACCATTGGGTTTGAACATTGCTGAAGAGCTATGACCGCTACCCACACAGCCACCCCACCACTCTCTCTCTCTCTCTCTCACACTCACACACACACACACACACCATAGATATGTTTTCAGTCAGAGAGACATTAAAGAAATTTTTCACGTTCGATTTTCTTTCACATATACTCAAACGTAAAGTGGATCAGTTTGCTCGTCCACAGTTTAATAAACTGGCATCTCTATTTGCACAGAACTTCGAATTTTTCTCTTTGTTTTATTTCGTGTGCCTGTGATACATTAATGCTGCTAGTCAGAACAGTTAAATACAATTCGCAGACTTTCTTTGGCAGTGGCACTTGTTTTCAAAGTAGGTGGAGATTCGTATAGGTCAGCTTAATATACGAACACTATATTAACACTAAAAATTGTCAAGCCAATTTCGGAAGTTTGTTAGGCGTTATTGTTAATCACTCTGAGCTCTTAATTATCCGGTGTCGAACCTTCAGGAGGTCTGCATTTGAACCCGTTGTGCCTGTCTGACTTTGTTGCAACTTACTTGCCGCCTGTCCTCGACTGACGTGTAGATGGGGATTTGAACCCACGAGCGGAAAAGCACATGTTCACACGTGACCAGTCGTACAAAATGGACATGTCTGGCCTCGAAGCGAGCTAATGGAAGAAAGTCCGGTAACAGTGGACATTAGGTACGTCAAGTGACGAACACATTTTTAGCCTACTTTTCCTCTTAAAGATACGAGAGACTAGATGTTACCATGCCGCGCCCGCGCCATGCGCGCCGGCATCTGTGTGTGTGTGTGTGTGTGTGTGTATATTTTAATCCTTGAACTATATGATCAATTTTCTCGAAACGTGGTTTGAATATTACGCTCTTGTAGGACACCAAATCGCCGTATATTTTAATGCTTTAGAGTCAGTAATGATTAGGCTGACACGGGAACTAATAAGGCGTTAGCAAGACTGTCACCATTTACGTTTAGGTCATGAGAGGTTACGTAGTGACAGACCTTGTAAGATTAAGCAACGTTTGTTTAGGGAATACTTTCGTGGAATGTAATAAAGTAAATAGCCGATTCCGGTTGCAGTACTGTCTAAGGTGTAAGTGTGCAGCCGCTCGATTGCTGGGATCGCGGTTTTACACTCCCCGAAGGGCACGGATTTTCGTCTGTTGTGTTGTTTAGGCAGTGCCTCTGCGACGAGCTGATCACTTGTTCAGATGAGTCCTTAAGCGCGCGTGTGTGTCTATGTGCAATCTAGACACCTCAAGAATGAGGCGGACTAGCTCTCCTTTGGACTATTGCGCCACAGAATATATATATATATATATATATATTTCAAGCCGGCAGCCGCACGGGAATACTTTTAACTTGCGGTTTTTTGCCGGTAACTCATGAACTATTGGAGCTGGGCATATAACATTTTGTGGAAACGGAGCGTGAACTTACCTACACATTGGATGTAAAATATTGTTTGAAGTCCACAATTACAAACGTGACAGTGGTTCGAATCATTAATGTCCAACACATTCACCGTAGTCAGAACCTGTGTTTAAGCAATAAGTTCACCGCATAATTAAAATAATACAGTAGTAATAATACTATTAGATATGTGGAACTATAAATCTGTTGATTAGGAATGTGGACGTCGTGTTCTAGTTGGAACGTCTTTCATTGTTGGCTGGTATAGTGACTGGTAATGTGCCTATTCATGCACTTCCATAGTTACCTGACTCGTCTGTAGTGACATACAGCTTAACTTGAGTAATTAGCGTTACCAATCTTCCGCCTATCTGTTCTCATTAATGGCCAGCGTATTTCCGATTAATGAGTCGCGTAGCTGGTGGTCATAATGACTGACCAAAATTTCTGATTGAGTGAATGCTTGATCTGACTTAACAATCTGGTTGACATAATACCATTGTGACTAGTAGAGCATATTGCACTGTACAACCTGGTGTGTAGGTAAACGATTGATTGATGAGATTTCAAGGTTACTGACTGTGACTGAATTACTGACTGACTGACAGACGGATCGACCTGCCGATTAGCTAGCTGTCACTACGACTGACAGACTGACTGGTAGAATGGCCGGCGGTCCCTCTAGCTTTCTGACCGGCTGTTTGTGCATCACCGAATCAAGTCCTGATACATGAATGCAACAGGTTCTTTAGAAAGCTGATCCGCCATGTGGATAAGCCGCACTGCATTATTCTGGTGGTGAAGAAGAGTAGGTGGGGGAAGGGAATTTGTACTGAGCTGCAGTACAAGCCATAGAGGTTTGAACTGAGCCACATCACGACTGTACGGGTTCAGTGGAAAAAACATTTTGAAGTTCTTGGATAAAGTTAAGCCTAGAAATATCCAGCGGATGGTGTTTATAGTGCCGACGTAAAGGGTGGATACACGGTGGGATGTGTTTAGAGTGCTGAGGTAAAGCGTAGGTAACTAGTAAGCGGCGTTTAGGGTGCTGAGGTAAAGGGTAGATATTCGTGGTGGTGTTAGAATGTCGAGGTAAGGGGTGGATATCGCTGAGGGCCGGAACACCACGTCCTCAGTTCAAGGAGTAATGCTTTTGAATGTTATTTTCGGATTGCCGAATTCGAATATCGACCAGGACACCGACTGACTTTACAGAGTATATCATTCCTTCAGGGAAATGCTTAGACAATTCCTGGAAGTAGGCCACGACCGATTCCATTAATATACATTTACAGTTTATTTTTCAGTTTATTATCTTCACTTTCGATACCATAGAATCCGAGTTACCGACTCTGCTTTTGAATACAACATAAATAAATAAATACATACATACATACATACATACGTACATAAACCATGTTCTGAAGGCATATACGGGTAGAGAAGTATTCTTTATGTGTTCGAAGTCTCATTACGCGATGCATGTGAATGGTCTCTTTCATGCTCCGGCCGCTTTGCTTAAGCTTAAGGAGCCACCTTCTACCTATTGTATAGTACGCTGGGTGGGGCCCACAACCCATCTGGACGTGATAGTTAGGGGAAAACTTCATAACAGAGCTTGCCTTAGCTTACTGTAATGTACTCATTAAGTTTTGTTGTGTTGTGTACGATGCTTGTATTGAACGTCAAGCAGGATGTAGAGATTTTAATAGCTTAGCGCACGACGAGATCAGCTGTCGACGTAACTAACTGACCAACTAACTAATAACCAATTACCCAAATAGCTAACTCCAAGAAATACGGTCATTAATTCTTGAGAAGCTAGTATGTTCTCAGCTACTCAAGAAATTGTCCGTATTTTATGGATCCTGAAGTTTTATTAAAATGTTTATAACGGCCCGCCACTTGTTCCTATTCTGTGCCAGATGCCGGATGAAATGGACCCCACGCCCTCCCGTCCTGGTTCTTTAATGTCGGTTTTAATATCTTACCGCGTTCCTTCGCGTTTTCTAACTGAAATCACCTACATTTTTCACCTCTTCCGTGTGTGTGTCCCATACTCCGCCCAACGCATCTTTCTTGATCACTCGAATAATATTTGGTGAGCAGGAAAAATCGTGTATTTCATCAGTATGCAGTTTCATCTCGTCTTTTATTACCTCCTCCCTCTCAGTCTCAAATATCTTCATCAGAATTCTATTCTCGATCACCCCCAGCGTATGTTATTTATGTAATGTGAGAGACCAAGTTTCACACCCACATGAAACGAGTGGCAAAATTACAGTTTTGTGTATTTTAATCTTTACGTTATTAGATGGCAGATGTATACAAAGTGTGGCATCAAGCGTTTCCCGAACTTAGCTGTAGGCCTTTTCAAACTGAGTCCTAACCTCTATGTCATGGATTCTAAAATAACGTGTTATTGTGGACAGCTAAGAGTTAAAGCTGTCCATATTTTTAAGCATCACTCCTTGCATACTTATTCAGTGGAGGTAAAGCAGTCCGCTGTCTTGTCCTTAGCGCTAGATGGAAGAAAGTGCTCAGCCGCACGATTCTGCCGCCTTGACCCTCATCCTCCTCCTTCCGTTGAAAGGGCGTCCTGTACAAATGTCATAGGTCACCGAGTGGGCCCATGGCTAATTCAACGAAGTGCTGCTTATGTGTTCAAGATATTTAAGGACACGCCGATTTATATATTCTGTTGCTGTGTGTTTCAAGAGTTCGCAGAAATGAAAACTTGACAGGACTTTAAAATAAATGTTGCTGGCAGCTGCAGTGGGAACCATCGATGTAAATTACTTCGTGCAGTGTTAACACGTATCTTCGTAACACTTTTTTTCCCCAAGGCGTTTTGAAAGGCTGAATATTCCAACTGAGAGACTTCAGTTCCGAAGTATTAAAGATGTATCATAGGTGTATTTTGTTTTAGATGAAAGTTTGCTAGGTGTCCTGTAGCAGCGTGTCACAAAGTTGTTACAAGACTTATAGCAACCCGTGTTTTCATCTGAAACAGTAACTTAATATGTCACAATTTTTATGTAATATTCTGGTTTTTGCTGTTATGAAGGCTACAAAATATTTCATCGTTCAAACCGAGCTCGCGATTGGCTGATGTATTTCCAGCGTTGTATACAACGTTCCCACACAGAAACTGCAAGATGAAACAGAAGAAGTGCATTAGAAGAGAGTAAAATATGAAAGCGTCTCTCATACCATGTATGAATTAGTAAGCACCTATTTTCTAGGGACAGGCCTTTCCATGAACAGTGTATAGTCATTCAGCCAGTCAAGAACTTCAATTCTTCATGGAATTCGAAGGTTCATCGCCCTATCCCTTAAGGCCCATTATTGTTTCTGATCCTGAATTCGGTGCAGTTCGTATGATCCAAGTTATGTATCTTTGAACTATTTATACTATGTATTATCTTTATATCCGTGTAGAGCTACCAACTCGACAGCGTTGCTTCCAGAATGCTGAAATTATGTCGGTTTCTTATGTTTATTGGACCGTGCATCATCTTGATAGTTGAATAAAGAGAGGCCAACTTGATGTCACTTGCTTTATTAATTCATTATTTAATGCTCAATATGTTTCGGATGTTAATACATCAATCCTCAGGAGCTTGCGACTTATTTTTTTAGTTATTTCATGGGTTGTATTGCTCTGGTACGATGTGTGTTGGTGTTACGTTGTGGTTTGGCTGGGATGGTGTGGTATCCGGCTGCAGGCTTCAGCCTGCATCCGGATACCACACCATAATAAAGCAAGTGACATCAAGTTGGTCTCTCTTTTTTCAACTATGTCGGCTTCTTTTGTTCAAAGTAGCATCCGTTATGGGGTTCAGTATGTTTTCTTACAGTTGTGTGCACCCCATTCTTCTCTGTGTCATCCTTCCCCTGCTGTCCCCTTCCTCCGGTTTTATAATCAAGTCCTGAATTGTTCTTCCACATCTTTCTCGTACTTGCCCTTTGGTTTTGTACTATTCTTTGTGGTGAATTAAACATAATTTGCCAACCACGTTTAACTTTGTCAAAACTACAACATTAACTGTGTTTTTTTTTCTCTTCCACTTTCAACCACGTTGCTCATCGTGAGAGGTGGTATTGTTTCTGTTTCAACATGTTCAGTGTTATTTCATTGTATTTCAGTGATGACGGTGGTGTAAAAGTAATTAAAAAATTACTTGCGGAGATCAGTACTAATGGCTTAAAGTTCAGCAACTGTGGGTCTACTGCCAGTACATTAGTATTCCTACATATTCAATATGCTTATCACTTTTAATTTTATGATATGTCAAGTTCCATATGTATAGGTACTTCAAGGTCATTGTTACTATACTTTCTACTTGAAATGACGTCCAGGCACCAGTACCAAAGTGGTGCGGACTCCACCTTCTTGGTAGAACGGAAGTAACAATGACTTCGAAGTAAATGCAACCCTGGTTTTTTTTATATAGCAAGGACATTAGAACCAATAAACACATTAAATACACAAGAAGGGACTTTTGGTAATCGACCAAAGGTTCTAAGCTGTAACTTACTAATACCGATTAATGTACATAATATTAATTTTTAATGATCTGAACATGACTGTGATCACAGAAGTGTTTTGTTTGAAGTGTTACTGAAATAGAACTCAACTTGGTTGAAACATTTGGAGGGTGAGATTAATCAGAATTAATATTATGTTGTGATGGTGTTAATATATCTAGCAAACGAAACAAAATAATACTGACTTATTCATTAAGGTGACCGTATCAAGGTTTGCCTTCTTTCATCCGTAAATTGTGGACTTTTGTTATCAACAAGTTCGTTTTTTTTGTGTGTGTCTTAGCCGTGATAACTGGTGTGTGTGTGTCCACGTGTAAACTTTTAAGCCAATTAACCGATTTTCTTGAAACTTCGTGTGAACATCATGCCCTTGGAGGTCACCCCAGTGTCGTACGTGATTAATTTCATCTGATCGTTGCCAATGCCCAGCTGTGAGATGGAAGCGATACTTATTTTACGTCGTGTAGTAATAAATGTTCGGAAAATTTCCAACTTTTGTCATCGTTATTTTTAACTAATGAACGATTGGTGCCAGACATTGGAAATTAGGAATGCTTGTGGCAGGTAACGATACCCACACGCTGTGTATTAAATGATGTTCATAAATTAACAGTTTAAAACATGTGGCGATGATCGTGATTATTCGAAGAGTGTTCTGTCGTATGACCATCTGCACACGAGTTCAGCTCGCTATCCTGTAAACTGAATTTAATTTCAGTAGTGTATTACAAATTTACGCTGTCTGAATATTATATGAAGAACAAATGTTTGTTGAAATGGACGTCTGTGCCAAGGAAGGTGGTCTTTACGAGTTACACCCGGAAATCAAGTTAAATGCTATTTAAATTAGCTTAATGTTTCGGAGTTAAGTGAGGCTGTTACGGAGGAAGTTCGCACAGTATTTCAATCTGCTTGGTGTTGTAAATTGAATGTTTTCTCGTAGGACGTTAACAGCATATGGAACTTGTTTACATTTGCCATCGTCTGTTATATTGGGTGGGTCACATTCTGCTGGCGACTTCAAATCAGGGTTAGAATATAATATTTAAGTCATGATCTCCAAAACAGCATTTCTCGTAGCGGATTATGGTAAAGGTTAGACTAAAACAGCTGACCCCAACAGCGTTATGCAGCTGGCTGTAGGGTTACAGGGAGATCGATAAACAAGAATTATTGGACAGTGTGTTGTCTTATAGCTTTTTGAAGGTGTTTTAAATTTGTTCCGACAGTTCTGTGGGTGACGACTGAAGATAGAGCATGAGATTAAGTGGACTATAAATCTGTCGTTTCCCATTTCTCACTTTAGATTAGGCGACAGTAATTCCCATATAAATAGTAGGTAATTTTTTCCTGCACACACCATGAAGGGTATAGGAGAGTACAGTAATGAAGATTCAAGTCTTCTGGGGCACGACGCCATGGTATAGAGTTACAGATGTTTCGGAGGTGCTCGTTACCTCCGAAATATCGGTACTTGCCACTCAACTTTGCGTCATATGCCAGGAGACCCGAGTCTTCGCCAGCATCGCATTGAGAACCTCAGTAATTATCAATCAGTGGAACGGTTATTGTTTCTTACAAACTATCACTTCTCCTTTTGTTAGTGATGTTTTTGCGTCGAGAGCCTTCGAATGTGGTGATGGACCTTCAGGTTTTACAGAGGAGCGGAATTTCTTGACTTTTGAATTTTAAAGGAGGACTGTGCCCCGTTGAGTTGGTTATTTTCTTATTAGTTCTTTCAGAAAAGTTTTGCACGTTACAAAGGGAGTGTGTGTAGATATTGCTCTGGTTTCTGAATGGTAAAGAAAGTTAACTTATGATTAAGTGCTTGTCTTGATTAATGACCGTTGTTCTACAGCCGTATTGTTAGAGTGGGCCGCGTGTTGCGGTGAAAGTGTGGCGACAGATGCTAGGCGTTGTCACATTACTGCGCTCGTGAATGTGGGCTGTGCTCACTGCACTACGTGCTTTCTGTTGAGTCACACGCCTAGATCATACCACAACCACCTTGTTCTACTTGTTTATGGGTTTGTACATATCGAACCCCGTCAGCGGTATATTGCTGCTGAGGTACCGTCGCAAGTAACAAATTCTACGACTCGCCCGTCTGGTTCACTCAGGAAAGGGAAAGCGGGATTATGACTCGGGCCTGTGTTTATCCAGTTGTACTGAGCAGAGAATCGCATTAGCTGATTAGTTTTACTTAGTTTCGCATTAATATACTTCGTAGCTATTGGCCAGTGCTCTTTTTTTATTTCCTCTTCCTGCTTTCCTTTATTGTTTACTTTTTATTTCTTGTCTTTCTTCTTTTTAAAGGAAGGAGAGTGCTGAAACTTAACTTCTTAAATTACAGACTCAGTCGCTTATGACTACATCGGTTTATACGACATCTCCCTCGTCTGTAGCATCAGATATTCTGTGGTACCAATTAATTCGTCACTGTTAATCGTAACTTTATTCTGGTCGGTTATAACAATACTAGTTTATAACGACACACAGTTCTCAGTCCTTTTCATGACGTTATAACCGACCTCGACTGTATTTGCTTTTAATCGGTTCATTAGCTACTGCATACAAAGATGTTAGGGTATTTTCAGTGCAACTGTAAGGACAGAAAGACTTTTTTTTTGTTCAAACCAACAGTTGGGAACGAGGGTTTACATGACTGACCGCAATAATAATAATAATAATAATGGCGTTGAAGTAGTTAAATTTGCCACATCAGAAAATCTGCCATGCCAAGTGTGTTCCCATATCGCAGCATTCGTGAATGCACGTGAACGTTACGTGATTTGAAAGGACACAGTCAAATTAATCATAACGAATATGGTAGATTTTAACAATGCTAGTTTGTCGTCTTTACAGTCTGACCAGCATACGAGTATATGCAATTTTGTTTACATTCGCCCTTCGTTAAGTGAAGGATTTTTTTAACTTGAATTTCATTTAGGCGCAAATAACCTTCGACCCTGACTCGTTCAGACAACCCCCCCCCCTCCACCTGCATCAGCACGCTCATGCACACATACTACAGTCTCTCGCTAATTCCCACGGTGTTTCCATTAGGCTGATGACTTTCATGTGTCAGTGATTGAATATTCACATGGTATTGATACATCGGAATTCTTCCCCGCAGCCTTGCTGTTCGTTATATTTGATGTTCTGGAAAGCTTACTTTGTAAAAGTTGTGTCGCCTTACATGTCAAATCAATACTACAGAAACCGTAGCTGTGATTTGTTTGTTGCGAAATGAATTTGCTAGAATTCGTAGGAAGTCTTTATAACTTTTAAATTTATAAATATTTTTTGCAGGTTTTGTGAGTTGTCATTAGGTCATTTATTTGTTATATATCGTGTCTTGAAATTGAAAACAACAAATTCTGATGACAATAAACCGCATAATTGTGTGTTTAAAAACTATCGCGTTTGACGAATTTGCGTCTTATGGGGAACTTGGGGTTAGGAGATCCGCTGTCGTTTTTGCCACTTAGAGGAACCTGGGTAAGTTGCCCATTCCTCTGCTAAAAAGCAGGAAGACGTGTATGAACAAATTGAAAGCAGTGATAAATAAAACGAATACTGCGGCGGACGAAACTAGATACGGTTCGATGTGGTGATGAAACCAACAAATGCTTTACAAAGGATATATTTCAATAACTTTTCGAATCAATGCACATACACACGTATAAGATAATGACTGAGAAATAATGCGCCTCCCTGAGGATGACCACAAGTGAGGTCGAAACATGTAGGACGCATACTATACATATATAGTATAAGATACTCTTAGACGTTTATATGCATTTGTTGGTTCATCATCATATCGAATCACCTTAATGTGTATGGTCGTTGATTATTTAGTATTGGATACAGTTGGTAATCCGCGATTGTTAAAGCTGCTCTTGATGACGGGGTTCCTGTAGATGTTTCTTAAATATACACATTTGTATTGTGAGTTATGGGTAGTTTCGGGAGATCTAATTTTTTTACGGTTCTGTGCAAGATTATCATGCAGAGCGAGTGCTTGCGTTATTGTTTGGTGTCTTCTGCTATGGCCGTGAATGTTACATTCGTTGATAAATCTCACAGACTTACTAATACGTTAATGCACGGAGTTTGTATATGCCTATCATCATACGTTGAAATAAAATGATATATTTTAAAGTGTAATTTGTTTATGTACGGGAGTATTACAGTCATATTGTTTGCTGAAGGTTTTGTGGTTACGGTTTCAGGAAGGAGCTGATTCCCTTTATAATCGTAATGAATTTGTACATCATTTGACATGGGCAGCCAGCACTTGCTGTGATGGCAGAGGTGTCTCTGGTGTGCATTTAGATACGGTACAATGGTGCATTAAAAACCAGTTCTCACGTTAAGTTGACTTGTAGCCAGGTTTCCTGCAACTTTATGTGTTTGACCGGCGAACCAGTGGATCGGCCATTATAACCTGACGCACCTGAAGAGAAAATAACAACAAAAATAAGAAATAGGTTTTCCAGCTTGCCGCTGTTGCCTTTGGTGTTGCTGTGACTTGAGGTATACGAAGTGATTCCGTACTGAAAAACTTTTATGCTCTCTGGTCTTCGAACTATCGACAAACACCATTCTGGAGCGACTGCTCCGATAATTAGCAGCTTCTGTCAGAGATTTTGGTTAACTTTATAGACTGTACTCTATATGAATGTGGCTTCCGGATTTGCCCGTCTTATTTAAGAAACCCTAATTACGCACTTATTTTGACCGTGGGATAGTAACTCTTCTGCGTGTTCAGTGTATTCTTGTTACATTCCAATACCCTACTCATTGCAGTTGTTGAAATGGTAAGTACCTTCCGACTTGTCTTTTAGGACATACAGGAGAAAATTCAGAATGTCTGGTTTTCTTGAAGCCCTGCAGTTTATGGAGTCGGACTTAGGAGAACTGCAAATTAATAGCTAAGCGAGTGTAAGCGAATGATTAATTCCTTTTCAAGATAAACGTTAATAGACTACACACTCCTACTGCATTGCATTTGTCAGACGGAGGGTGAGCCACAAGTGACTCTATACCAAAACTTACTTACTTACTTACTTCATGGAGCAGAGTCCTTCTTGAGAAGCTAACTGGTTTGCATCTAGTCAAGGAATTCCCCGCGTTTTATGGAACCCCAAGGTTCATTACCACATTCACAAGTGCCCTCAACCTGTCCCTATCCTGAGCCATTTCGATCCAGTCCATACCCCCACATTCCAATTCTTGAAGATCCATCTTAATATTATCCTCCCATCTACGCCTGGGTCTCCCGAGTGGTCTTTTTCCCTCGGGTTTCCCCACCAAAACCCTGTATACGCCTCTTCTCTCCCCCATACATGCTACATGCCCCGCCCATCTCATTATTCTCGATTTTGTCACCCAATCACTATTTGGTGAGGAGTACACATCATTAAGCTCCTCAGTATGTAGTTTTCTCCACTCCCTTGTTATCTCGTCCCTCTTAGGTCCAAATATTCTCCTCAACATTCTATTCTCAAACACCCTCAGCCTACGTTCCTCCCTCAGTGTCAGCGACCAATTTTCACACCCATACAAAACAACAGGCAAGATTATAATTCTGTATATTGTAATCTTTAAATTTTTGGTTAGCAACCTGGAAGACAAAGATTCTGCGCTGAATGATAGGCAAGCATTCCCTGACTTAGTCTGCTCTTAATTTCTTCCTGAATAGAATTTTGATTTGTTAAGGTTCTTCCCAAATATTTGAACTCTTCCGCCCTTTCAAAGAAATTATTATCAATCCTTATACTGTGACTGTGTCCTGCATTCTGATCTCGAGACATGTAACTTCAGCAAAAATGATAAATGTACGTGTAGTAATATACAGGGACTATCTGTAGATGCCCGTCATCTGCGGTAGATGTACAATGACTTTCGGCCGAGTCTTTGTAACCTCTAACTTTCGCACCGTCGTCATGTGTGTAGTTGTTGCCATACGTAGATGTTTTAATATCAAGCGAATACGTGTACGGTGCTTTACACGTGTCTTTGTGCAAGGCTGTGTATCCCTGCAGCCAGTGCTTCATTTTTATCGCCTATAAATCAGCAGTTAAATGTAGGTGCTTGTGACTGCAGTGTTCTTTGATATTTTGCGATAGCATGACTTGCATGAAGGCAGGTATTTGTAAATGATGCATTCCGCAATGATTAATGTCCCCCCTTGTCGTTCACACTTCAGAATTTCGACGTCAGAAAGTGGAAAAATGGGACTTCGTGGGATTCCCTGTAATCTTATGCTGTTAACCCCAGGTTTCAACAGAATCTGTTATTGCTGTTTGCAAAATAGAAGCTGGAGAGTTACATATCGGGGTCGGTCAGAGAAAGAGTTACGATGCGTGTATTTTGGGGTTTTTGTATTAACTCAATTGATTGTAGTTCAGGTTTAATTTTAGGTACGGACTTACAATTGGAACATACGCAAGCTACTCCAGGGATCTGAATGATTACAGTACTATACAGCATCAAGAAAACAGAAGATTTTAATACAATTTTAATCTGTTTTATTTATTTGTAATCTAAGTTTTAAGCAAATATTAATATACAGTCCCTGAGGATGACCCACAAGAAAGGGTCGAAATATGTCGGAGTTCTAGTGTTTTAATTGTAAAAATTTTACAGTATAGTGCATTTTTGGTATATTATTGAATTTTAACAGTGAGTGCATGGATATGATTACGATAAACTTAAGTGTAGTCCTATCCCTCTTCTAACAGAAATGAGTACCAGGAGTATTTCCTGGGGGTAAAGGCGGCCGGTGCGGAAGGCTGACAACATACTACCATCCTGTGCCGTTGTCACGAAATCTGGGAACCTTAACTTCCTGGAACCCTCTGGGCCTGTCCAGGCCTGTAACGGGACTGCTTTACCTTTTTACCTATCCCTCTACTTTTCCACCCAGTTCTCGGCACGGTCGACGCATTTTTCGTATTGACGGACGAGCTTTTCAGTTTCCTGTAAATAAAGTCCGTGTCCTGTGTTACCAGTCGTCGTGTCACAACTGTATCCGCCTCGCGACCGTCGCTACATTTGTGGCCGCCATGATTTTTCTTTAGGGCTGGAAACGGTGACATTTGCTGCATGCATGGTGTTCCAAGGTTCTGTAGTTGCCAAATCATAGGACCTACTACATAAATACTTATTTTCTGACCGATCCTCGTATTAGTGCACACGTACTTATGGATATGATTGCATTTCCTTATGAACAAATAAAGTAAAGCTAGAATCAGAAAACTGTGCAAGTGCAAAGTCTTTGTATCTGTGTGGGCGCATTCAGAGTGCTGCAGGACGCGACTGTTAGCTTTGTCATGTGCGTTCGTGTCTATCTGTCCGTCCGTCCGTCCATCCCTCCTTCAGTCAGTCCATCTGTCCGCATGGAAGAGTTCGTCTCTCCCTGAACGGATTTTCGTACTGTACTGGGACATTTTACTACATTCTGTCGAGAAAGTACACAGTGTGCATAATTAAGGAACATGAATGGCTTGCGTGATGTCATAATATTTACTATTTATAGATCATATCCAGGAGTATGGAATTTAATACATAGAGAGACTATGACTGTAACTCCAAATTGCATGCAAAATGTAGCTTGGGGTTCAGTAATTACAAATGTTTCAACGAGGCGAAGATTCGAGGTTACGTATGGACTGACAAATTTAACGTAGGTGCGTTAATACGTCCTTCAAAGGAACATAATAAGTGTAATGTAATTCGCTTGTATGTGTATGTTTACACTTGTGAAGAGCAACAAATTCGTGGCCACAGGGGAATAAGTGGTTTTACCATCTGGCAAGGATTCAAGATGGGAAGGTCCGAACGCACCTCAGTATCACATTGCATGTGCATTTCTTATCGTGTTTTAAGTGCTGCATTCATGTGTTATTTAAAGTCGCTGTCAGTTGCTAATGTTGTATAACGCCGGTGACAGGTTAATGAATACGGAGCATGTTGGATACTGACAAAGGAAAACCGAAGTAGGCCTACTGTTGAAAAAAGTGTTCAAATGTAACTTTTGTACCACAAGTCCTACATGGCCTGGCCTCGTATTGAACCCGGGCTTCCGCAGTGACAGTCCAGCAACGAACACTCTGAGCCATTTCGCAAGCTTGTGGTAGTTTGGCTGTTACACTAATCGTAAGACGGAAATGACTGTGTTCAAGTTACCATATCGACATGCTGTTGCTTGCGGTTAGATGATGGGTACAGACCTGAAGAAGGGAATAGTCGACGAATTGGATAGTTTGCAATACCGCTGAGTTCTTAAGTAATTTCCTGTTCTAATACTTCTGTTTTTGCTGAAGTAGCTTCATTATATTTCCAGAATTAGATGTATATGTGTAAGAATTGAATGAAAACGTGGACAAAGGCTATTTGCTCACGCAGCTGGAGACTAGGCACGGCAGATAATCTTTATAGCGTTTGGAATGTGTGAAGCTCGACGAAGTCGTTTATTGGTTGTGTGCTTCGGGTTTTAATCAGTTAGGTTGCAGTTTCGGAAAGTTGATTTTTTTCTGACAGTACGAGTGTGCTACTTGTTCCTTGTACAGTTAACTGAATCCTCTCCCATCGAGCAAGCCTTAGCGAATAACGATTGAATTCTATACTCTTATGTAGCCATATACGCTGTTCACTACTAAAAATCACATTATCTCTCACCGCACGATTTGGCTTTGCCGTTGAATCTTGTGTTTTGTATTTGGAAGGTTCCAGATTCGATTCTCGGCTGTGACACATAATGGCCAGTTTTCCCTGCTATTGCCAGGCCCTTTTCTTTTACCGGTCGTTTAAAGTGAATCGAGAGAAGTCGTCACAGTTTGGCAGTAAATATGCCGCTGCAGGTGATACTATTTTTTTTTTATTGTTTCCAGTGTGTCATTGCTTCTGCGCCATGCTGTAGTGACGCTAGAAGGTTACTTATTTGGGTGTTAATGTGTGTAAGGAGAGGTCGCATACTGAAAACAGATAGTTCAAATTCTAGTTATTCCACGAGTGTATTCTTGTACTTTGAATTAAGGAGACAGTTATTTGTCCAGGTTGTCTCTGTGACCTTATTGTCGTTTATAAATAGTATATTTGAATTGCATTTTCAGATGTAATTTGTGGCTTTCACAGTCTTTAACGGTGACAATAACAGCATCTGTTCCTTCAATGCCAGCGAGAACAAGGAGAGTTATGTCTGTGAATAGAATAGAGCCCCGCCCTTGCACGTTATCCATATAGGGCATTGGAAACTGCGTGTGTAAGTACAAGAACCCGGAAAGACTGTGAAATGTGACTTTTGTAAAAGCACCGACTCGAGTTGAAAGTCCATTACAATATAGTGCGGCACAATGACTAGCCTTAGGGGAATTATTGTGTGGACAGGCGCTGGCCGCTCTAGTTTGCTCGAGATAATGGTCATGTCGTAATGCCACGGTAGCTGTACGCGACTAGAAAATATTCGCTTGCAAGGGGTCTGTCTTGTCCTTGATATTCAGGCTACTCGCCAAGTGAAAAATTGTAATGTGTTCAGGCAGCGAAAACTAATGGCTGCGTCAAAGCTCTCCAATCCGCGGTTCGCAGTCAGCGAGCTCGTATAACTGCTGGCCATCCGCATGTGCATAAATCAATTATGTATTATTCATTACCGTGTTTAGTTCTGTATTTCCAAAACTTTTTTTTT